>Ga0265797_10003067_pt1 | contig 27177 bp, 22 predicted proteins | sample P2T30metagenome_FD_192433 | JGI IMG/M metagenome (GOLD analysis project Ga0265797, IMG submission 192433) | Plant litter microbial communities from East Loma Ridge, Irvine, California - P2 T30 | ecosystem: Environmental > Terrestrial > Plant litter > Unclassified | place: USA: California... | reverse complement strand
CCTCGGCGGCGACGGCGCCGTTGGCGGTCACGGTGCCGTAGAGCTTGCTCTCGCCCGGGTCGATGCGGAAGTCGGTGAGCTCGACGACGGTGTCGCCGGCGGTGAGGCTGAGGCCGGAGCCGTCGTGGTCGATCTCGCCCTGGACGTAGGGGCGCACGTCGCTGTCGGGGCCGTAGTAGTCGACGTTGCCGCCGGTGATGGGGAACGAGAAGGTGCCGGTGCCGGCGTCGAAGCCGGCGGTGCCGACGACTCCGGGGGTCAGGCCGAGGGTGCCGAGGGCGTCGACGAAGGACTGGTCGACGGCGACCTGGGTGTCGACGCCGTTGCTGAGGTCGGCGATCGAGGCGGCGGGGGTCGAGGCGGCGCTGGGCTCGCTCGAGGCCGACGACGAGGAGGACGACGACGCGGTGTCGGTGCTCTCGCCGGAGTCGGTGGAGCACGCGGCGAGGCTGAGGGCGAGGGCGCCGGCGGCAGCGATGCCGATCGAGCCGCGGACGATGCGCTTGCGGGAGAAGGCGTTCATGATCAGGTCCTTTGCTGTGGTGGCTGTTCCCTGGTGAGGTACAAGGGATTCGCCACGGGGCGCCGGAGGGTTTGGTCCGAGATCGGGATCTCCCGAAGTGGGGGCACCAGGTCCCATGCATCTGCATAGTCTTGGAGAAGGGGGCGTCGTCGATCGCACCACGGAAGGCACCATGTCACTCACGCTCGCACCCGGACACCAGGTGAGGTCGGAGTTCTCGGACGACGAGCTCCTCGTGCAGGCGGGGGAGGGCGACAGGGCAGCGTTCACGCTGTTCTACGAACGCACAGCTCCTCGCGTCCTCGGCCTGGTCACCCGGGTGCTCGTCGATCCTGCCCAGGCGGAGGAGGTCACGCAGGAGGTCTTCCTCGCGGTCTGGCAGCAGGCGACCCGCTTTGATCCTCGCCGGGGCCGGGCGTCGTCCTGGTTGCTCACGACGGCGCACCGCCGTGCCGTGGACCGGGTCCGCTCCTCGCAGGCCAGTCACGACCGGGACCTCGCCGTGGGCACGCGTGACCACCACGAGGTCAGGGACGATGTCGCGGAGACCGCGGAGATCAGCGTCCGCCACCAGGCCGTGACGCGCATCCTGAGCTCGCTCACGCCGGCGCACCAGCAGGCCCTGGAGCTGACGTACTTCTCCGGGCTGACCAACACGGAAGCCGCGCAGCGAGCGGGAGTGCCCGTGGGCACGATGAAGACCCGCATCCGCGACGCCCTGATCACCCTCCGGCGCAACCTGCCCCTCGAGACAGGCGTCGCCGCCGCCTGAACGACGTCGCTCGTCGTGGCCCACGTCGTCACCAGGGGCTCGGCCCCTCCCCGTCTGGGGGGTCACGACCGTGCGACCGCCTCGGTACGGTGGACCTCCCGATCGTGCCCCTCGGGTCGCAGGACCAGACCCGCGACGCCGTCGGGGCGAGGTGCCGCCATGCCGTTCATGCCCTCAACGTTGCTCCGCCGCCTCCGGGACGCGCCCTCGACGGCCGCCCGGGTCGTCGAGTTCGCGTTCCGACGCAGGGACGTCGCGGGCGACCTGTACCCGGACGACCCCGACCACGGGGTCGTCGACGGACCCGGCCCGGAACGCGTGCTCGTGCTGGGCGAGCTCGGGCAGATCTCCCTCGGCGTGCGCATCCACGACCTGTCGCTGCCGGCGTTCTTCGCGCGCCGCCGCGCGAGCCTGACACGCCGCGGGGTCTCCTGGTCGGTCGCCGCCGTGGAGTCCTCGAGCATCCGCGACGCGCCCGACGTGGTCGTGCAGCGCGGTGCCGTGCTGCCGGGCTGCGACCGGGTCGTCGTCCTCCTGGGGATCACGGACGCCCTCCGGGTCATCTCGCCCTCGGCCTGGGAGGACAGGATGCGCGACACCCTCCACCTGCTGGTGCAGGGTCTGCCCCGGGGCGCACGCGTGATCGTCAGCGAGATCCCGCCCCTGGACAACGCGGGCTCGCTGTCCGCACCGGCCAGGCTGGCCGCAGGCCTCCACGGCCGGCGCCTCAACGCTCGCACGCGGAACGTCGCCCAGGACTACGACGCCGTGACGGTGGTGGAGTTCCCCGAGGAGCTCACCCGCTCGGTGTGGCGTCCCGAGTCCGAGGAGCACCGGTACCGCGACACCTACAGGGTCTGGGGCGAGCACCTGGCGACCCACGCCTCCTGACCGATCCGTCACGGTCGGCGGGCCGGAGCCCGACGCACGAGAACGGCCCTCCCGTCTCCGGGAGGGCCGTCGTCGTCACTGCGTCACGGGCGGCCTCGCCGCCGTCCGCGCCTGGGGCCTACCGGCCCGAGCCCGCGGCGATCACCGCCAGGTTCGCGGCGCGCACGGCGTCGCGGTCCATCTTCTCGACGCGTCGGTCGTAGGTCCAGAAGCCGTTGACCTCGCCCTCGACGTCGGTCAGCTGGGTGTAGATCGAGCCCGACAGGTACGACGACGCGGGGTCGACGAGCGCCTGCGTGTTCTCGACGTACGCCGCCGTCAGCTCCTCGGGGGTCGCCACCTCGCCGTAGGGGTTGACGGAGCCGCCGGGCCACACATGACCGGGCGCCGAGTACGAGAAGCCGCCGTGCTCGCCGTCGATGGCGGCCCGTCGGGCGTCCGGACGCGGCAGGGCCGGCCCGGTGTACTGGTGCCAGTCGATGATGTCGCCCCGACCGCTGTCGCCCTTCGAGTTGCAGCAGTTCACGCCGCTGTGGGCGTCGACGAGCCGCGACGGGTCCTGCGCCTTGACGCCGTCGGCGACCTCGCCGGTGATGTCGCGGTTCCACTCGCCCCAGCCCTCGTTGAAGGGCACCCAGCCGATGATCGACGTGAACGAGTCGTGCTGGTCGATCATCGTGCGCAGCTGCGCCCGGAAGGCGTCCTGCGTGGCGCGGTCATCGTTCCCTCCGTTGTTCGCGGGCATGTCCTGCCACACCATCATGCCGAGCTGGTCGGCGTGGTAGTACCAGCGGGCCGGCTCCACCTTGATGTGCTTGCGGATCGTGTTGAACCCGAGGTCCTTCGTCGTCGAGATGTCCCAGGCGAGCGCCTCGTCGGTCGGCGCCGTGTAGACGCCGTCCGGCCAGTAGCCCTGGTCGAGCGTCGACAGCAGGAACGTCTCCTGGCCGTTGAGCAGGATCTTCTGCTGCCCGCCGACCCTGCCGAGCTCGATGGAGCGCATGCCCTGGTAGCTCGTCACGGCGTCCTTCACGCCACCCCCGGTCATCGTGGCCGACACGTCGTAGAGGTACGGGTCGTCGGGGCTCCACAGGTGCATCTCGTCGATGGGCACCGTGAGCGACTGGTTCGCCGCCCCCCGCGCCTCGCCGACGATGACGCCGTCGTGGTCGCGGACGAGCACCTCGACCTTCGACTTCGTCGTCGCGCTCGCCGAGACGGCGGTGACCTCGAGGGCCTCCGCGTCGAGGTCGGGCGTCATCTTCAGGCGGTCGATGTGCCCCGACTGGACGGGCTCGAGCCACACGGTCTGCCAGATGCCCGAGGCGGGCGTGTAGAAGATGCCGCTGGGGTTCGGGTCCTGCTTGCCGCGGGGCTGGTCGCCGGTGGTGTCGTCCACGCGCACGACGATCTCGTTGGCGCCCTTCTTGGCGAGCGCGTCGGTGACGTCCGCGCTGAACGCGTCGTAGCCTCCGGTGTGCGTCGCGACCTTGCGGGCGTTGACGTACACGGTGGCCTGGTAGTCGACCGCGCCGAAGTTCAGCACGACGCGGTTCTTGGCGTTCTTCTTCCAGTCCTTCGGCACCTCGAAGGTGCGGCGGTAGACCATGGAGTCCTCGTGGCGCTCGAGGCCGCTGAGCTGCGACTCGACCGGGTAGGGGACGACGATCTGCTCGGCGAGGTCCTTGCCGAAGGGCAGGCGGTCGCCCGCGCCCCAGGCGGCGAACTGCCACTGGCCGTTGAGGTTCTGCCACGCCTCGCGCGCCAGCTGCGGGCGCGGGTACTCGGGCAGCGGGGCCGTCGGGTCGACGTCCTCGGCCCACGGCGTGGTGAGCACGTAGGTCGACAGGTTGACGACCGGCTGGTCGAACGCGGGCACGGCGACGCCGTCGACGGTGAGGCCGCCGAGGCCGTCGTACGCGACGCGGACGTCCGTGCCCTGCTGGATCGGGCCTCCGGGCGTGACGACGAGCCCGAGGCCGTCGGCGGCGAGCGTCACCGCCTCGACGGGGAACCCGGTCTGGTCGACCGAGAGCGTGAGGTGGTCGGCGACCGTCTCGACGCCGGCCACGGTGCCCGGCAGCACGACGTCGATGACGTCACCGGCCTCCGGCACGGTGGCCTGGACCGGGTACACGGCGAAGTCGGCAGGAGGCGCGAACGCCTCGAGGGGGACGATGGACTTCGCGACGCCCGGGCCGGTCCAGCTGAGGTGCATGTTCGCCCCGCCGGTCGCCTGGAACATGTCGAAGCGGAAGGGCACGGCCTCGCCGGCGGTGAGCTGGACGGGCGTGCCGACCTGCTCGATCTCCCAGTCGTTGACCCAGTGCTCGATGACCTTGTCGCCGTCGATCCACAGGCGCATGCCGTTGTCGCCCTTGGCCGAGAACGTGTACGTGCCGGTGGCGGGCGCCGTGATGGTGCCCGTCCAGCTCGCGCCGGCGTTCTCGCCCTGGCCGGTGCGCTCGGCGAAGACCGGCACGAGGTTGCCGTAGTCGATCTCGGTGTCGAGCACGGTGGCGGTCGGCGGTGCGATCAGCTCGAAGCCGGGCGCTCCGCCGAGGCGGAAGTACTCGCCCTTGAGGCCGTTCGTCGCGACCGCGCTCGGTGCGACGGCAGGAGGCGCGGGCTCGGCGGCGGGGTCGGGAGCGGCCTGGGTGGTGGGTGCCGCGGGCTCGGGCTCGGCGGTGGGCGCCGCGCTCGGCGCGACCGGCTCGGCCGTCGGGTCGGCGGTGGGCGCGGCCGTGGGCTCGGCGCCGGGCGCCGAGGAGGCGGACGGCGACGGCGTCGGCGTGCCGGCGGCCTGCGCCGTCTGGCCGAGGCCGAGGGTGGCGGCCATGACCGCGGCGAGGACGAGCGCCGTGGCGGCGCCCCCTCGCGTCGGTGGACCACTTCGTCGTGGTTGTGACATGAACTGACCTTCCTGGAGGGTGTTCGGTGGCGGTGCAGGGGCTCAGTCGTCGCCGGGGCGGGACCGGGCCTGGATCCGGGACAGCTGCACCTGTCCCACGGCGACGGCGACGAGGAGGACGCCGTTCACCACGGCCTGCCAGTTGGAGTTGGTCAGGCCGAGTCTGTTGATGAGGTTCGCGACGACCTGCAGCAGCACGATGCCGACGAGCGAGCCGAACACGGTGCCGGCGCCGCCGGTGAGCAGGGTGCCGCCGAGCACGACGGCGCTGATGGCCGTGAGCTCGAGGCCGACGCCGAGGGTCGTCACGCCGGAGGCCGTGTACGACGCGGTGAGCGCGCCCGCGAGGCCGGCGAGCAGCCCCGAGACCGTGTAGACGATCACCTTCGACCGGCGCACCGGGAGCCCCATGAGCTCGGCGGCGTCCTCCTGGCCGCCGACGGCGAGCAGGGTCGAGCCGTACGAGGTGCGGCGCAGCACGAGCACCCCGACCGCGACGAGCACGACCGTGATCCACACCGGCCAGCCGAGCCCCAGGAAGGTGCCCCGGGACAGCTCGAGGAACGCGCTGTCGGCGGGCACCTTGTACGTCGTCGACCCCTCGTCGGTGAGGATCAGCAGCAGCCCGCGGGCGAAGAGCAGCCCGGCCAGCGTGACGATGAAGGCGGGGATCGCCGTGCGCGCGATGATCGTGCCCTGCACGAGCCCGATGAGCCCGCAGCCCGCGAGGGGCAGCAGCACCGCGACGACCGGGCCGTACTGCGACCCCCACGCGGCGAGCACGCCGCCGAGCGCGTAGACCGAGCCGACGCTGAGGTCGATGCCGCCGGTGAAGATGACGAACGTCATGCCGAGCGCGAGCGGGGCGAAGAACGACGACTGGATCGCGATCTGGCTGAGGTTGCCGGCCGTCGAGAACGACGGGAACGCGACGGCCATGACGAGGACGAGCACGACCAGGGTGGCGAGGGCACCGTTGCGCTGGGCGAGCCGGGCGAGCACCTCGCCGCGGGAGCGCCGGGTGCGGACCACGCGGGTCGAGTCGGCGGCCTGCTCGAGCACGGGGGCGGGGGAGTGCGTCATGATCTCTTCCTTCCGAGCTGCACCCAGACGGCGACGACGATGACGCCGGCCTGGATCATCTGGGCCACGGAGTCGGGCACGTCCTGGGCGACGAGCGTCGACACGAGCAGCTGCATGAGCAGCGCCCCCGCGACCGTGCCCACGACGCGGACCTTGCCGCCGGTGAGGGGGGTGCCGCCGATGACGACGGCCGCGATGGCGTTGAGCTCCATGAGCAGCCCCAGGGTGCGCGGGTCGCTCGCCTGCGACCGCGCCGCGGCGAGCACCCCCGCGACGGCGGCGAGCACCCCGGCGACCATGTAGACGATCAGCAGGATGCGCGCCCGGCGCAGTCCCGCCAGCTCGGCGGCCCGCGGGTTGCCCCCGATGGCCTCGACGCCCCGGCCGAAGGTCGTGCGCCGCACGACGAACCAGACGACCGCGAACACCACGGCCGCCACGAGGACCGTGTTCGGCACGCCGAGCGTCGAGCCGCTGCCGAGCCGCACGAGCCCGGGGTCGCTGAGGTTCTTGATCTGGCCGCCGATCACGTTCGCCAGCCCGCGGCCGCCGACGAAGATCGCGAGGGTCGCGACGATCGGCTGCAGCCCCAGCCGCGAGACGAGCGTGCCGGCGACGAAGCCGGTCACCAGCCCGGCGGCGACGCCGACGAGGATCGCCGGCAGCGTCCCGTAGCCGATGTAGAGCGGCATGATCGCCGCCGACAGGGCCATCACCGAGCCGACGCCGAGGTCGATGCCCTTCGTGCCGATGACGAGCGACATGCCGAGGGCGACGATGACCACCGGGGCGGCCTGGATCAGCTGCAGCCGCAGGTTCGACGCGCTGACGAAGTACGGCGTGATGACGATGTTGAGCAGGACGAGCACGACGAGGGCGAGGTACACGCCGTTGCGCGCGACCCACGCCGCGTCGGGGCGGCGACGGGCCCTGCCGGGCTCGGTCCGCGACTCCTGCGCGGTGGCCTGGGTGCTCATCGGGCGCCCTCCTCGGGGTCGGTGCCGGCGGCGTCGTCGGAGGCGGGGTCGCCGACGAGGGCGGCGAGCAGGCGCGAGCTGGTCACGTCGTCGCCGTCGAGCCGCGCCGAGACGCGGCCGTCGCGGAGGACGACCACGCGGTCCGACCCCTCGACGAGCTCGTCGGACTCGCTCGAGATGAGCACGACGCCCAGCCCCCGGGCGGCGAGCTCGTCGATGAGCCCCTGCACCTCGCGCTTGGCGCCGACGTCGATGCCGCGCGTCGGCTCGTCGAGCAGGAACACCCGCGGCTCGGTGCACAGCCACCGGGCGATCAGGACCTTCTGCTGGTTGCCGCCGCTGAGCTGTGACACGAGCTGCCGGGGGCTCGACACCTTGATGCCGAGCCGGCGCACGAACGTGTCGACGAGGGCGTCGACCTTGCGGTCGCTGATCACCCCGAAGGTCGAGACGCGGTCCATGACCGCGAGCACGATGTTGTCGCGGACGCTGAGCTCGGGGACGATGCCCTCCGCCTTGCGGTCCTCGCTGAGCAGCGCCACGCCCGCCGACAGCGAGGCGCGGACCGAGTTGCGCCGGACGGGCCGGCCGCCCACCCGGACCTCGCCGCCGTCGGTGGCCAGCGCGCCGTAGACCGCCTTCACCGTCTCGCTCCGTCCGCTGCCGAGCAGGCCGGCGAGGCCGAGGACCTCGCCCTGGTGCACGTCGAACGCGACGTCGTGCAGGGCCGCGCGGGCGTCGAGGCCGGTCACGCTGAGCACCGGGTCGGCGCTGAGGGCCGGGGTGGAGGTGGTGGAGCCGACCCCGCTGCCCACGAGGGCTCCGGCGGGGGCGGGGGAGGCGCCTCCTGCGCTGCCTGCGCCCGTGGCGCCCGCGGTGGCGGGGGCGTCGCCGAAGCCGGTCGCGCCGTGCGCGGCGACGTCGTCGATGTCGCGGCCGAGCATGTGCGAGATGAGCTCCCGCCGCGAGAGCGTCGCCATCTCGCCGGTGTGCACCACCCGCCCGTCGCGGAGGATCGTCACGGCGTCGCAGAGCTGCCAGAGCTCGTCGAGGCGGTGCGAGACGAAGACGATCGCCACGCCCTGGTCGCGGAGGCGCCGGGCGACGGTGAACAGGGTGTCGACCTCGCGGCGCTCGAGCGACGACGTCGGCTCGTCCATGATGACGACGCGGGCGTCGATGCTCACGGCGCGGGCCAGGGCGATCATCTGCTGGATGCCGAGGCCGAGGCGACCGAGGTCGCCCGTGACGTCGACGTCGACGCCGAGGTCGCGCGTGATCTGCCGGGCCTCGCGCTCCATGCGCCGCACGTCGACGAGGCCGAGGCGCGTGCGCGGCTCGCGGCCGAGGAACACGTTGCGGGCCACGCTGAGCAGCGGCACCAGGTTGACCTCCTGGTAGACGGTCGAGATGCCGGCGGCCTGCGCGTCGGCGGCCCGGCCGAACGAGGTCTCGGCGCCGTGGTGCAGCAGGCGCCCCTCGTCGGGGCGGTGCACGCCCGTGAGGACCTTGATGAGGGTGGACTTGCCGGCGCCGTTCTCGCCGACGAGGGCGTGGATCGAGCCGGGCTGCACGCTGAACGAGACGCCGCTGAGGGCGGTCACGCCGGCGAAGCGCTTGGTGACCCCGTCGGCCTGCAGGGCGGGCGTGGTCGGCTGCTCCGCCGTGGCGGGCGGGGGCGGGGAGGTCGTCGTCATCGACGGGCCCTTCTGTGCGAGGCGGTGGGCGAGGGCGCGCAGGAGGCACCGGTGCGGTCCGCGACGGACCGCACCGTGCCTCCTGCGGAGGACCGGGTCAGAAGGACTGGTCGAGGTCCTGCTCGGCGTTGTCCGGGGTGTACTCGCCGTCCTGGATGATGATGTCCTCAGGGATCGCGTCGCCCGCGTAGAACGACTCCAGCGTCTCGAAGACGAGCGGGCCGAAGCGCGGGTTCGACTCGATCACGGCGTTGTACGAGCCGTCGACGATCGCCTGCACGGCGTTGCGCGTGCCGTCGATCGACACGATCTTGACGTCCTCGCCGGGGGTCCTGCCCGCGTCGCTGATCGCGGTCATCGCGCCCAGGCCCTCCTCGTCGTTGAAGGCGTAGATCGCGTCGATGTCGGGGTTCGACTGCAGCAGCTGCGCCGTGACGTCCTGCCCCTCGGAGCGGCTGGCGTTCGCCGTCTGCTGCGCGACGATCGTGATGTCGGGGTACTCCGCGGCGACCTGGTCGACGAAGCCCTCCTGGCGGCCGTCGGTGACGTTGTTGCCCGACGGGCCCAGCAGCACGGCGACGTTGGCCTTCTCGTCGGTGGCCACGGCGAGGGCGTCGGCGGCGCGCTTGCCCTGGTCGACGAAGTCGCTGCCGAGGAACGTCAGGTAGTCCTCGCACGCCGTGTTCGTGACCTTGCGGTCGATGGTGACGACGGGCACGCCGGCCTCGGACGCCGCGCTGAGCGCCGGGTCGAGGCCGTCGGAGTTGACCGGGGCGACGACGAGGATCTGCACGCCCTGGTTGAGGAGGTCCTGGATGTCGCTGATCTGCTTGGGCAGCTCGTTGTTCGCGTTGGTGACGACGAGCTCGGCGCCCGCGTCGGCCGCGGCGTCCTTGAGCGACTGCGTCTCGGCGGCCCGGAAGCTCGCGGAGTCGGGCTCGGACTGCGAGAAGCCGATCTTCGCGCCCGCGAGGTCGACCGCCTCGACGCCGCTGCCGCCGTAGCTGTCCATCGTGCAGCCCTCGCCGCTGCTCGCGGTCGGGCTGACCGCCTCGGCCGCGTCGCCGGAGCCACCGCCCGCCGCCGTCGTGCCCTCGTTGGTGCAGCCGGTGAGGGCGAGCCCCGCCGCTGCGACGACCACTGCGCTCCGCACCCAGAGCGTGCGCCTCGTGACCTGGTACATGCGTTCTCCCTTGAACGTGCAGCGTCAGCAACGTTGCTGACTGTGCAGAAGCTATCAGAATGCGAAGAAAAGAAACAAGAGAGAGATCGTCGGGAATCGGCTGGGCCGGGGTACGGCGGAGTGGCGTCGTGGTCGTCATCTCCGCTGTCCAGGCCGGTAGAACCGCTCAGGTGCGCATCTCGCAGTACGGCTGCGGGGTACACAGCATGAGCAGAGCTCAGGTCGACGGACGTCGATCTCTCACCCCGGAGGGCCCGATGTGGCTTTCTGAGCGGCTACCGGGGGCGTCAGGCCGTGGCGACGTGCACGTCGACGCCGGCCTCGCGCAGCGCGTCGAGCTCGTGCGCCGGCGACGCCGCGTCGGTGACGACGTGCGTCATCTCGGCGGTGGGCACGGTCCGCACCGCGGTGCGGACGCCGAGCTTCGTGTGGTCGGCCAGCACGATGACCTGGTACCCGGCGCGCGCCATCGCCCGGTCCGAGTCCGCGACCGCGAGGGCGGGGGTGGAGAGCCCGAAGTCGGCCGCCAGGCCGTTGCCCGAGAGGAACGTCTTGTCGGCGTGCAGCCCGCCGAGGAGCGCGATCGTCGGGTCGCCGGTCAGCGCACGGATCGACCCGCGCAGCGAGCCCCCGGTCATGATGACCTCGACCTCGGGCGACGACACGAAGATCTCGGCCACGGGCAGCGAGTTCGTGACGACGGTGAGGCCGCTGGAGCCGCGCAGGTTCTCGGCCAGCGCCTCCGTCGTCGTGCCGGGGCCGATGACGAGCGTGTCGCCGTCGTGCACGAGCTCGGCCGCGAGGCGGCCGATGGCGGCCTTCTCGCGCGCGGCCTGCCCGAGCTTCTCGAGGTAGGGCTGCTCGCGCGACGAGCCCGAGGCGACGGCCCCGCCGTGCGTGCGGGCGACGAGGCCCTCGCTCGCCAGCTGGTCCAGGTCGCGCCGCACCGTGACGACCGACGCCGAGACCCGCTCGGCCGCCGCCGAGATCGAGACGGCGCCGTCGACGCGGATCATCTCGAGGATGAGGTTGCGGCGGTGGGCGGCGATCACGCGCCGAGCTTAGGGCCCCGGCCCGGCCCGGGGCGGCCGGCGAACCTCGACGACTGACCGTCGAGCCGCGCCAGGACCGCGCCGTGCGGGCGCGGTCCCGGCGTCGCGGCCACGCGCGTGTGCGCCTCGAGCACCGAGAGGCCGGAGGCGCGCAGCCGGTCGGTGAGGGCGGCGACGCTCCAGCGCCAGGCCGGCGCGACGGCGTGGTCGAACGGCTCGACCTCGTCGCCGACGAAGAAGCCGACCAGCAGCTCGCCGCCCGGTCGCAGGACCCTGGCGACCTCGTCGAGGGGCCGGCCGAGGGCGTCGGGGTCGTGGTGGATCAGCGAGTACCAGGCGAGCACCCCGGCCAGCCCGTCAGTCGGGTGGGGGAGGGCGTCGACGTCGCCGACGTCGAACCGCACCCCGGGGTGCGCCGCGCGGGCGTGCTCGACGAAGGCGGGCACCTGGTCCAGGCCGCGCACGTCGATGCCGCGCCCGGCGAGGTGGGCCGTCCAGTGCCCGGGACCGCACCCGGAGTCGAGGAGCGGCCCGTCCAGGCCCTCCGCCCACGTCGTCACCAGGTGCTCGTCGGCGGGGTGCACCGCGGCCATCGAGCCGAGCTGCTCGGCGTACTCGGCGGCGCGGCGGGCGTAGGCGGACCCGACGGCGGAGGACCGGTGATCGCTCATGGTCCTCCTCGTGACGTTTTACACGCTCGTAACGCGCTGTATACGAAGGCGTGTCGTCGAGCTTGATTGCATTCAATCTTCACCCCGAACGACCGGTCCGCTCCCCGAGACCACGGATCCCACCCGGCAGCCCTCCCCACCCCGCCCGTCCCTCCCCGAGATCAGGACCCCGCATGCCTCGTCCCTCGTCCCCCCGGCGCCGCACCCTCGCGCTGCCCGCCGCCGCCCTCGGCATCGCCCTCGCGGTGACCGGTTGCCAGGAGGTCCAGACCGCCACGACCTCCGACACCGCCCGAGAGGACGTCCCCACCGCCCCCATCGGCGATCAGACGATCGTCGAGGGCGGCGACCTGGTCATGGCCCTCTCGGCCGAGCCCGACCGGCTCGACCCCACGACCTCCTCCTCGCTCTACACCCGGTACGTCATGGAGACGATGTGCCAGAAGCTGTACGACATCGACGCCGAGGGCGACATCGTCCCCCTGCTGGCGACCGACCTGCCCGACGTCTCCGACGACGGTCTCACGGTGACGATCCCGGTCCGCACCGACGCGGTCTTCGCCGACGGCACCCCGCTCGACGCCGAGGCGGTCGTCACGACGCTGCGGCGGGGACTCGACAAGGAGGACTCGTCCCGTCGCAGCGAGCTCGGGCCCGTCAGCGACATCGCCGCCGTGGACGACTCGACCGTCGAGGTGACGTACTCCGAGCCCTTCGCACCGCTCACTGCGGCCCTGGCCGACCGCGCGGGCATGGTCATGTCGCCGACGGCGCTCGCCGCGGCCGGTGACGACTTCGGTGACGCTCCCGTCTGCGTCGGGCCCTACAAGTTCGTCGAGCGCGTGCCGCAGACCTCGATCACCGTCGAGCGCGACCCGCTCTACTACGACGCGGAGTCCGCGCACTTCGACACCATCACGTACCGGATCATCACCGACGCGAGCATCCGGGCCGCCAACCTCCGGTCGGGCGACGTGCACGTGGCCGACAGCATGTCGACGCAGGACGTCGGGTCGCTGCAGGACGACGACTCGCTGACCGTCCTCGAGATCGGCTCGTTCGGGTACCAGGGCCTGACCGTCAACATCGGCAACCAGGACGGGGTCGGCACCGACCCCGTGCAGATCGACACGCCCCTCGCCAGCGACCCCGAGATCCGCCGCGCGCTCTCCATGTCGATCGACCGCGAGGCCCTCGTCGCCTCCGTCTTCAACGGGTTCTACGACCCGGCGTGCTCACCGATCTCGCCCGCCAGCGCCTTCTCGACCGACGCCAGCGAGGCCTGCCCCGAGTACGACCCCGAGGGGGCTCAGCAGATCCTCGAGGACGCCGGCGTGACCACCCCCCTCGCCATCGACATGCAGGTGAGCAACAACCCCGACACGGTGCGCTTCGCCCAGGCGCTGCAGGCCCAGGTCGCCGAGGGTGGCTTCGAGCTCTCGATCACGCCCGTCGAGTACTCGACGCTCCTCGACGTGCAGAGCCGCGGCGACTTCGAGGCCCTCCAGCTCGGCTGGTCCGGCCGCATCGACCCCCACGGCAACATCTTCAACTTCCTCTCGACGGGAGCCGGCAACAACTACAGCGGCTACAGCGACTCCGACGTCGACGGGCTCCTCGGCGACGCCGCGGCGACCACCGACGTCGACGAGCGGGCGGAGCTCTACGGGCAGGTCGTCGAGCAGGTCCAGGAGGACTCGCCGATCATCTACGTCTACCGCACCCGCAGCTTCACGGCGCTGTCGAACGACATCGCCGGAGTCTCGACCTTCGCCGACGGGGTCGTGCGGCTGAGCGACGCGGCGTTCGTCGAGGCGGGCTGACCCCGTGGCCCGGTACCTCCTCTCCCGCCTGGGGCAGTCGCTGGTCACTCTCGTGCTCGCCTCGATCGTCGTCTTCGTCGGCGTGCGGCAGCTGCCCGGCGACCCGGCCCTCGCCCTGGCGGGGGAGGAGGCCTCGCCGGAGCGCGTGCAGGCGATCCGCACCGACCTGGGCCTCGACGACTCGCTGCTCGTGCAGTACGCCCGGTTCGTCAGCTCGTTCGTGCGCGGCGACTTCGGAGAGTCGACCCGGACCGGCACGCCGGTCACCGAGCTGATCGGCGCCACCCTGCCGGTCACGATGTGGCTCGCGCTCTACGCGATCGCGGTCGCCGTCGTCGTCGGGGTCGCCCTCGGGGTCGTCGCCGAGCGGTACCGCGGCCGCTGGCCCGAGTGGATGGCCAACGCCGCAGCGCTCGTCGGCCTCAGCGTGCCGAACTTCTGGCTCGGGATCCTGGCGATCCTGTGGCTGGCCGTGGGGCTGGGCCTCTTCCCCGCCTCCGGGTACGTGCCGGTGAGCGAGGACCCCGTCCAGGCACTCGTCCACCTCACGCTGCCGGCCCTCATCCTCGGGACCTCGCTGGCGGCGGTCATCATGCGCCAGACCCGCGCGTCGATGATCGAGACGATGAAGACCGACTACGTGCGCACGGCCCGTGCCAAGGGGCTCAGCCGGGGCCGGGTGCTGCTGCGCTACGGACTGCGCAACTCGATGATCGTCGTCGTCACGATCGTGGGCCTGCAGCTCGGCGGCCTCATCTCGGGGGCCGTCGTCACCGAGCGCATCTTCGCCCTGCCGGGGTTCGGCAAGCTCACGCTCGACGCCGTCTTCACCCGCGACTACCCGGTCGTCCAGGCCGTCGTGCTCGTCATCACCGTCGGCTACATCCTCATCAACCTCGTCGTCGACGTGCTGTACTCCGTCATCAACCCCCGCATCCGAGTGGGAGGGACCTCCTCGTGACCGTCCTCGAGACCCGAGCCGACCTCGGCTCCGCCCGCGGGCGCGTGTGGTCCCAGCTGCGCCGCAACAGGCTCGGCATCGCGGGTGCCGCGATGCTGGCGGTCGTCGTGCTGCTCGGCGTGCTCGCACCCGTGATCTCCCCGCACGGCCCCGCCGAGGTGCACTTCGACGCACCCTTCCAGATGCCCGGCACCGTGGGGTACGTGCTCGGCACCGACGACCTCGGCCGCGACATCTTCTCCCGTGCCGTCCACGGCATCCGGGTGTCGCTCGTCGTCGGGGCGCTCAGCGTGCTGCTCGCCGTCGTCGTGGGCACGCCCCTCGGCCTCGTCGCCGGGTACTGGCGCTGGCTCGACGCGATCGTCTCGCGGCTCACCGACGTGATGCTGGCGTTCCCGTTCCTCATCGTGGCGGTGGCGCTCGCCGCCATCAGCGGTCCGAGCCTCGGCAACGCGGTGGTCGCGCTGGGCATCGCGCAGATCCCCACCATGATCCGCGTCGTGCGCGGCGAGACGCTCCGCGTCAGGTCGACCGACTTCGTGCTCAGCGCCACCACGATGGACGCCTCGGGCCTGCGCGTGATCTTCCAGCACGTGCTGCCCAACTGCGTGTCCGCGATCATCGTCCAGGCGACGGTCATCATGCCGGTCGCGGTCATCGGCGAGGCGCTCCTGTCGTTCCTCGGACTCGGCATCCAGCCGCCGACCGCCAGTCTCGGCATCATGCTCTCGGACGCGCAGCAGTACCTCGGCCAGGCACCGTTCGCGGCGGTGGTCCCCGGTCTCGCGATCGCGGTCATCTGCCTCGGCTTCAACCTGTTCGGCGACGCGCTGCGCGACGCGCTCGACCCGACCTCCAGCGAACGGAAGTGACCTCGTGACCTACACCGCGCCTCCTGCCTTCACCACCCGACCCGACCTGCTCGGCACCTTCGGCATGACCGCCTCGACGCACTGGCTGGCGACGGCGTCGGCGCAGTCGGTCCTCGAGCGGGGCGGCAACGCCTTCGACGCCGCCGTCGCGGGCGCTTTCGTGCTGCACGTCGTCGAGCCGCACCTCAACGGCCCCGGCGGCGACATGACCGCGATCTTCGCGACGGCCGACGACCCCACGCCGACGGTCCTCATGGGTCAGGGTCCCGCACCGGCAGCCGCCACCATCGAGCACTACCGCGCGGAGGGCCTCGGCCTCGTCCCCGGGTCCGGTGCGCTGGCGGCGGCGGTGCCCGGTGCCGTCGACGCCTGGCTGCTGCTCCTCCGCGACCACGGCACCTGGGAGCTCGCCGACGTGCTCGCCCCCGCGATCGGCTACGCCCGCGACGGGCACCCCCTCACGGCCCGCGTCGCCCAGACCATCGAGACGGTGGCGCCGCTGTTCACCGGGCACTGGCCGACCTCGGCCGACCGGTGGCTCGTCGACGGTGCGGCGCCCGCGCCCGGCGCCCTCGTGACGAACGAGGCCTACGCCCGGGTGCTCGACGGCCTCGTGGCGGCAGGAGGCGCGGTGTCGGCCGACGACGGCGACCCGCGCCGGGCGCGCATCGACGCCGCCCGCACCGAATGGGCCGAGGGGCTCGTGGCCCGGAGCATCGACGCCTTCGTGCGCACGCCGCACCGGCACGCGTCGGGGACGGACCACGCCGGCGTGATCCGGGGCTCGGACCTCGCCGCGTTCCGGGCGACCACCGAGCCGGCGGCGACCGTGGAGTTCCGCGGGCACACCGTGGCCAAGACGGGCGCCTGGGGACAGGGCCCCGCCCTGCTCCAGGTCCTCGTGATGCTCGACCCGTTGGCGGACGACCTGCTCGACCCGTCGACCGTGGCCGGGGCGCACACCGTGCTCGAAGCGCAGAAACTGGCGATGGCCGACCGGGAGGCGTACTACGGCGACGGCGACGTGCCCCTCGACCTCCTGCTCTCGGCGGGGTACGCGGCCGAGCGCCGCGGGCTGATCTCCGACGAGGCCTCGCACGAGCTGCGCCCGGGCGACGTCGGCACGGGTGCCGGCACGATCGTCCCGCTCCGCACCGAGCACACCGTCGGCGAAGCCTCGGGCGTCGGCGAGCCCACGGTGGGCGCGTTCGACGACGACGACGACACCGCCGACGTCGCGGCCGTCGCCGCCGAGCTGCCCCTCTCGCCCACGGGCGAGACGCGCGGCGACACGTGCCACCTCGACGTCGTCGACCGCTGGGGCAACATCGTGTCGGCCACGCCCTCCGGCGGGTGGCTGCAGTCGTCGCCGACCGTCCCCGAGCTCGGCTTCTGCCTGGGCACCCGCCTGCAGATGACGTGGCTCGAACCGGGCACGGCGTCGTCGCTCGAGCCCGGCCGGCGGCCCCGCACGACGTTGACGCCGACCCTCGTGCTGCGCGACGGCGAGCCCGTCGTGGCACTCGGCTCGCCGGGCGGTGACCAGCAGGACCAGTGGCAGCTGCTCTACCTGCTGCGGACCCTCGTCGGCGGCTGGTCGCCCCAGCAGGCCATCGACGCCCCTGCACTGCACACGACCTCGTTCCCGGGCTCGTTCTGGCCGCGCACCTGGACCCCGGGCGGCGTCGTCGTCGAGGACCGGCTCGGCGACGACGTCATCGCCGGGCTCGAGCAGCGCGGGCACCGGGTCACCCGGGCGGGCGACTGGTCGCTCGGCCGACTGTCGAGCGTCACCCGAGACCCCGCGACGGGCGTGCTGTCCGCCGCCGCCAACCCCCGAGGAGCGCAGGCCTATGCAGCAGGACGTTGACCCCATCCGCTCCGCCCCGCTGCTCGACGTCCGCGACCTCAGGGTCGCCTTCGGCGACAACGAGGTCGTGCACGGCGTCGACCTCCGGGTCGGTCGTGGCGAGCGGGTCGCGATCGTCGGTCAGTCGGGATCGGGGAAGTCGACCGTCGTCGCCGCGGTCCTGCGCCTCCTGCCGGGTGCCGGACGCATCACGGGCGGGAGCATCAGCCTCGACGGGGACGAGCTGGCCTCGGCCGGCGAGGCCCGGATGCGCACGGTGCGGGGCTCCCGCATCGGACTGGTCCCGCAGGACCCGTCCACGAACCTCAACCCGTCGATGACCGTGGGTGGCCAGATCGCCGATGCCCTCCGGGCCGGTGGCCTCCGAGGTCGTCGCGCCGTGGAGGAGCGCGTCGTCGCCCTCATGACCGAGGCGGGCATCCCTGACGCCGCCCGCCGCGCGGGGCAGTACCCGCACGAGTTCTCGGGCGGCATGCGTCAGCGCGTGCTCATCGCCGTCGCCCTGTCGCGCGGTCCCGAGCTGCTCATCGCCGACGAGCCGACCTCGGCGCTCGACGTGACGGTGCAGCGGCAGATCCTCGACCACCTGCAGACCCTGGTCGACGCGCACGGCACCTCCCTGCTCTTCATCACGCACGACCTGGGCGTCGCCGCGGACCGCACGGACCGCATCGTCGTCATGCTCGAGGGGCGCATCGTCGAGACGGGCACGCCCGAGCAGATCCTCCGCCACCCGCAGCACGAGTACACGAAGCGGCTCGTCGCGGCCGCCCCGACCGTCGCTGCCGCGGCCGCGCTGCGGACGGACGAGCGCCTGCTCGACGACGGGCAGGAGGCGCGGCCCGGCCCGATCCTCGTGGTCGAGGACCTCGTCAAGGAGTACCGGCTGAGGGGCCGTCGCGGCGAGACCGTGCGTGCCGTCGACGGTGTCTCGTTCGAGGTGGCCCGCGGGACGACCACCGCGGTGGTCGGCGAGTCCGGCTCGGGCAAGACGACGCTCGCCCGGATCGTCCTGGGCATCGAGGCCGCCACGTCCGGCACCGCGTTGATCGACGGCGAGGGCATCACGGCCAGCAGGGGAGCCGCCCGTCGGGCGCTGCGGCGACGGGTGCAGCCCGTGTTCCAGGACCCTTACGGGTCGCTCGACCCCACGTACAGCATCGAACGGCTCGTCGACGAGCCGCTGCGGATCTTCGGGGTCGGCGATCGCGTCACGCGGCGTCAGCGCGTCGCCGAGCTGCTCGACCAGGTGGCCCTGCCGCGGAGCGTCGCGCAGGCCCGTCCGAACGAGCTGTCCGGCGGCCAGCGGCAGCGGGTCGCGATCGCCCGGGCTCTCGCCCTCGAACCGGAGCTGATCATCTGCGACGAGGCCGTCTCGGCCCTCGACGTGCTGGTCCAGGAGCAGATCCTCGACCTGCTCGCCGACCTGCAGTCCCGGCTGGGCCTCAGCTACCTGTTCATCACCCACGACCTTGCCGTCGTCCGCCAGATCGCCCATGATGTCGTGGTGATGCGTCGCGGGAGCATCGCGGAGACCGGCAGCGTCGACGACGTGTTCCTCACGCCCCGGGACGACTACACCCGCCAACTCCTAGGAGCGATCCCCGGTGCCAGCCTGGCCCTCTGACGATCCGCGCGGTCGTACCGGCGGCGTGGCGCGGCGTGCCCGCGCACGCCGGCCGAGGGCGAGGGGTGGGGCCGGGTGCTGAGCGTGCTCGACGCCGTCCGGGCCGACATCATCGCGGGTGTCCTGCAGCCGGGGACCCGCGTCACGGAGGCGTCGCTCGCCGAGCGCCACGGGGTCTCGCGCGTCCCGGTGCGGGAGGCCCTGCGCGCCCTCGAGGCGGAGGGGTTCGTCGAGTCGCGCCCGAACGTCGGGTCGCGGATCGCGCAGATCCCCGTGGACGAGGCCGACGACCTCTTCGCGGTGCGCGAGGCCCTCGAGATGTCGACCGCGCGACGCGCGGCCACCAGGGCCCGCGAGCTGTTCACCCAGGAGTCGCGTCCCGAGGAGTGGTGGCGCCTCCGCTCGGGGCTCGAGGCGATCCTCGACGAGGGCGACGCCGCCATCGAGGCGGGCGAGCTCGAGCGCCTCGTCGAGCTCAACGAGCGCTTCCACCTCGGCATCGCCGAGCTGAGCGGGAGCGCGACGCTCGCGACCTTGCTGCGCCAGCTGTCGCGCAAGATCGAGTGGCTCTACGCCCTCGACGCCTTCTCCCGGGGCAAGAGGCTCTGGCCGGACCACCGCGCGATCCTCGCGGCGATCGACTCGGGCGACGCGGACCGTGCCACGGAGCTCATGGGGTGGCACGTGCGCGAGTCGCGCATCGGCTACCTGAGCCGGAGCGTCCCCCCGGCCGTCGTGGACCGCCTCCGCGAGACGTCGCCCGCCCTGGGCCGGACCACGGTCGCACCGGACGCCTGAGGGCATCGGCCGCGCCGTCGCTGCGCCGCGGGCGTCGCTGCGCCGCGGGCGTCGACCGCCGCGGGCGTCGACCGGGCGTCACTCCGCGGCGGGGACGACCTCCCGGCGCCTCGCGATGCCGAGGAGACCGATGCCGAGGAGCATGACCCCCGCGGCGACCCACGTCGCCACGGCCCCGCCGACCTGCACGACGACCAGGGCCCCCAGCAGCGCTCCGACGGCCATCGTCACGAGGGCCAGGAGGCGACGCAGCCACAGCGGGTCGCGGCGACCGGTGAGCACGCCCTCGCTGGCGAGGTTGACGAGGGTCATCGTCACCACGACCGTGCTGATGTCGCGGATGCCGACGGGCTTCAGGGCGGAGGCCTGGGCGCCGAGCCCGAAGGCGAGCGCGCCCGTCGCGACGGCCATCTGCAGGGTCGTCAGGTCGCCCGCCACGAACCAGAGCGTCGCGACGACGGCCGTGACGACCGTGACCGCCCCGAGCACGGCGAAGCTGGCGCCCGGTGCGCGGCGGGTCGCCCCCAGCGCACGGAGCACGATCGCGGACAGCGCCGCTCCGGCGACGAAGGCCAGCAGCGCCACCAGGAGGTTGAGGACCGGCAGCTCGCCCACGTCGAGCAGGCCGAAGGCGAGGAAGATCACGTTGCCGGTCATGTTGCCCGTGAAGACGTGGTCGAGGGCGAGGTAGCTCACCGCGTCCAGGGCGCCCGTCGAGACGGAGAGGGTCGCCAGGGCGGCGACGTACCACCTGTCGTGCGCAGCGGGTGGTGCAGGGGCCATCGGGGTACGCCCATCTCTCCGGGGAGGTCGGTCGGGTGCCGGAGCACGCCTGACGTGGTCCCCTCGACGCTACCGGGCAGGAGGCGCGGGGCGGGGCCGCCCCGCGCCTCCTGCGCCTACTCGGTCTCGGCCAGCTGGCGGGCCACGCGCTCGCGGTCGGCGCGCGACCACGTCTCGCGAGTGGTGAGGATGCCGACGAGGCCGATCGTCGCGGCCAGCAGCACGACGAGCGAGGCGCCCGGCCAACCGAACGCTCCGACCATCAGCGCGGCGATGAACGGTGCGAAGCCACCGATCGACGCGGCGATCTGGTAGCCGAGCGAGGCACCCGTGGTGCGGGTCGAGGTGCCGAACTGCTCGGTGAGCAGCGAGCCCTGCACGCCCGTGAGCGTGGCGTGGATGAGGCCGATGCCCAGCACGAAGGTGAGCACGACGAGCGCCGGCACCGCGTCGTTGGTGAGCAGGTACATCGGGAACGCGAACGCCATCGCCGCGAGGCATCCGCCGATGTACAGCGGCTTGCGTCCGATCTTGTCACTGAGGGCGCCTGCGGTGAAGGTCACGAAGATCGCCAGGATGCTGGCCGCCGTGATCGCACCCAGTGCCAGGGGCCGGATGTCGGGGTACCGCCCGGTGAGGTAGCTCAGCAGGTAGGTGGCGGTCGAGTAGTACGTGAACGACTCGACGATGCGCAGCGAGACCACGCGGAGGATGCTCTTCCAGTCCTCCCGGATCGCGGTGAGGAACGGGTTCTTCACGGTCTTGCCCGTGGCCTTGGCCTCCTCGAACTCGGGCGACTCGCTGAGGCGCGAGCGCACGATGAGGGCGACGACCACGAGCACGGCGCTGAGCAGGAACGGCAGGCGCCACTGCCAGTCACCCTCGAGGCCCGAGCTGAGCACGAACATGCCGCTCGCGAGCGCGATGCCCAGCGGGTTGCCCGCCTGGGGGATCGCGGCGTACATGCCGCGACGGTTCCACGGGGCGTGCTCGTACGCCATGGTGATGGCGCCGCCCCACTCCGCGCCGAAGGCGAGGCCCTGCAGCATGCGGATGAGCACCAGGAGGATCGGCGCGATCACCCCGGCCGTGGCGTACGACGGCAGCAGGCCGATGAGGAACGTCGCACCGCCCATGACGATCATCGCCGCGACGAGCACCGGCTTGCGGCCGAAGCGGTCGGCGAAGTACCCGCCGACGGCACCGCCCAGCGGACGCATGAGGAACCCCACGGCGAGGGTGGCGAAGCTCAGCAGGGTGCCGATGAAGCGGTCGCTCTCGGGGAAGAACACGGCGCCGAAGTACAGGGCCGACGCGGTGCCGTAGGCGATGAAGTCGTAGTTCTCGACGCTCGTGCCGATGCCGGCCGCGATCGAGGTCTTGAGGCGGTCCGGCGAGCCCCGCACCGAGGTGCGGGGGGTCGGGTGGGCGGTGCTGGTCATGGGATCTCCGTTGATCGGGGAGGGACGTGCCCGGGCGGCGGGGTCAGGGCAGGGGGTAGGTGCGGTCGTCGAGGGCCGCGAGCTTGGCGACGCGACGACGGGTGTCGTCGTCGTCGTCGAAGGTCGCGGTGAGGAACTCCTCGACGATCTCGGGCACGAACGCCCGCGGCGTCAGCCACGCGCCGAGGGCGATGGCGTTCGCGTCGTCGTGCTCGACGGCCTGGTGGGCCGAGTAGGGCTCGTTCGCGAGGCCGCACCGGATGCCCGGGATCTTGTTCGCGGCCATGATCGCGCCTGCCCCGGTGCCGCAGACGAGGATCGCTCGGTCGGCCCGGCCGGCCAGCACCGGGGCGCAGGTCGCGGCGGTGATGTCCGGGAAGTCGACGGGCTCGGTGCCGTCGGTGCCGCAGTCGACGACCTCGTGGCCGAGTGCCACGATCGCGTCGTGGACCTGTTGCTTGAGCGGGAAGCCGGCGTGGTCTGCGCCGAGGGAGACGATCATGTGTCCTCCAGATGGTCGGGATGGTCGGGATGGTCGGGATGGTCGGGGTGGTCGGGGTGGTCGGGTGGTCCGGGTGCCGGCCGGTCGGTGGTCGACCGGTCGCGGGGTCAGGTCGCGGGGACGGCGTGCGGTGTCGGGCTGCCCGTGCCGGAGGTGGCGCGGAGGGCCTCGTCGACCTCCGCCCGCCTCGGCACCGAGGTCGCGGCTCCTGCCCGACCTACGGTGATGCCCGCTGCGGCACCGGCGACGGCGAGGTCGAGGGCGCTCACCGGGCCCGCGCCCAGGGTGCAGGCGAGGTAGCCGATGAAGGTGTCGCCCGCCGCGGTCGTGTCGACCACGTCGACCCGCGCCGCGGGCACCGACTCGTGGCGCTCGCCGTCGACGACGAGGCTGCCCTCGCCTCCGAGGGTGCAGACGACGACGGCGCCGAGGCGCTCGCCGACCGCTCGGGCCCGCAGGAGTCGCGGGTCGGGTGCCGCGGTGCCGTCGCGCCCGTCGTCGGCGAGGCCGAGCAGCCCCGCGACGACGTCGAGCTCGTGCTCGTTGACGACGACCAGGTCGACGTCGAGGGGCACGTCGGCCCGGTCGACGGGCGCGGGTGCGGCGTTCCACACCACGGTGGCGCCCGCCGCGGTGGCGATCGCGGCCGCGGCGACCGTCGTCGCGCCGGTCAGCTCGTGCTGGAGGACGACGACGTCGTCACGGTGGAGGTCGGCGAGCCCGCGCCGGAGGTGCTCGACGTCGAGCACCGCGTTCGCGCCCGGCAGCACGACGATGCTGTTCTCGCCGTCCTGGGCGACGGTGACGACGGCGTGACCCGTAGCCGCCGTCGGCAGCGTCACGAGCGTCGACGCGTCGATGCCCTCCTGCTCGAGGAACGCGCGGGCGTCGAGGCCCGCGTCGTCGTCGCCGACGGCGGCCACCAGCACGACCTCGGCACCGGCCCGCCGAGCGGCCACGGCCTGGTTGAGGCCCTTCCCGCCCACGCCCTGCTCGAGCTCGGTGCCGATGACGGTCTCGCCGGGAGCGGGGTGGCGCGGAGTGCGGACGACGAGGTCGCGGTTGACGCTGCCGACGACGACGACCCGTCGAGGAGCCGTGCCCGGGGTCACGATGCCGCTCCGGAGCGGGCGCCGGAGCGGGCCACGAAGCGGGTGGGGACCACGACCGAGTCGACGGTCTCTCCCGCCATGAGCCGGACCAGCAGGCGCACGCCCTGGCGGCCGATCTCGTCGGCGTCGTTGACGACCGACGAGACGGCCGGTGAGACGTGGTCGTACCAGGCCGCGTCGTCGACGGCGACGAGCTCGACGTCGTCGACGAGGCCGCGGCGGCGCAGCTCGGTGCGCGCGCCCAGGGCCATGAGGCCGTCGGCGGTCAGCAGGGCCGTCGGCCGCGAGCCGGCGTCCAGGAGTCGCGCGGTCGCGGTCTCGCCGCTCGCGGCCTGGTAGTCACCGTGCGCCACGTCGAGGTCGCCGACGACGACCCCGAGCTCGGTGCACGCCGCGTGGAACGCGTCGAGCCGCTCGACCGAGGTCGAGACGGTGCGCGGCCCCGAGACGTACCCGATGGTGCGGTGGCCCTGGGCGACGAGGTGCTCGACGGCCGCACGCACGCCTCCTGCGTTGTCGGAGGTCACGGACGGCACGTCGAGCTCGGCGAGGGTGCGGTCGACGAAGACGACGGGGCGCTCGGACGCCACGAGCTCGGCGAGGGCCGTCGAGTCGTGCCCCTGGGGGGCGATGAGCATGCCGTCGACCCGCTGCGACCCGAAGGCCCGCAGGTAGCGCTGCTCCTGCTCGGGGTCCTCGTCGACGTTCGCGAGCAGGATCGTGAACCCGGCGGCGCGCGCCTCGCGCTCGGCCCCGTGGGCGAGGTCGGCGAAGAAGGGGTTGCGGATGTCCGACACCAGGAGCCCGAGCACGTCGGTGCGGCTGCGGCGCAGCGAGCGAGCCGGACCGTTCGTGACGAACCTGAGCTCGGCGGCAGCGGCCTCGACGGCGACCCGGGCGGCAGCCGAGGCGGGGCCACGCCCGCTCAGGACCCGCGAGGCGGTGCCCACGCCGACTCCAGCGCGCGCGGCCACGTCCTTGATGGTCGTCATCGAACCTCCGGGTGGAATCGTTTCCAGTGTGGGAACGATTCCACTCTGCACGATCGGGGGCTCGGGCGCAAGGCGACGCGTGTCGCCCGGGCGGTCGTGGGGAAGTCAGAACGGCGACGGCGGAAATTATGAGAAAGTGGGGAAAGTCAGAAAAAACGAGGGGTGATGATGACTTCTGCTGCTCCCTGGCCGGCGATCGGCGTCGAGTCGCACCTATGGGTCCCCACCTCCCACGTGGCGGCCTGGGGCCCGGAGGCAGAGCGAGCCGTGCTGGGGACCCGCTACCACTCGGCGCTCGTGCCGACGATCTCGGGACTCCAACCCTCGCCGAGCCGCGACGTGCAGGATGCCGCTGAAGGAGCCGCGCGCGAGCTCGCTCGCTTCGACGCCGAGCTCGGTGCGCGAGTCTCGGCCTTCGCGCCCGTCCTCCTCCGCTCGGAGGCCGCGTCGTCGTCGCAGATCGAGAACCTGACCGCGTCGGCTCGTGCGATCTTCAGCGCCGAGCTCGGGGCGAGGAGGAGCAGGAACGCCGAGGAGATCGCCTCGAACACCAAGGCGATGCAGGCAGCCATCGATCTCGCACGAGATCCGTCAGCGGCATCGATCAGCAGGATGCACGCCGTCCTCATGGAGCACCAGCCGCGGCACACCCCGGGGGAGTGGAGAGACGTACCCGTGTGGATCGGCACCCGGACGGACGCGCCCCTCGGGGCCTCCTACGTCGGACCGCACCACACACACGTCCCCGGGCTCATCGACGACCTCACGGACTTCTGCCACGATCTCAGCGTCCCGCCCTTGGTCTCCGTGGCCGTCGCGCACGCACAGTTCGAGACGATCCATCCGTTCAGCGACGGCAACGGCCGCACGGGACGTGCCCTCGCTCAGTCGATGCTTCGGCACCGAGGCGTGACGCGGAACGTCGCCGTGCCCGTGTCGGCAGGTCTGCTCGCCGACGTCGAGGGCTACCACGATGCCCTCACCGCCTACCGCGCCGGCGACGTCGACCCCATCGTCGCGTCCTTCGCGGCGGCCTCTCTCCGGGCGGTCCGCAACGCGCGGCAGCTCGTCGACGACATCGACGCGATCCGGGAGAGCTGGGACCAGCGGCTCAGGGTGCGTCGGCACTCCAACGCCTGGAGGCTGCTCGACGTGCTGGCTCGTCGACCGGTGCTCGACAGTGCGACGGCGGCAGCGGAGCTCGGTGTGCAGCAGTCGAACGTGTACCCACCGCTCCGGGCGCTCGTCGAGGCCGGCATCGTGAAGAGCAAGACCGAGCACCAGCTCGGGCCGTTCTGGCGCAGTGACGAGGTCCTGGCCGCGATCGACGCGTTCGCGGAGCGCGCGGGGCGGCGCTCGGTGGGGTGACCGGGGGCGCGGACCTCGCCCACGTCCCGTTCAGGCCCTCGGCCTAGTCTCGACACATCGGCAACACGCGTCGCGCAACGGAGTGCTCGCGGGGCCGCGTCCCGCACAGGACGACACCAGGCGAAGGAGCCCGACCATGGCAGCACGACTCGACAGCAAGATCGCCCTCGTCAGCGGCGGAGCGCGAGGCATGGGAGCCTCGCACGTCCGGGCGATCGTGGCCGAGGGGGGCAAGGTCGTCATCGGCGACCTGCTCGACGACGAGGGCCGCGCGCTCGCCGAGGAGCTCGGCGATGCCGCCCTCTTCGTGCACCTCGACGTCACGAGCGAGGACGACTGGGCCGCCGCCGTCGCGACCGCGGTCGATCAGTTCGGCGGGCTCAACGTTCTCGTCAACAACGCGGGCATCGTCACCTTCGGCCCGCTCGGCAGCTACACCCGCCAGCAGTGGGAGCAGATCCTCGCGATCAACGCGACGGGCACGTTCCTCGGCATCACCGCAGCGCGCGACGCGCTCGTCGCGTCGGCGCCGTCGTCGATCGTCAACATCTCGTCCACGGCAGGGATCCAGGGCGTCGCCGGGTCGCACGGCTACGTCGCCTCGAAGTTCGCCGTCCGCGGCCTCACCAAGTCCGTCGCGCTCGAGCTCGGCTCGGAGAACGTGCGCGCCAACTCGGTGCACCCGGGAGTCATCCGCACCCCGATGACGGCCGGCCTCGACCTCGGCGACCAGCTCGGCGCACTGAACCGCATCGGCGAGCCCTCCGAGGTGTCGGCGCTCGTCGTCTACCTCGCGAGCGACGAGTCGAGCTTCCAGACCGGCGCCGAGTTCGTCATCGACGGCGGAGAGCTGGCGGGCGAGAGCAGCAGCATCACCGACTGACGCCGGGGTGGGCTGCCGGGCCGCGGGCGTCGCGAGGCGCCCGCGGTCCGGGTGGCGCGACTCCTGCCCGCCTGCCCCGCCTTCGTCCGCCGCACCAGGCCCCTCTCGGGGGTCTGGCGACGGGTGTCGTTGTGCGCGATCCTCGAGGGAGATCAAGCCCGTCGAAAAGGTGCACCATGCTCTCCCTCGTCTACGTCAGTCGCGCTCGGACCTCGTTCTCGGACGGCGACCTCGCCACCCTCCTCATGAACAGCCGTGCCAACAACCGGCGCCTCGGCCTGTCCGGCATGCTCATGCACCGTGACGGCCGCTTCGTGCAGGTGCTCGAAGGGCCCGAGGAGGTCGTGCAGCACCGCTACGCCGTCATCGCCGCCGACCCACGGC
>Ga0265797_10003066_pt1 | contig 27182 bp, 18 predicted proteins | sample P2T30metagenome_FD_192433 | JGI IMG/M metagenome (GOLD analysis project Ga0265797, IMG submission 192433) | Plant litter microbial communities from East Loma Ridge, Irvine, California - P2 T30 | ecosystem: Environmental > Terrestrial > Plant litter > Unclassified | place: USA: California... | reverse complement strand
TTGGATATCATTTCCACAAGACTCGTCTCTTATCGTAACAGTCATGCGTATCGTCTAATCTTTTCCCTTCCATTTCTCCTGATCCGTCCCATGGTTTACTCCTTGTCAAAGCGCACCGCCGGCTGTTCCCGAATCCAGCTCAAATCAACCTTATGACCCAACAACTCCCTAATGTTGCTAACTCCATACTTCATCATAGTCGGCCTCTCCAAACTCAATCCAAATCCATAAACCCTCATGTCCTTTGGCAGGCCCATGGGCTCCAACATCTCTGGCCTGAACATGCCACTGTTTCCAATCTCGATCCACTTGTCAAGGCCAACGTGGAAGCCGAAGATCTCCATACTGGGCTCGGTGTAGGGGTTGAAAGCGGGCTTGAAGCGCAGGTTCGTGAGACCCATGTTGGCGAAGAAGTCTTCTAAGAAGCGCATCAGGCCACCGAGGGTGAGACCAAAGTCGGCGATTACACCTTCGATCTGGTGGAACTCGGCGAGATGGGTTGCGTCGACTGTTTCGTTACGGAAGACACGGTCGATGGAGAAGTAGCGCGCAGGACGTGGGTCTTCGGCGAGACGGTGGAGTGCCCATGTTGAGACGGCGGTGGTATGTGTGCGCAAGACGAGGCGGAGGGACTCATCTTCCTCCCATGGGTAGCGGTCTGCATGTGGGATTAGCAATGGTTCATGTTAGATATGAGGATCAGCGGTTGCGTACATCCTATCGAGCCGAAAGCGCCATCTTGGTGAACCTTCCTGACATCTTCCCAGTACTTCTCAAAGTCTCGGGGCTTCTTTTCCTTCTTCTCACTCTCGGGTGTGGAGAAGAGTCGTTTTGACCCGGCCTCCATGCGGTCCATCGTAGCTTCGTTCGCGGGGTCTAACCGTGGCTTGTCGGCTTTTGGTGGATATGAGACGAAGAAAGTGTCTTGCATGTCGCGGGCGGGATGTTGTTGTGGTACGAAGAGGGCATCGAAGTTCCAGAAACCAGTGTCGACGAAGCTAGAAGATTTTAGTCGTATACTCATATGATGTTCGGGTCAATACATACTGTCCTGTCGGCATCTCGACGAAACCTTGTGAGAAGAAGATATTCCTGAACTCTTGCCTGACCTTGTTCAGAGGATGTAATGCGCCAGACTCCTGGTTTGCGCCGAGCGCAGCAAAATTGTATGGCTTGAAGTTTGCAGTCTTCCACGCGTCGTTGGCGAGAAGTTCGACAGTCAAGTCGGTGTGTTCTACTGGTATCTCCTTTGCGTACTTGGGGCCCTTTGTGATTGTGTATGTGATGACTTTCGTAACGGTGACAAGCTTCTTCTTCTTCAGCTGCGCAAGCATTTTGGCGTCGTCGAGGGATTGGGTGTCTTTGATACCCTGGAGGAGTTCGCGGTTGAGGTCTTTTGGCTCTTCAGTCTGGAGCAGGACGATGTCGCTACCGTCCTTCTTGATCCACTTGTTCTTGAAACCATTACCCTGTCCTACGCTTGCAGCCTCTTTACCGAAGACGTTCTGTATTGCTGTCAGACGCACGTTAAAAAATTACTTGGTAATGGTATACCTACAGGCAGATCTGCGATTGGAACCCTCTCCTTCTCTTTGACATATTTCCAGACCTTGAATTCGTGGCTGCCTTCTGCTACTATGCCTTCCGACTCTGGTGTGAGTACGACCTTTTCTGAGTCCAACGACTTGTATGCGACCATCGAACGACTTGCTAGCCTATCCAACGCAGCCTTGATTTCGGCCTGCGATATTGCGGGGAAGTCTTCATTGCTCTGGAGAGGCTCTTTTGTATCTAAGAGGTCGAGGATTTCTTGTGTGAGGTTTTGGCCTTTCGTTTCGAGCGGTACAGGCACGGGGCCTCTGGTTCCAGGCATATTTGCGGTTAGGGTTCAAAGTTGTCTGGTATAATGCTCCAGAACGTGGGGTCGTTGCGATGAGTCGAAAGTGGCAGGAACGTCGGAGATTTGAAGGCCCGTCCGCGTTCGGAGCTTGATTCATTTTGATTGGTTCATCACCGGCGCAGCCTCGCAGTGTGTTCATGGTAGTCACCTACGTACCCCGACCATTGGAACAAAAGCAACAAATTCCCGTATGCAGTGATCATGCTGTTTCTTTTGCACATACGTCATCTGGGGGTGAAAAAACAAATCATTCATTCGGCGACAGCGAGCCACTCACGACTTCCGCGCAGGGAAACACCCCCTCCAGATGAGACAGGCCGAATTCCTAAGGACAAGTAAACACACATTACTGATACATGAGAGTTTGCGCGTTCCCATTTGCTTTCGAAACCACAAATCATATATCTTCGTAGACGAAAGAAGGTAGCATCTGGGCAGAGGATCGCCCTTGGGAAGATCCTAGCATCTGCTAACACTAATGAAATCGACGATGACCCTATAAGCTTATTTCGTGCGCCCTCAATACATCCAAGGAACACTCGAAGCTTGTCTCTGTTGTTCTTTCGGTACAACGTGCTTAAGGTTACGGGAGATGAGAAGATCTGCTCATATTCTTTCCAGTCTGCAGAATGGCGCAGCACAATTCCAACGCGAATCGCGATCCAGATGCATTGCCAGCTTGGAGGGTGTGTCGCTTCCGATTGCTTCTCACTAGGCGTTAGTGCAAGTGCAGAGATGCGATAGCTTTCTGCGCCTTCTCGCAAGCCAAGAGGCGCTGGACCATTATAGCACAACGCTGCAACTCACTACAGTCCCCACTAGTTCCCATCAGAGCTCGATCCAGCAGAGAAGGCACACGCGTAAAAGCCACGCAAGTTTCGAGTCGCACTTGCACATCCAACGCGCAAGCCAAAGGTGTGGAGTTTTCTATCAGGGCGTAGGCACAACACGCTTGAAGAGCCTTCACGATTGTCGTCGACTGCGGCGCTTAATCCACGATCTACACGTGCTCACTTTTTGATGGCCAGACCTCAGGTCAATATTGTTTGAATATTGGCCTCTGCCCAATCCATCGTTCCCCCGGAGAGGTGCCGAACCAGCAAGCCATCTGTTTCAAGGAGATCGAGCTTTGAGGTATGGTCGTTGCGGGGTGGTTGGCACCGCGGACGTGCGCTTATCTCGATGAAGATGCATCGCGATATCTGCTATATAGACGGGATTAATCGCCACGGTTACAGGAGTGGCGTCAAGAGACGAGACGGTCGAAGCAGTACCCCCGCTTTGAGTTGTTGTGGCGACAATACAGTTCGGCCTTGTGCCAGCGTGCCCGCTTTGTTGCTCCTGGAAACCACGACAGGTCGCGAATGCTGACAGTCGGATGGACCCAAACAAGGTGAGGATCACAACTCTCAGACGGGATCCACGCGGTTGGACGTCATCGTGTGGGATACCATGTGCTCCTGCGGAGTCTTGCCCATGTTCTGCAGCAGCAGAGTATTGGAACTGTGGGGCCTGTCAGAGGGGCCGAAATGGCTCAACACCACTGATTGCAGGCATTGAACAGGTGACATGCAAATTGACAGCTTCAGCTTGCGAGGAGGCAATGCAACACTATTATATCAGCAGCGCACACCTCAGGCGTCCATGCAGCTGCTCTCGTTGCATTGCTGAGCCCACTTTGCCATGGCTCGCTGATGGCTTATTTTTAGCCTAGACTCTTCCGCCCGCGCCGTTCGAAGAGGACGCGTACGCTGGTGTCGGATGCAAGGCTAGGGGCGCTGATTAAGCCAATCACAGACAACGCCACCTTGTCTCTGCGAACGCCCAGGGGTTGAGCAACGGCCAAATCCTTCAGCACACAATTTCATCATTCGTCCAGCTTCGTCTGTCGCGGCAGGGGAAGGGGGATGCATAGACGCAATACTGGTCGTCTGTCGTAGGACCCGCCATCGACGTCAAGACTTGCAAGACGTCAAGAAAAAATAGAAGCTCCGCCCGACGTTGTTGAGGCGGGAAGGCAGGCCGTTGCATAGTGCGCTTTGCCATGGCTCATGCAGGGCCCGATAGAGTGAATTGATAGCTGGGCGCCATTTGATTTGGTGGCGGGCGGCACTCGACGATAACGCACCAGAGGCTTCAAGGCCGTCTTGGATGGGAACTCAGCAAAGACGCGGAGGGAGCGGATCGCCCATGATGAGCAGTAGCTGGAGAGCTTTGCGTGTCTTGGAATGGACCGGTGCATGGACTAGCCCATGCATTTCCGCCGTCTTGCTCCAGAAATCGGTGGTTGACCCTTGTAAGCTAGCGCTACAGCGACGGCAGGTGCGAAGCAGCGCTAGGCTGTCTGGGGCGAGCAACGAGGGAAAAAGGGTCGGTCGCTCCTTCTCAGCCCGCGCCCTCTTCCCCAACGCTCCAAGCCATCGCCATAATCCTGCCTTCGTCTCCAGGACAGTCACTCGTTTCACTCTCCGCTGTCGTCCCAAGTCTCTTGCTCCGTCTTGTCTTCCGACATCACTCGCGCGGCCGAGTATACCCATCACAACAAGTGCTACCCGCCTTCCCGAGCGACCTCCTTTGCGCAGCCTCGCCGCAGATGCGATAGGCAACCCACACGCTGTACAGCACATCCGCACATCTGATCACGACAATGGCCTCGCGATTCAATCCCGGCAAGCTGTTCATCCGAACGCGCTTCAACTACGAAAAGGTGCCCGGCCAGGACAGCCAGGCCTCATCACCGCTGCCGCTCTTCAGCAGCAAGTCATGGGGCAAGAAGTACAGCCAACCCGCCTGGGCCAACCGCCTCCAGCGCCCACGACTATCTTTCGCGCGTCTCATCACACTCGCCGTGACCATCGTGTTGCTGGCTTCGATGCTGGGCACGGGCATCTACAGGCGGCACAGGTGGAACCACCAGCACCAACCTGGCGATGAGCGGAAACAGTACCACTGGGAGCACTACCCACGGTAAGCATACTCACTTGCCACTGCAGGCATCGAATACTAATTTGCCAGGTTAAATGGCTTCTTCAACGGCGTTCGCACGCTCGTTCCCTACGGTGACTGGGTGTCTGAGCAGGACTTTGTCAAGTACTCGCAAAGCCCCAACCCAGAAGACAACATCAAGCCAAAGTGGCCGCACATGTCCAAGGAAGACAAGGAGCCACCGCTCGAGATGCAACCTTTCGACCCGTACAAATTCGACTCGCCCGAGTACCTCAAGGAGCACGACGAGGTAAAGCAATGCTATCTCGATGAGGAGGAGACTGTCGATCTCCCCGACATCTACGCCTATCCCGGTATTCCTCAGAACATGACTGCGCCTTTCTTCGGTTCCTACGAGGAGCTTGGCTTCGATGACAAGAAGTGTTTCGACCGCTTCGGTCGTCTTGGTCCCTATGGCTACTCGTACTCTCGCGATGAGGGTGGTCTTGACATGGACGGCAAGTCTGAAAAGGCTGGTGCTGATAAGCTCTGGAGCTACGAAAAGAAGGTCGACTACCGCAAGGTCAATTGGGCGTCTGCCATGAAGCGATGCCGCGAGAAGAACGCCCACCGCTTCAAGAAGAACACAACTGACGAGAGTGCACCTGCAAAGAAGAAGGTGCCCCGTCACGCCTACGTCCTTCGCACCTGGACCGGTTACAAGTACAGCGACTACCAGATTCTTACTCTGCGCGCCATGATCAACGAGCTCGCGCTCAAATCTGGGGGCGAGTACGATGTCCACTTCCTACTCCACGTCAAAGATGATAGCCTTCCTATCTGGTCTTCTGAGGAGATTTACCAAAAGGTCATTGAAGACAACTTGCCCAAGGAGTTCTGGGGCATGGCAACTCTCTGGTCCGAGCAGCAGATGCGCATGTACTACCCAGAGCCCTTCCCTAACAACGTTTACAACCACGCCAAAGCTCCCGTTCACTCTGTGTACCGCAGCGCTCACTTTGCGATGCAATGGTTCGCTCAGGCTCGTCCCGAGTACGACTTCTACTGGAACTGGGAGATGGATCTCCGTCTCAGCGGTCACTACTACGAGTTCCACAACCAGATTGGCGAATGGGCCAAGAAGCAACCCCGCAAGGGTCTGTGGGAGCGATCATCCCGCTACTACATTCCTGAGCTCCACGGCTCTTGGAAGAACTTCACCGACACGGTCGAGGAGGAGCTTTACAACAGCGATGAGAAGCCTGTTTGGGGCCCGCCCAAGTTCGAGAACACCGGCATGCTTCCCAGCCCTCCCGAGACCGAGCCCCCGCATTCATACTCTCAGGACAACTACGAGTGGGGTGTTGGTGAAGACGCCGACATAATCACATTCAACCCAATCTTTGACCCGGCCAAGACCAACTGGGTGTTCCGCGACGATGTCACAGGTTACGATCTCGAGCTTCCAGAGCCTCCGCGACGATGTGCCATTATTACTGTCTCGCGCCTGTCAAAACGTCTACTAGATCTCATGCACCGCGAAACATACTTGATGAAGCACCACATGTTCCCTGAAATGTGGCCACCAACAGTCGCATTCCACCACGGCCTCAAGGCCGTCTACGCTGCACACCCCGTGTACCTTGACCACAACTGGCCGCTCGAGGCTCTCGACGGCACTTTCAACAAGCCCCCAAAGCCAACTGACAGCGTTTTCGGCTGGGGTGAGCACAACCAGCTCGGCACCAGCTTCTACTACAACGCCGGTTTCTCATCCGAGTGGTGGCGGAGATGGCTCGGCTCCCGCGAGAACGACAAGGGCGGCCCAGTTGAAGAAGAGAACGGCACCGGCCGGTTATGCATGCGCAACACACTCTTCCACCCTGTCAAATACGAGAAGGGATCTGAGTGATTTTCCAAGCTTCGCAAATATACCCCTTTAATTGCTGGCTTTCTGGGTTTCCTTGTTAGTTGCTGTGTTTGCCGGTGCCGCAGACGTGCTTGTTGATAGATTCTCCTTCCCTCTCTTTTCCTGGTTTTCGCGTATTCAGCGCTCACTTAACAACTGTGGCGTTTTCAACATCGGGCGGCGTACATTGGCGTCTTCTTTCATGAATGAACATACAGTTCTTGTTTTTCGATTTCGTCTCTCCGGTACTACATACTCGAGCACCGGATTGTCTTATTTTTCTCGGTGTATACTTCACACGAACAAAAGCGGTGGAAAGTGTAATTAGCCGTTCAGAGCGGCGTCCGTTCTCTCAAATGGCGTGTTTGGATTTGAGCCATGGAGCTTTATTGGATCGTTGGCCAGCTGGTGGAACAGGAGGTTGCCTTTTGTTTTGCCAGCTGTGATCAGTACGTTTGGAGGAGCTCACCATGTTGATATGTGTAGATGATGGGAAACTTGTACTTGGGTTCTTTTTCCCCATGGTATAAATCAACCCAATGCTGGTCAGATTGTGTGGTTGTAGAATTATGAAATGCAATTCAAGTAATCACATAATCATGCAGTTGTGTTTGGGAAGTGATGCTATGGGTTCCAAACTGACACCCTACCTCGTTTGGGTTCATGCCTTGACGATGTTGATCGACAATGATGACGACAGAATGAATTTGAAACCCCAGTGTCTGTATGCGGCTCTTGATACCGTACATTAGCGTCACCATAATCAATCCATGGGTATTCCATCTCCTCTGGACCCGAGTTACTTGGCGGACCGAAGCGCACCTTTGCCAGCTAATAGCGCACCGGATCGTACCTGCACATCATCGAGTGGTATAGTGGAGAATCGCGGTAAATCGACCGAATGTCTGGTTCACCATCTACTCCTCAAAACATGATCTCTACTTGATCTCGCCGGTGGTTCCGATGACTCCCGACTGTGGTGTGCTATCGTATACCAAATCTAGCGCGACGCGTGTTTGCCATGCGGCATCGCACGTGCGGGCCTAGAGGACGCGCAGCCTAGCTTGCAAGACTTCACTGCCGCGCGCGTGGCTAGCCCGCACTTAGACTCCTTTCAATTTCAACGTCAACACGACACGCAAGCAGCAAACCTCACGATAACCGACAAACAACGAACCGGACACGCAAGATGCATCATTCCACTCCACATCCAGGGCAGCCCGCTAGCCTATTAGCCTCGGAAAATCCATGCGGGCTAGAAGCATGAGACGGGCGGCATAGGTCCTTGGCGCGTGCTTGATCTTCCTTGGCTCTGCACGTTGCCCCATCCTGTATTCCGCTGAATCGCCCACCATGTAGATACACGATAACGAGTCGTTGCGGCTCTTTGTTTATCCCCTCTTGTCAGCCAACACCGTTTGGTTTTTCCGCGATCATCTTGTCATGCTTCCTTGCGTCTACATACCTCTTTCTTCACTATAGCGTCCTTCATAATCTAGGATAGTCCGGAACGCGATAACGAGGTGGTAGAACAATGCGCTTCATACCGACGAGGCCCCAGTCACGATGAGACTCCCTGTAGAACTTGCGCTCCTTATCGCGCCCCTCCTCCAGCTCATTACTGCGCTTCCTGTCGAACGCAGAAGCACACCTTTCCGCTCTCTCCGCGGCCTCACGCCCCTTGTCAACTCCTTTTCCAACGGGCATACGTACGCGCACGCGCCGACCAAATACTTCTACGAATCCACCTTCAACAGTCATTATGACGGCCGATTCGCTTCTTCTGAGGTTCCCTTCCAAGAACGAATATGGCACCTCAGGCTTATGTTGAAAGCGTATACGGAAACGATGGAAAGGATTGGGGTACAAACGTGGATCATGCACGGGGTATTGCTAGGTTGGTGGTGGGGCGGAGGCCTGATGCCGTGGGACAAGGATTTGGATTTCATTGTAGAAGAGGAAGGAGCTGCAGAACTAGGGACATGGTGGAACATGACAGTCCATCATTTCGATGCTCGAGACCTAGGGCTCGAGATTGCACTAGACAATACAGACAATCAGGTCAAGCAAGGAAATGAATTGCTCGATTTGAAACAGCACCACGAAGACGAAGATACCCGCTCAAAACGTCTCGCATGGGAAGAAGACATCAAAACAACCGGCAAAAAATACCTGATTGAGGTAAACCCAAATTACACCAACAAATCGACATCAGATATCTACAACCATATCGACATCCGCTGGATCGATGTTTCCACCGGTCTCTACATCGACATTACAACCATCCACGTCGGGGAAAGAAGGGAACTCACTGATTCCCCCTACTCCAGCACGCACCCCTCAGCCCACGAAGCCGACCCCGATGCCTTCGATACCGAAACCCAACTCTACGTTAAAGACACACACGCCTACCTCTCCACGCAGCTCTTCCCCCTCCGACAATCTACATTCGAAGGCGTGAAGGTCAAAGTACCATATGCGTACGAAGAAGTGCTGGTGGAGGAATATGGGTCAGATGCCCTGACTGAGGACTGGTATAATGGGTACCAGTTTGATAAGGAGAGTAAGCAGTGGAAGAAGCAGCATGAGCCGAGTGAGGAACAAAAAGAGTATTTTATGGAGAAGAATGGGAAGGATGTAGGGAGATTGAGTAGTACAGGGAGGATTGGACATGGATGGAGAGGACAAGGTGCGCTTGAAGGGGCTTTGAAGGAGGAGGGCGCGCAGGTGGGTGTTGAAGACCTAGAGGCGGGGAGATGGACGGAGTAGGTCGACTTGTGAAAACAAGATAAGCCGAGGCAAAGGACTCAGCTATTATTCCTATCTAAGATCTATCTTATGGCTTGGTTAAGGTACTAAGTTCTAATTGTGCAAAACCTCACACAATGACTTCTTTTGCGTCTTGTACTACCCTCGCATGACACGCTAGGTTTTAAAATCCGTAAGCAAAATTCGGCCAAACATCCTCAATAGCCCTTTTCTCGAGCCGCCCATCCCGCTCATCATACTTCCACTCTTCACTCCCGATGCATCGTCTACACCACAACAAATTCTCTGGATCATACTTCGCCTTGATAGCACGAAGACGCGGGTAATTGGATCCGTACATGGCTTCTTGGAAATTAGGCTCGTACTTGTCGACCTCATTGACATAGCATCCAGAGTCTGGTGAAAGGCCCCTCATAGCTCTGCCTGTTCTGTTCGTTGACGATTCCTGGAATTCGCGTACGGTAGTCTCGGGAAGAGCGGTATCCCACGCAGATTTCACGATCATGTGAACGGTTGCTTTGCGCCATGCTGGGTTCAACGCGCTATCTACTGGCTTTGAGGAAGCGATCAGAGCACCGGCGAGGATATGGCTTGACATGCCTTTCTCGTAGTCCGCTGCCTGGGGTCCAATAGTTTCGAACATACGGGCACTAGCCTCGATGTCTTGAGTTAGCGAATCCGCAGTCAGAAGGCGGGTTGTGGATATCACGCCACCGGGTCCGGAGGAGGAATCGCGGGTTTGCTTTGGGAGACCATTGTAGGCGTCTATCCAGCGAGAGTACGTGGTCAGGTTGGACATTGTGGAGGAGACGAGGTTACTCGATTCGCGTGCTGGGGCGAGGAAGTTCTCCATAGCGGTCGTCAAACTCGAGTTCGATTTGTCGTACGCCATGAAGTACCCACCCATGGCTAGAGGACCGTTTTTAGCACCAGCAATGGTGTAGTAACCTTGGAAACCTGCTTCGTTCACTGCTGGCATGTTGGCGTGAAGCGAGGCAACTAGTCTCCACCATTCCTTCGCATCAGTGTTGTTCTTGCCTTGGATATTCCAGAGCCAGACGGCCGTTCGCGGCATAGGGTATGCCTTCATCGTTATCTGTGTTATGACGCCAAATGTGCCGCCACCGCCGCCGCGGGTAGCCCAGAAGATGTCACTGTTTTGGCATTCATTTGCGACAAGGATATCGCCAGTGGGCGTTACGATTTCGAATTCGAAGATGTTGTCGGCGCCCATGCCGTAGCTGCTTGTGAGCCAGCCGTGTCCACCGCCTGTCGCCCAACCGACGATACCTACGGTGTCGAAGGTGCCACCAACGGTTACAGCATTGTATCTGGCTAGGGCTTGGAATGTTTCGTCGTCTTGTTGACCGGCACCTAGTGTGGCGGCCATGTGGGAGTGGTTCGCTGAACAAGATTGAGGTGTGTACGACTCGTGGAAGTCGACGCCTTTCATTTCACCTGTTGCAATGAACAGAGCGCCGCAGGTTGAACTGCGTCCGTAACCAGCATGACCGGTGTTGTTGACGTTGATCTTGAGATTGTGTTCGTTGGCGAAGTTGAGGGTGGCTTGTACGTCTTTTGCGTTCGTTGCGTTGACGATCCAGGTTTCGCTTCCTGGCCCTCCTTCGGGGCAGACGGAACTAGGAAGTGTGGTGGGTAGAACGCGGCCTGTGAGTGTCTCATTGAGAGACGTCCATGTTGTCGGTGAAGGCCAGCAGGGGTCGGATGGAATCTGGTGTCGTGTTAAATCAGCTGTCAAAGGATTAAGAGTGCTTAAGAGTGGCATGAACGTACGCATTTTGCAGTCGAGTTTGACACGGCGAGACCTTCAGAGCAGAGCGCTAGAAGAGCCGTAAAGCTCAAGATCTTCTGGGTTACCATGCTGGTTGATGATTTGTTGATGAAATGAGCCCTGTAAAAGCAGCTGATCTGAAGTTTTATACCTCTTCTCCAAATTCGACATTACACATAGTGTCGAAAGAAAGGTACCACTGGCCCATCTGCTTCGCCGCATTAAGGAGTTGTTGCGAATCCGGTATCCATGTTGTACCAAGAGTAGTTTAGGCCCCATTCGCGTATTCTCTCTCTTAACGTATTCGGCCTCACCCCAAGCACTAGTGCAAGCTAGCCCCCCGCATTATAGTGACAAGCTTTACTGTTACGCCAGTTTTGTTATTCCACGAAAGTAGGATCCACCCTCAGGTGCGAGTACGCGTATTCAAGCTCTCTGGTCGTACCGTATTCGGTATGTCGTCACTGCTTACGGGTGTGGCTAGCTGTGTCCACCGTTAACAACGTTCCCAGAGATGTGAGTGCTACCCAAACGGCGATTACAATTCTCAACCAACCTCTTAGGCAACTTAGAGGTTTACAAGCCAGTCTTTAGGCGCGTCTCTCCCACATCAATCTCTTTCGCCATACCTCTCTCCGTCAAACCACTACGCTCGAGCTGATCAACCACCTTCTTTGTAAGCCTGAACGCCCATATTCCCGGATGAAGAACATCCTACGAGTAACCCGGTTGTTTCACTCAGCAAAGTGTTCCCTGTAGAACTGTGGCAAGCTGGATTCTCTGTGGGAAGTGCATCGATAGTCCAGATTTTGCATTTTCTCAATGATAAGCTGAGAATGCGAGCACGGCAACGTTGACAAGTTTCAACGTGTGGCTTCGCAACTTCGTAGCAATAACTTGCTCATAATACATGTTTGATAGAAGAGAGTTGGTGTATGTTTTGCCCTGGGGACGATGACCGATAGCGGGCATTTAAGCTTTCATCCAGATGCTATTTCGTGATTATTCTTTGCCATGTATCAGATCACGAGTCCAGTACGTCCAGCTTGGTCTGCACAGCGGACGACAGCGATACCTACTTGAAGTCAGCGGCAGGCGCGTCCATTGAGCGCGGTTGCAACCACTTCATGCCTTATGGTACCGCATACAGAAGGCAACAGCACTGAGGGCGGTGTTTTCGTCAAAGACAGAGGCAAAAACCTATGTTCAAAAGCTGATGACAAAGTACGCGATGTGTAGAGCGCGAAGTCGCGAAAGGTAGGTGGAACCCCGCAAATAGCAGGGAAGTCTTAGGAATTAGAGGAGTTAAGCCTCGCCAAATCTCGGATCCGACCCTAGCTCGGTCTCCGAGAACGCCGTCGACATCTCCGACATGTTTCCAACAACAGTGACAACTGGCGCAGGCGGCCTTACAGCATGAACCAACAAGGTCTCTTACGTGATTGGAGCGATTGACAACAGCAATGATACTTCGGAACGATCCTTTAGCGGCATGAAGAGCCTCACGACGACGATTTTCTAGAAATGGTGAAGACCCTAAAGCCGTAAATTCCGGTGTGTATAGCCGTAGGCTTTCATGATGGTTGGAGGTGTGTGGCTTGATGCAATGAGCTAGAGTAGAAAGAAAGATCGCGCACGCCCATGTCAGAGAGTATATAAGTAAAGGCCAGGTTTGATGTTCAAGTGTACCAGTTGCAAGCTTCATCATCTCGAATATTGAACTGTATCCTCAACACTATCAACCAGTACCTGGATTTCGAAACAATCAACACCACCATCGACACTCCCACAATGTCCAAATCAACCATTGCAGTCTTTGGTGCCTCGGGCAACCAAGGCAACTCAGTCGTCCGCACCATCCTGACCACCCCCTCGCTCTCCGCAATGTATAACGTCCGCGCCCTTTCTCGCTCCACCACTTCCTCCGCCATGCAGGATCTAAGATCCTTAGGCGCAGAGCTCGTCCAAGCTGACATGGACGACCCCTCGACCCTCCCTACCGCCCTTTCCGGCTGCACCTACGTCTTCCTCGTAACAACAACTCAATACACCGGCTCCACCCGCGAGGTCGAAACACGCCAGGCCAAAGCAGTGTGCGAAGAAGCTATCAAGCAAGGCGTCAAATACATCATCTTCAGCTCCATGTCGCACCCATTCAAGATCAGCGGGGGCAAGTTGAAGAACGTAGAGCACTTTGACGACAAAGCCGAGATTGAGACATACATCCGTACCCTGCCTGTTAAGAGTGCTTTCTTCGCTCCAGCATCTTTCATGCAGAACCTGCTAGACAGAATGAAACCACGTCCTTCTCCCGCCGGCGACGGTACTTTTGTTCTAGCAGACATGTTACCTGGAAACACGCCCGTGCCGTACATTGACATCACCGAGACTGGAAAGTGGATCGCTCCCATTCTCGCTGAGCCAGAGAAATACGCGGGCAACTTCTTCGCTGCGGGTGAGGGCCTTTACACGCCGGATGACATTGCGAGTGTTATGAGTAAGGTGACAGGCAAGACAGTGAAGCATGTCCAGCTTCCTGATGAGGTTGTCAAGAGCTTTTTCCCGGAAGGGCTTAGGGAGCAGTTGTATGAGATGTGGGTGTTGAACAGGGAGTATGGGTACTATGGTGAGGGACAGAAAGAGGCTGTGCAGTGGGCCAAAGAGCAAGCAGCGGGCGAGCTTACGGGCCTAGAGGCGTTCTTAAAGAAGGTTGAGTTCAAGTTGGAGTGAGTATGAGTGGGGATAACATATGGTAACATGCCGGTCACAGTCACCCGACTAGGCGAATACATGAACTTTCCAATAATAAGACAGTCCCATGAACTGGAAAGAGGCATCCGGCGGCGCTGATGCGCGCTTCAAAGTGGTCAGCTGGAATAGTACGAAAATGTTACACACACTTTGGGTTTCGTTAATTGTGTATTGTTACATGCTTTCTATACTTGTTTCGCCGAGGTTCGTTACAAATGATACATCTTTACTGTACAATTCATGCGCAAACCATGCACCGTTACACTTCTGCCCGGACTATGCACACGTAACTGCACCATCGAAACCCACATCGAACATCGGACATCTCAAAATCCGTTGTAGCCCTGCATATTAGGATCAGTGGGGTAACTCCACATTGCCATCGAATCTGGGATGAAGAGCGCCGACAGATCTGCATCCGAGCCTGTACCAAGGTCAAACTGTGTGAAGTCAAAGTTGATGTCGAATGGCTGTTGCGGGCCAAAACCCATCATCTCAGGCGTAGGTTGCGCATTCATGTTTGGATACCAGTTCGGCATGGCTTGCTGAGAATGTTGCGCATGTGCTTGTAGAGCGGCTTGTGCTTGTTGCTGAGAACGAGAATGCGCTTGCGTCTGTTGCTGTTGTGAAGCAGCATTATTACTGCTACCCATGGCGACTTCGGAGAGGAGATGGAGTGGTGTTTGATTTGCGGGCTCTTGGCGAGTGGAAGGTCGTGATGGTTGTTGATTAGCGTTGCGAGCGGATTCGTGGTCGGTTTCAGTTTGGTGGTCGCTAGAGGCACCTTCTTTGATGTGGGCAAATCGTTCCTGTAAGCGCTTGGCGACAAAGTAGAATTTGCCATGGGGTGATTGAGCATCGCGGGAAACAATGGCGTTGAACATGGAGACCAATTGTTCGGTGTAGGCCTCGATTTCAAGATCTTCCTTCTTGATGATGCTCCCCACTTCGCCAGAGCTTGTCACCGAAACCCACATCTTCATCAGGCAGACGATGGCGTAGATTGCCCGGACACCTGGGAGTTATTAGCACGGAACATGGGGAATGGGTAAGAAACTTACAGAAGATCACAGGCAGAGTTAGGAGAATGTCTAGTTCGATACTCAGTATCGTGTCTAGGATACCATGGGTAGCGGTGAGACAGTCACCCAAAGCGCCTATATGTGCCGGGCCGACAGGACCGTCTTTCTTTGCTGCAATGATAACTGACGGAGATAGCGCGTCCGTGGTGTAAGGGGGCTGCAAATCAGCAGAGCCTTGATTCTGATGCAGCGCAATTTCATGAAGGTAAAGATTCGTGACATGTTCTGCCAAGCGGAGGGTTGCTGCGATGGTCAGTGTGGGTGCGGCACGTGTTCCGATACAACTTACGATCGACGTCTCCCAAAGAGGCGTTTTCCTCCCTCAAGCTATTCAGTTCATTCTCGAAGATCTTCAGAGCGTATATGACCTTGGGATCGGAGATGGCAACCTCAACCGAGGGATCGTCCATACAAAACTCGACCGATATCTTCTCTCCTATGTGCGCCATCTTGACTTGCTGACAGAGTAGTCTATCCGATGGGAGTGCTTCGGGCGAGGTCTCAAGTATGCGAACACTCTCCGCCATGTAGTTGGTCCAGCGAAGTAAAATCGGTCGTCGCAGGACCATGGTGATACTCATACAGAGATAGTAGCAGACGAGGAACGTTCGGCGGGCCTCGACGCTGCTAGAGTTTGGATGAAACCTCTTGAATGGTCCAACCGAAAGCTTCATGACATTTGGCGTTGCCTTTCTTCCAAGGCCTAGGTCGAGAGCCATGACTGCAGCGCAATTGACCATCATGTAGAAGTTGTGCTGCTCAAAGTGGAGGGGTGGACGGTACCAAAGCACAGAGATGTGTAGTGCCTGAACAATCTCGAGCGACTTCTCCCCGTTACGCCAGATGATGTCAGCAAGCTGGTCCTTGAGGAGTTTGGTTAACTCGCGTTGTGTCTCTTGTGATACCAACTGCTCCGCGCTCCCATGCGAGGACCCAGCCAGAACAGCGAGGAAGAGAAGCGGTTTCTTCTCTCGGACTTCACGGGCTGTGGTGCCAGGAGGGAACGGCACGGCTGGGAAATGCGGGCAGATCTCATTGACATAGCGAAAGAAGACGCGCTCTGCAATATCAGGCGTCATAAGGTTGTCGATTAGAATGTTGATGTGCGAGTGGTCGGCGTGAATCTTGTTCTTGCTGGTCCGCTTCATCTCCGGGTGCTCTGCTAAATCACGATGGATGGCATCCATGTCCTCGGGGATCGTCTGAAATGTTAGCTCTGGCCGCGCGTGCATTTGACCTGATTACTCACAGCGTGTGATGTGTTGTCCAGCTTCCTGCGCTTTGGCTCAGGTGCTCTCTGCATATTCTGTGCTGGGCCGTAGCCGGGCGGTATATCTGGGTACCTGCCAGCCGGAGGCTGAGACCAATCGTGCTCGAGTGATCCCATGCGGTACTGGCCTTCAACCGGCATAGGCATAGAATCGGCAGAGGCCCCGGGTTGTGGTATGCCTCCATGATGCCTGATCTCGGGTGCGCCTGCCTTTTGTGCATGCAATGTCGCTGTCAATGCATCGATCTTGCGCTCGAGTTCGGCGACTCTGCTGTCGGCCTTCTTTTGGCGCTTCCGGGTTGGTGGTGTCGTAATGCAAGGTCGACCTGCCTTGGCGCAACGTCTACATGACACGTCTGGTCGCTCTTGGTCGCAGCGAACCTTTAGTCCTCGACATGAGTCGCATGCTCTAGGGCGCTTGAGGTCGGCGGGGGATTTGGCAGAACCTGGAGTTCCGTGGGCGCTGTTGGTCAGTGTTAGCGTATATCCACTGGTGATGGTTTGTTGTTGTCGAGCGCACTGGCGACTGCACGCGTTGCTTTCAGGGACAATCGTCTGAGAGCGCCAAGAGGCTTTCAACTGATTTGGACGCGTATCGCGCCTGTCGCAGCCATTGAAGCATGCAGTCTGCGCTTTGCGACACAGCGCGCCAGCTGCCGCGACGGCGCAGGTTGGGCTTCTACAACGTACCCATCGTGGTCGCCATCGTCCTCGTGGTCGTCATCATCGTGCGACGCCTCTGGTCCGGTTGGCGATGTCTGCTCGAGGGCGGGATCGAGTATGTTTCCTAGTGGGGCAGGCTGCGATAGCTGTGAGAGCTGCGGGGGTTGAGGTAGGGATTGGGCATGGTGTTGAGCGGTGGGTGACGGAAGGTAGTATGGATGGCCGGTGTTTTGCTGCTGTGCAGACGTGTAGATCTGCGGCCGCGACGGTTGCACTGAGGATGCACTCGCGAAGAGTCTCGGGTCTATTTCGTGGTCTGCCATTTGGTTTCTGAGACCAAATCGCTCTCGTCGGCGCGTCGGTGGTCGCATATGCCGCGCAGGTGGATCGAGCCTGGCTGTCAGAGAACGTCAGGCGCTAGGCCGAATCGGGCTTCGAGCTTTTCCGCACTTTCATTTGACTGACACTGGGACGACTCCAGCAGCAGGACGAACCGGGCGCCCGAGTTGCTATGGGACGTGACTTCACTAAGCATCATACATTATTTGCGCGACTACAGTAGGCGCTATCATTGTGGAGGACATGGCTCATAACATCGTTAACTACATACTACATAAACCACTCCATGAGCTATCCCGAGCTCACGGGCGGAATAATGGCAACCTCGTCGCCTTCGACAATCTGCTTGTCTGCATCCTCAGCATCGTCCTCCCCGACATCAACGTACTCCATGTTGACTGTCATAGCACAGCTGCTCAACACCTTGTTGCGAATGTCCGGGTATCTCTCTTCCAGCATAGCGAAGACATCGCGAGCTCGTACAGGAGCAGGAAGATGTTCACTGGTCTTGCCTGTGAAGGTTGAAGCCGCTGCAAAGTACAGGATAGAGAAGTGGCCCTTGGGCGCTTTGGCAGATGCCATGATGCCTGTTGAGACACGTTAGATGTGCATCGCAACATGGACAGATAACAAGTCGAGATGTGAAGATTTCAATCAGGAAAAAATTTGCTCCGCAGTCTCGCCGAAGCGACGTCGGATAATACATGCTATAATTTTGAATACATCATGAAGTCGGGGGGTGAAGAGGAGGAGATGGTGTACATACCTTGGGCGTAGTGTGGTGTAAGAAAGAAGGACGGAGGTGTGCTGAGGAAACATGTGAGTTCGCGCGGCGATTTGGCGTCCTCGCACGGACCGCCGTTCGCCGTTCAAGCGCGCCTTCCCTTGGCCGCACTTTTTTGGATTGACGACATCATTCACGATTCGCCTCAAAATGTATCCTCGTCTTGGGCGGGCTGCAGGCAATGTATGCCTGCGATGTCAATGGCGTCTACTGGCCCAGCGAAGTAGTTCCTGTTCAACACAAAATATTCGTGGACTTTCCACTGTAAAAGTCCCACAAACGCAGAGGCGGGCGCTCCATGCCGCTGCCAACGTAAGTAATACATACGTCCGGTATGACAACCAACGACTAACAACTGTCAGCGCTCACAACAATCCACCCTCACCACCACCACTTCTACGCCCGCCCCAGATCCGTCTCTCCTTGCTCGCCCCCAAGGAATTCCAGTTCGTGAGCATCTCGAGCGGTGGCAACATCAATTTGGTGGACCGACAGAAGAAATTCTTACGGCATTCGAGAATCACCCCGCACGCAATAATACGCAGAACGGACTATCAAAGTTGTCGTCCGCTCTCAAGGCCGACCAGGATGCAAAAGAGAGCGAGTGGGATGTGGCGGAGGAAGATGAGGCAGAAGAGGTCATTACTATCGGCCTTTTCCTGAAGCCCGGCGACGTGGTCGAACTCACGCAACCGGGTCGTGAACCCGTACTTGCTGTTTTCGTGCAGCAACTGAATAATGAGAGTCAATTCTTCTCCGTCAATGGTCGATGGACACATTCCTTGATTGGTCGCGTGTCTTTCGCTATCCAAGGCTGCATCGATCCCGCACTTCTTGAGCCACTCGTTCCCTTCCTGCCTACAAATCCTGGCTTAGCCAATCCCAAGGGTGAAGTCCACGTTCCGAGAGAGTTGTCCGCTCCGGTCGTAGCGACCCTCGAACACATGACAGCAGAAGCCGAGAACATTTACAGAACAAATGCCTCAGTACTGGACGGGGCCTACGATGTCTTGGCAGACAACACCAAGACACGTATGATGACACTGTCACAGATTGCGAAGAAACTGCTGGGGAAGCAAGATTCTTCCTGGGTATCCTCACCAGCAGCTCTCCTGGCCGTTCGAAAGGCTCTCCACCACAATGAATTTCGTTTCAACTCCGATGCTCGCAACCACCGTCTGACGAACATTTTTGCTATCCGGCCCAAGGCTGATGTCGAGGTCATGGAGGCAGTCCAAGAGTGGATCAGAGAATATCGCGAATACCGTGCCTTGTCTGTGAGAAGTTTCGAGACCATCAAGGATGCTCAGCAAGCCCGCACCGACGGCTATACTTACGTTGCGAATTTCCTTGCGAAGGCCCGCAAACTTATCGCAAACAGTCGAAAGTTCCGTGAGCCAACCTACGGGGGTCTTGGACCTAGCAAGAATTCCTCGCCAACGGACGGATCCTCCAATCTGCGCATCACTTGGGGAGAGACATTCTCAAACACTGACAAACAGATCATCAAGTTTCTACAAGCATGGGTACTTACTGATCAGTTCAAGGGTATGGCTGGTCTTCAATCTGCTTGTACGAGCTTGGTCTCGTCATCAGGGTTCTACGGTTCAGATGTCTTCGCCGGCACGGGAACTCACGACGACACTCTCAGCAACATCAAAAAAGGTACTGGTCTACTGTTCCTACAAGAAATAGGTGTCATCTCGCCCCACGACAATCGCGCGATCTATGACGAGCAGCTGATGCTTCCCACCGTCCGACAGTCTCGCAACCTGGAAGTACTTAACAATAAAGTTGAGCTTATACGAAGGAATCCTGACTTTCGAGATGCAATGGCACATCTTCGCCACGATTGGGGATCGACGACAGTATACTGCATCGACGATGTCGGCGCCCACGAGATCGATGACGGCATATCGATCGAACAAGTCAAGGGTGCATCTTCTGAATTCTGGATTCATGTACACGTTGCGAATCCAACAGCATTCTTCGACAAAACCCATACGCTATCTGGTCTTGCCGCCCACATGACTGAATCCGTGTATACGCCAGAGCGATCTTTCCCTATGCTTCCAGCTTGGGCTACCCAAGGGCACTTCAGTCTTGACAAGAACCGCCCTGTCATCACCTTCAGTTCCCGTATTGACAGTACTGGCTCCGTCTTGGAAACGAAGATACAGCACGGCACCGTTCACAATGTTGTCAGCATCACGCCATCCGAGGTGGCTGCTCTTCTTGGTGACAACAGTACGAGTGAAACAAGAAAGCTTGTTGTCGGTGGTAAGGTGCCACGCGGCACAGAACGGCAACCACCGAGCCTTGCTCCAAGTCAACTTGATGACCTGCGTAATCTTTATACTGCGGCCCAAGCCTTATGGACGAAGCGAAGGACTGCTGGCGGTGTTAAATTTGCTACCGGGGGTATTAGTGCTCGTGTCTTCGAGAGCGCCAGCCAGGGTGGCTTGAGCTGGAATGCCCCATCATTGGATCGGGCACGTTTTGTTCAAGGAGACCCGATAATCGAGGTAACGAATTCGATCTCGGACGGTTTGATGCAGTTGGAGATCGGACCTAAGAACATTACCGAAGAGATGATGCTGCTTGCCGGTCAGACAGCGGCTGCATGGTGTACTGAGCGGAACATACCCGTGATGTACAGGGGTACGATCGAACCACCAGGCGGAGATTTGGAACCAAAGGAGCTGCAACAGCTTGTGCAGACCCACTACGAAAAACACGGAAAGGTACGACTGGATCTTCATTCGCGATGGACAAGATCGTTAGGCATGGCCGTTGCACATTCTTCACCTTTGCCACACAAGATCATCGGAGTCCCTAGCTACATCAAAGTCACAAGTCCTCTCCGTCGCTTTACAGACATGATTGCGCACTGGCAAATCGAGGCTGCCCTACGCTGGGAAGCACAAAACGGCAGAAAATTTAAATTGGCGCCGGGGTCCAAGTCCATACTCCCCTTCTCACAAAGCCAAATGCAAGAATCCATCGCCACACTTTCCCCTCGCGAGCGGATCATCACCCAGACCAAGCGGAATTCCACGCGCTTCTGGGTTACCCAGGCTATCCTTCGTGCTTTCCAGTACAAGGAAGCGGAGCTTCCTAAAACATTCAAGTTCTGGACAAGGTCTGTGAAGGCAGGGGCGGGTTTGGTGCAAGGTGAGATACCGGAGTATGGCCTCAAGGTTTTCATGAACAGTTATGACTGCGAAGAAGGTGATGAATGGGAAGTGGCGCTGGAGAGAGTCGACCTTTTTTTGAGAACCATCTGGGTGAAGCCGATTCGCCTCTTGGACCGAACTAACAAAGCTGTCTAAGCCACTTTGCTAGAATCTTCTCATCTGCTTTTCTCGCAACTGCCGACAGAAGATCGCGGAAGTTGAATTCCTGTGCGACGGTGGGGTTGGTTATGTTTGACGTCCCGGCAGACGGTATGCCTGGCACGCGAACAATTTCAGGTTCCGATTGTGGCAAAACGAGGCGTTTTGGTATTACACCACGGGGCTTGCGCTCCGTGATTGTAGATCACTCTCAACAGCCCATCGATTCCAAATTGCCAGCCTCGCATTCGCATCAATTCTGCTGCGGAATAAAAAAGACAGTACGCAGTAGTAACGTCCGAAACAACTAGGACTGTCCAATGAAAGCTTGAAGCAACGGAGGCGTTCCAACACACGCCCCTGCAAGCCACACCAAGCCACGGTGGCACCTGCTACGAACAACCAACATAGATGTAGATCTGTAATGTCAAGATCGATTTCTCCGCTCAGTTGTAGGAAGGAAGCATTTAACCGGCAAGCAATCCGGTTCGTTGTGCATGCATATGCGCGCGTGGGCAGAGAAGGGTGGGGAGACCCAGAGGCTCGGGCCGTCGACAGGTGCGTCAGATCTGTGTGCTGTGTCAAGCATCCTGTATTGTTCCGATGGCCCCTTCAACCCGCTTGGCGATATCTTTTGTACAACTGCGCCTCGGTGTTCCATGCGTATTAGCGTAAGCGCAATGTAATACCGCCAGTCCGGGAGCTCAGACTACGGTGAAAGCCCAGCATTTCTAACATTAGCGCTTCTTTACTCTACCAATGGCTCGGAGGCTTCCCTAACTGGAATGAGGCTTCGCGTTCGTGTGTTTACTTATCACGGCTGTGCCAGTGGCTAGAGGTGATATCTAGAATGTTCCTACAAAACAGATGACGCGAGCTTCTCGTTAACACGAATCGACCAAATATATGATTCTGACTCGATGTATACCACACTGTCTGCCACACTTATCAAACAATTGTATCATTCTCGAAGTGTGTCTCTCTAGTTAGTCTATTTCAATATTCGATACGGCACGACAGACTAGTTTTGTTCTACTATGTCAGCTGCAGAGGTTCCATACGAACGAACACATATTCCTCATGATCATTCTCCTGGTGCGGCCGACACCAACCGAAGGAAGCAACAGCCACAACAGCCACGTCAATTGCTATCATGCACGAAGTGTAGAGAGCGCAAGGTCAAGGTTGGTTTCCCTCCTCGGACTGCGGTCCACGCAACAATCTGTGAAGGCGATACATTAGCGGTTTGGAAAATGGGCGTACATCGCGCTGACTTGGCATAGTGTGATCGCACAAAGCCATGTTCGGCATGTTGTGCTCGTGGCTCTCCGCGGGACTGCTACTTCATCGCAGAGGACGGTAACTATGCTCCAATCCAGCAGAGTTACGAGCTTCGGAAATTACGCGCCGAGAATCTACGACTCAAAGAACGACTACGCTCCTGCCAAATACCGCTGGATGACGATGACGCTGGCCGCGAAGTCTCACCCGACTCTGTCTCCAGAGAGGGCGCTGCTACATCTCACAAGCGACGCACAACCAAGCAGAAACGCTTCCAGACTTCAGAATGGCAAGACAGCATCTATTTTGGCTCGCCAGGACTGGCTACTGTCGTCAGCGATGTGTGTATACGTGTTCAAGCCTAAACATCAAGACTGACATTCGAAGTTCACTGCAGCGGACACTAGCTGTCTACCATTATCCTACACAACACCTCGCGGCTCGGATATGTTCCGCAGCTCGCCAACGTATCCCTACCCGACTCTTTTCAGTGCTACACCGGAAGAATGTTTTCCACAACTACTAAGCTGTCTGCCCGAGAAGCAAGAACTTATGGAATACTTGGGAGCTTTCCAGAGACGAGTCTATCAAGTGCCTGCGGAGATGACGAACAATGAGGTAGAGGACTTCTTGTCAGACGCTAGAAAGAATTCTGAGCTCTATCCGACTACTTTGGCGTTCCTGTTTGGGCTTATCGCACTGGGGGCACAGCACTCAACGTGGGATAGAGGAGGAGGACAATGGAAAGCCAAAGTCGTCGAAGTCGAAACGCAGAAGAGCAACGTCTACAGTGAGTCTGCCGGAGGACATTGGTAGCAGGACTAACATATTTGACACAGTTGCAGCAGCGATGCAAGTTTTACGACTGGCTTCATTTACACACAAACCTTCCCTCTCGTCAATTCAAACGCTGCTCATGATCGGAAGTTATCTGACCAACGATGGAAGAATGCTAGACGCATACACTTTATTCGGTACTACTATTCGCCTCGCCCATTCGATTGGTCTTCATCGTCATCCGAAGTATCTTGACCCGGCACCTACAAACGAGAAGGACTGCGCAGTGCGACAAAAGGTGTGGTGGCATATGTTGCACCTGGACGAACACATGTCCATGACGCTCGGCAGACCTCTTGGAATAACCGGCATTGGAGATAACCCTTGGCCAGTCGAATTAACGACTGATCCGGTCTTGCTACGTTTCGGCGAATTCGTCAATCATTTCACCGTATTGGCCAGGCAAATCATGAGTTGCGACCGCTTGACGAGTGCCAGGATTGATGAGCTTACAGACGCACTTCGAAGATTACTGGATACGGTGCCTGAAACGCTGCAATTCAATGACACCTGGATGTACCCTGAGACTAATTTGCCTGACCTGTACGCTATAGCCATTGGTACGTATTACTCCCCCATGTCATCACTTCGGTCACATTTCCCGAATGGCAGACTTTTAGCTGCAATATCGTAGCGTAAATAACCATGTATCTACATTCACTCACATATTATAGTGTACTTCTGTAAAGCGCACACGTACATCGTGCTCTTGAATCGGCAGAGATTCGAGAAGCACACCACCCAGGACGCCGTGCCTATCGGCGCAGATAGTGCGACAGTATTCCAGGCTGTCAACCGCTTCCAACCAGAGACATGGTCAACACTAGCCGCTCGTCGCGCAAGAACGCTAGTACTTGCTTCATCGGAAGCTGTCCTTACCGCCTTCATCTTCTTTTATCACCGAGACCCAGCAGCGCTGATCAGTTGGACTCTAGTGCAACAGGCCTTCAACAGTTCCATGATCCTCCTATTGGACGCCATAGAATACCGGACAATCACCGTTGGCGCCATGAAGGCAGAACAAGCATTCGTCATCTTTAAAGATCTCTACGAGAACAACGTGCATAGCCTTGCCGGACTAGCCGTAGAAAAGATCAGCTGGGGTCTGCAAGAGCTGCGTACAGCCGTTACAAAACAGCCTGGCGTTCCACCACGAAAACAAGGAAATGCGGCAGCTCAAGAAGCTGACAAGAGTGAATCGACAAGGATTTTGAGTAGAAGTGATACAGTCATGGGCCATATGGAAATGTCCCTGCTCGAAGGCCCTGGTCAACATGCTATCCAAGACTTAGCGCTTGTCCCGGAAATATGGATTGATTCCCGGACCTCAACCCAATTTGGAGACCAACAACAAGGACCATCTTATCTCCACACGGCAGATCAGAAAGAAACAGCATCGTCCAAGGAGGAAGTTGACAGTTCTAGACCAGCGGAGATCATGCAGGGTCTACGCAGATCGACCACGTTGCGACCAGCGCCCACAAGATACGCGACAAGGTCCGGGGATGGTTACATGCAGCCGCATGGTTACACGGCTCCAGCAACGCCCTCTGACTTATCCATGTTGCATGGGCACGTGAGGAAAGACACGATGGGTCCTCATGAGTGGCAAACCTCTCAAGGAGACGAGAGAACCATTCCGCTTCACTTATACAACCAGTTGCAGAGGGTCACAGCATCAGCAGAACCGGAGAACGAAATGTTTTGGAATCAAGGCTGGCACTTCGAAGCTCCGGACGGAAGTCAAGGACATGAAACCCCACCTTCCGCATGGAGCCATCCGCGAGAAGAGTCCCACAGCCTGCATAGGCACAGATCCTGTCCCGGAATCCCTCCAACCAACGCACACCCGCCACTCTTGAGGCCGCATTATTCCCTGCCGAGCGAAAATGATAGATCAACGGCCCGAACATCGCGAAACACACCACTGCGGACTACTAGCTCAGGAGATTACACCCCCTTCGATATACCTCAATATTCCTCTTACGATTCGGATCCGAGACCTTACCACCACTTCGCCTCTAGCTCTGCAGTACCGTTACCGATGTCAAGTATCGCCGAGGCCGCAAGTGTATATGCGCCGACCACTCATGGGATGTCCCAACAAGGAGAGCAAGTGCATATGAGATGCTCGGTCGCTATACATCCATCGACTGTGGGTCCTCTATCCTCGCTTACGCCTCTAGCCGAGAGCCGCGACATGGATGATTGGAGTGGATTCATGGGTAGTGAGGGGTTTAGATAAGGCGATATGATTATGACAGAGTAATGTGGAGGTCACTTTGCATAGAGGAGTTATTGGAGCAACACATTTTCAGCATTGCGAACGGGAAACATAGAAGCATACTTAGCGAATATCGGTATACATTTTACGACGTCCTTCACCCCACGTCCCGGACTTTTGGTTTAGCATGCCGTCATGGGAGTCAGCAATACAACATACCCCCACCAAACCCCCTAACATTCACATGTTGGTCTTTCCCATTTGCTTCTCGGTGCATGTATGGGTGCATGTACCCGACATGGTGGTCGTGATGGTCCCGATGTATGCGACCATGGAGTCATTTGTCACATCTGACCCAAGTACCTGGTCAAAATGCTCCAAGTCACACTCTCGCTCTCTCCTTCATTTCCTTCTTCAGTTGCAACAATGCATCCTCAACACCTCGGCCGTGTCGGATATGATGAAGAAAACCAATTCGGCTATTTGTCACTTTTAGCCCGAAAGTCCGGTTATAGCAGCAGGTTCAAAACGTGCGCGGCGGAGTTACAGCCTTGCCGTCCCTTGAATCGGCGACTGGATGCGCATCCCTGGGAAGGAAAAGGATGGGTGTAAGTGGATATTGCCTCAATGCATTGAGATAACAAGTTTCTCTTAATCTGCAAAACATACACAGTGACGCTGCGGCCCGCGATATAAGCCACAGGTCTAGCCAGATGTTTACATGCATATGGTTGGTGGGTAGTCTTTCACTAATTATTCGTCCCGTACAGCAGCATGGTTTACACCATGTGCTAGGGACGCATACTACGCACCCCGATAGAAAAAGTGACACGCTTCTGGGTTACGCTCTTCCGAATCGAAGACCTGAACGCGGAACACAATCGTCATTTGAAGCCTGCCATCGGTGAAGCACGCGTGAATTCCACATTGCACAGCAGGAAAGTCGGGATCACGCACATGCAGCAAAGCGCTCAGCGCCGACAATGTCACATGCTGCAGGGCGCCATCTCGTCAAAGCCATTGTTCTCTCAGATCCGAGGCAGTGGAGGCGACTGGTTCATTCCGAGTGCGAGATATGATAGTACCGTGATCGACGTAAGAGAAGCTATTTGGGGGGCAGCTTCGCGGGTTGTCAGTGGCGTATCTGTGTGGAGAGAAAGTAGTTGGGGCTTGCAGCGCAACGTTGGGCCTCAATTGCCAGGGCAAGATCTCCGTAAGCGCGTGGGTGCTAGGATGTGCATGAAGGACAACGATCAAGGCATTACCTAGCTGCCTCGTGGGTCTTGCTGATCTCGGACGTGAGCGAACAACGCTTTTTTCG
>Ga0265797_10003065_pt1 | contig 27187 bp, 39 predicted proteins | sample P2T30metagenome_FD_192433 | JGI IMG/M metagenome (GOLD analysis project Ga0265797, IMG submission 192433) | Plant litter microbial communities from East Loma Ridge, Irvine, California - P2 T30 | ecosystem: Environmental > Terrestrial > Plant litter > Unclassified | place: USA: California... | reverse complement strand
ACAACCAAAAAGCCGGCACCAGATGTCACAGGACACGCAAATCTATTTGTCGAGCTCGCCGATATGCTACCTAGTGACTTTGTAGACCGTGAGCGAGAACCGGATCCGCCTGCAGCTTTGGGCAATGCGCTCACGCGAATCGAGGAAATGACCACCGAGTCTTCATTCATGACACTGCTCAGAGCTGATATGGCATTCGCCATTTACCGAAGACTCTGGCTTATGAGTCTTACTGATGCTAAAGACCGTGCGGAATCGATCCTCAATATTGGAAAGGCCGCGCTCGAAGCTTCTAGGGCACTACTGGAAACCCGCACGCCCTGGTGGAATGTGCTACACGTGCCTTTCCAGTTCGTAAATGTCGCTCTTGCAGTCAGCACACCCAAATCGCTCAGTCACATTGCCAATGCCATGGCCCTCCTTCAACAAATTGCAGACGCGTACCCGACGCATATGGTTCGGGAGGCAAACAACCAAGCGATAGCCATGGTGCGCATGAGTCGCTTGCGTAAAGAGAAAGAACTCGAAGCTCTTTCAGCACTACCCGAGGTGCCTACATTCGAAAATCCGCCCAGCATTGGCTCGACCAGCGGCATGACTGAAGCGCCGAACGTCGATTGGAATATGGATATGCCGTTCGAGTGGGACATGTTTCTCAACCCCAACTTGGTCATGTCTGCTCAACAGAACCAATTTGCCAACGTCAATGTCCCAGACGCCGCTTTCCAGAATACGTTCGGCTTTTGACCATCAACTCAATTTATGCCACCAAACGGCTCCTCCACGCTGTGAGAAGATAATATAATTCTTCCGCAACTGCTTGCATCCTTATCTCAATGGCATGGTGGAAGTCAGGGCACCGCGAAATGGCGGTCGTTCGGAGCGTCGGAGTCCGACCAGAAAGGAAAGAGCAATGTGGGGTTTCCTCGGAGCATCTCCACACGTGCTTCTTATCATTGCAGGAGAATGCTCCAACGGCGAGACTTCCGCATACCTCTGGCCGCACGATTGCTGATCCTTGTACTACTATTCCAGCGTGTCAGCTAACTGAATGGTTCATTGGCTCAGCTGTCTGCCGAGGCTTTATTTCAATGGCAAAGATCGACATCCTGCAGGACTTGGCCGCTGGCCCTGAGCAAACCAATGCAGCCCAGCTGTTAGTCGACACTGAAACACCAAGGAAGAATGCTGGCCACTCACACGTGTATGGCTCAAAGTTCACGTAGCACATGCATGCCTACATTACTTCGACGCTTAGCATGGGTGTTGCACTGCTTCGAGTGGGAGACACGATGCACACATGAGGAAGGTGCCTACCTGGACAGATAATAGAACTCGAGGCCATCATATATATAATTAATCTTGCTCACCCCGTCTCTCGCTCTACACGCTGCTATCTTGCGACATTCGGTGTTGAGTCCTTACCCACGCTCGCTCATACAGTCTTTCGCTTTCAATGGCTCTCAACACCGCCCTTGCAGTTCTCCTTGCTGCCAGCACGGCCTTCGCTGCACCCATCGAACCTGCCGTATCGCGCCGTGGAAATCTACCTACGCCTATCGCCGTTGCCACCGCGAGGTCTTATTTGTCGCAGCTGACCGTCGAAGCCGAGAGCAACAGCCCGGCATACGACCGCGATCTCTTCAACCACTGGATCACGATCAGCGGCACTTGCAACACCCGAGAGACCGTCTTGAAGCGTGACGGTAGCAGCGTCGTAACGAGCAGCGCCTGCGCTTCAACCTCCGGCTCCTGGTACAGTGACTACGATGGCTTGACGTTCACGGTCGCGAGCGAACTCGACATTGATCATTTGGTTCCTCTTGTAAGTCCAACATCTGCAGATCATACGGCTAAACATAGACTAAGACCATTCCAGAAAGAAGCCTGGGTCTCCGGTGCACGCACTTGGACCGACGCTCGCCGCGAGCAGTTCGCCAACGAGTAAGTATTCTACCGTTGTCAAATAGCGTTCACAACACGTGCTGACTCTTGTAGCTTGACACGCCCTCAGCTTCTTGCCGTTAGCGCTACCAGCAACCGCCAGAAGGGTGACGGTGACCCTGCTGAGTGGCTGCCCGCACGTGAGGATTATCAGTGCGAGTATGTGCGCGCTTGGATTCAGGTGAAGCAGTACTATGGCTTGAGTGTCGATACGCTTGAGAAGGCGGCGCTGAGCAACGTGTTGAACAATGTCTGTTAATTGGAAAACTAGCTTGAAACGAGATTCAGCATGCAAAGAGAGCTCTTCTAGAACATCAATCCCTCCATGTGTGACAGCAGTGCGCAAGAGCTAGTTTCTCAGTACAATTTTTGATGCCCACCGATTTCACATTGTCGTCCAAGCGCCCGCCTTGCCTGAACCTCCAGCCTTAGATCTTGATGGGCCCGCTACCACATCATCTCGCACCGCCCGCTCAAGATCATTTAAAAATTGCTCTTGCAGTGCCTCGACATCCGCTTCTAACTGCGGCTTTTGCACTTCAGAGTCTTCCAAAGTCAGTTCGCAGAACTTAATCTTCTTCTTAATCGTGGTCATCAGCAACTGACGCCGCTCCCTGTCCGCATACGCATTATCGTCCAAGAACGCCCCTGGAACCTCACGGTAATCTTGTTCTTCCAGCTCGTTCTGTGCTACAACGAGGTTGTCCATCTCTGTGGTTGTTGTTGCCAGCTCTGACTCGACTGCTCTGAGATCCTGTCGTGCGTGGACAAGTGCTCGTGTTCTCTGATATGTGAATGGGGGCATTAGTAAGACTCGGTGTTGCTGGTTCGGCGTATGGATTGTGATGATCTTCATGTCTTCATTCCCGATTATCGAGTCTTGAGCTTCCTGCTGGCGAGAGCTGCTTTGCCTTCTTGCGAAGGATTGCGGTTTGACTTCCTCTTGCTCTTTCACATCTGGCGGCGGAGGAATCGACACGTCAGGAGCTGTGCGATCATCGCTATCGAGCTTGAGGTGCGACTCATTCTTCTCTGACTCGGCCAATTTTTTGACGCCCGTCTTTCGCTTCTTTCTGAGTCCTGGCCATGGAGAACTTGCGCGCTCTCTCGGGAGGATTCGTTTCCATGGATCGGGCAAGGGCTCTCCGTCACTTGAAGAGTCCGTTGGGCGCCTGAAAGCCGCATGGGCTCGGGCTCGCCGTGCTACTTTGCTTGCTGTTGTTGCTAGCTTACGCCTGAAGTTTTTGAGCATGATTGCGAAGGTTCGAGCTGAGGAGTGGATCATCAATCGGAGCGTCACAGCTAGGATCATATCTAGTATGGGAGTCATGCCTGATATTTAATGCCTGCGGGATAGGGTCGAGAGCTGTTCACTACTGCTATGATCAGGTCGTGGACTACCGCACAACTTTTACCAACGCCCTGTTTGCTTTCAAAATGCAAACCTGACTACATAATAGACTACATTTGCTGGACGTTCTAGGAAAAGCCAAACAGCCACATTGCAATCTAATGAGCCCCCATGCAGTTCCTACTGGACTTGTTCGCCACTGCCGCGTCAGCCGATCCTTAGTTAATGACATGCTGCAACAAGTTCTCGAAAGAAGCAGACCACGAGCCACCTTCCGTGCCCCTGTCAGCAGTCGGCTTAAACACAACCTGGAATGACGGTAACTCCACAAGCCCTTCTTCGTGCCAGAAGACAACCTCGTTTAGAGGCAATGTACCGTAAGACGTGGTGTCGACGTCAGTCACGCAGAATTCGTCGAACAAACTGTGCCCCGACTTCTTCTCCGTGCGTTCTTGCACGATCAGGAACCTCCAAATTTCGCCTTGTTTGGTGTTTTCGTTTTTGAACAGCAGTGTTGGGACCAACTGCGCATGCCATCCTTGTTTCTGTGGTGGGACGTAGGGTGCGAGGATCTGCGTGAGGACAGTGTCGAGCATGTCTGTGCCGTTTGAGATGAATTTGCTGATTGTCAGTCCATGCTGAGGGGTGCTTCTGAGTGACAACGAGGATTTCAGGGAGGAGTTCGTGGCTACAAAGTCTCCGTCATAGACAGTCTTGGTGTGGTCCCAGATGGACGCTTCTGCGGCCCTTATCAGGCCCTTTAAAACGATGTCCTGCACTTTATCGAGCAGCGTAATGTTCCCTGCAACAAGCACAGTGACTCCAAGGTCGTATTCCGGAAGTAAGAAGATGTTGGAGACATATCCGGGCAGACCTCCGGACTTGGATACGATGGTGACAGGTCGCTTGCTGTGTTCGAGAACAGAGTCCGTTCGCAAGATTTCCCAAGGCATGCCGTAGAAGCTTTGCAGACCAGTCGCCCAACTGGCTGGGAATAACCAATTCACACCGGTTGCGATCGAGTTGTAATGTTTCAAGATGTAGCGCAGGAACTTGCTCAGGTCGCTTGCGGATGCATACAGGCCGCCAGTAGGCCGCTGGACACCCTGCTTAGCGTCCCAGATCGCTGCATTGCCGTATGAGAGAACCGCGTGGTCGTCCGGTGGCGTCGCAAAAGAGGCCTTAGTCATATTTAGGGGCTTGAGGATCACTTCAGTGATGTAGTCGCTGTAGGATTGTCCAGTCACGTCTTCCAGTGCCAGGCCAATAAGCTCGAAGGCATCGTTGGAGTATGTGGACTTCTGGTTTGGCGCAAAGACTGGTTTCTGTTGCTTTACTGCTCTGAGCAGGTCGGATCGAGTGCACGATCCACCGTTCGCAACTGATGGGCATGCTGATGTGGTGTTGCCTTGCCTGGGAGGTAGACCAATCACGGTGGGGTCTTCTTGCCTAGCGACCACAGCACCGATGGCGAAGTCTCTGGGGATACCAGACCTGTGGAAGGTGTGTTGCATTAGCGAAATGTGTAATCAGACCTCACGTCACAATTACCGATGAAGAGGATGGAAGCTCACAATTGACTGGCGAGAGTGCGAAGAGTAATGTCTTTCCACGGTAGCTCGCCTTTGTCGGACTCCTTAAGCTCCGGGATGTACTTGTCGATGGAGTCGTCGAGATGGAGGCTCCCCAACGCATGCTGGTAAAGCAGTCCAAGAGTCGTAAAAGTTTTTGTGATCGAAGCAATACGATACTGGCTGTCTCCATCGACAGATGTCACTCCGGGCCTTTGTTCATCGTGCTGTTGTGCACTGTGATACTTGGTCCACAAAGTAGCATCGCTCGAAGTCACCTCGATGGAGAACGATGAGCGGACGAAGAGATCTTTGTCAAGCTTCTCTATCTCGTCAGAAATGGAAGCGAAAGCTGATGCTGGAATCGATGGTTCGGACTGTATGCAATGACCGTCAATGATGTGAATGAGGCATTGGCCATGCGGCGGCTAGCTACCTTGTCCCATTGCGGCACCGGAAATGCAGGCGAAGGCTCGAAGCATTTGGCGAACACCAGAGCAGGGCTGGCAAGTATTATGACTAGGCTGGTTAGAGTTCTCGCCATTGTTGGTTGTTAGCTATAGCGTGATGTTTGTTTGTGATGCTATGAGAGCTTTTGTCGGTAACTGCTGCCTTGCGCAGCCCCACATGGGCTCGCATTCGCACCTGAGAGTGTCACGTCAGATGCAAGCGGTATGGCACGACATGGACTCGTCTGCATCCTGTATAATACTTTGATGTTCATATTGAGCCATATTCCAGTTCAGCTGGGCTGGAGCCTAATCGCGTGATGCCCATAGGCGCTGTTGAATCACGCTGACGGCATCATAACCATACGCCCATTGCTGCGTTACTGGATCGCTCCACTGATTCGAGCTCGTCTCGAAATGCAAGCCTAGCACTTCAGCTTCCATCGCTGCATCTCTCGCTTGTTGTTCTGGACTGTCTGTGAAATGCAAAAGCTGGGCGTTGAGAGAGCTCGCTTGCTGCATCTGCCCAGTACGTTCACTTCTGACTTCCTCGAAGATACGAAGCACTCGAGGAAGGTCGTTATGGTCCCATGCATCTTGCAGTGCAGTCGACAATGCGGCGGCATCTTCAATGGCCATGGCGGCGCCTGGTACATGTCCAATGAGTAACTGTAAACAGGCAGTTGCAAGAGAGTTAACTTACCTTGCGACATGAATGGAATCATAGCGTGTGCTGCATCCCCAAGTATCAAAAGTTTGTTGGACTGGGAAACCCATTCCTTCTGCGCAGCACCTGTCATAAGTGGCCACTTTTGCAGTTTGTCGACCTCAGAAAGTACTTTGCGTAACCTGCGATACGTTGTATCGTCAACTCATACATTCCGAACAACATGTCTCGGAGATCTTACCTAGGATCCCATCCGTTGTAGTGTTCCTCCATGTCGCGGCGTGCTGAGTCTGGGGTCCATAGAGCAGGATTGGAGTTATCTTTGTGTGCGAGCACCATATTGAACGTCTTGCCCCTGGAGATCATGTAGGTCATGGCATGCTTGTGGTCTCCAATCCTAAGAAAAGTGTCAGTTCTCGTTGTGCACCGAGCCAAGTAGCTTTCGCAGACGGACCACATATTGATGTTGGGTTGCTCCAACAGCCATGCTGTATCTGGGTCGCCTCGCATTGATTCCGGTTTCACTGTTGCTCAGTACGCTGCATAGCCTGTTGGTTGCGGACCTTCCGCTGTGTCAGCAACGACCTTCGACGCTTTGGAGTTGATCCCTGCAAAATGATTAGCCTTTTCCAGTGTTCTGGTCGCCACAAAATCTCACCATCCGCAGCAACAATCAAGTCTGCGATCAAGACTTGACCATTCTCCAATGTGACCAAGGGAGTTCCTGCGTTGTAAGCCTCCACCTTGCTCCCTAGCTTGATAATCACGCCGAGGTCATGCGCTTGGGCATGCAGAATCTCGTGGAAATTGGCTCTATGGATCACGTAGTACAGTGCATGGAACATCGCCCGGAACTTTGGACCAACGCCCGTGAGTCCTATAGCTTCTCCGTTTTCCCATTGGCGGATAATCATTGCGCCTGGCTGTACTGCGACCGTATCCAGGCGCGGTCCAAGGCCCCAGTCGTGCAAAATTCGACTCGAGTTTGGCGGAATCTGTATCCCAGCGCCGACCTTGATCACTGTTAGTAAGCCGACGCGTGGAAAGTACACCAAGAAGATGCGTGGTCCGGTCACTACTTGCCTCTGCTAGCGCTGGTGCTTGTTCCAACACCGCCACTTGATGGCCATGCAATCGCAGAGCCACGGCCGTAGCGAGATCTCCAAGTCCTGCTCCGACAACGATGACATTGAGCTTGAGTGGCTTGGACACCCTGCCACTGCCGTTGTGATTGTTGCTGGCTTCATGTTTTCCGTTTTCGCCATGAGTGTTCTTCAAAAAATTGAAGCTGTTGGTGGGATAGGTAGCATTCTGTCGCAGCGTCAAAGATCGTACTTCAGCACAGCTTTCTCAATATGGGCGTACCTCAATCGGCGAAGTGCGCAAATGCTCGAGAGCCGGCTCAGGCATGTCGAACCTGGTGGCTCTGGTGTGTGTGCTTATTCGCATAGCGTCTACGTGGGCTTTGCCCTACAAATATGTGTCTCTTGGTTTACTGGTTTTTGTAGTAATGCTTGGATGTTTGCTCACAAACGTGTAGACAAATTTGGGTGACAAACCATGTACCTCCTGTAGATATATACAGATCTGATTTACAGATCTGTTGGTCAGTGGTATCGATGGTTGACTTCAGGGTATACATGCAACAAAGCAGTGGCTCTTTTGACAGCTCCTGTCCTACACCCGCGCAGGCCCTGGCACTTGAGTTGAGTTTCGGATGCCCGGCTTTGCTTCGAGCCGGAAATGGGATTGATTCTGTGCTCAGCGGACTCTTAGGCAACTTCAATTTGTAGACTCAGGCAACGCAAAAGCTACATTGAACCGGAAGAGAACGGAGAGTATTGACCATTCGAAAGGTCAAAGCCAAACTCTGGCGAATTCGTCACTGGAACTGTAGTCAAGATGGCAGTGGACGATCACGTTTGTGCACCCTGATAGTCTACAAGACCACTTTCCAAAGATTCTATGACGATTTTTATATACTCATGCTTGGAAACTTATCAATATCAAATCCCTGGAAGTCATCATCAGACCCAAAATCAAATCCAAATCCAAGGTCATGGCTGTTGAAAAGCTCATCTCTGAGACTATGCGTATCCAGCAAGGGATTGTTGCCAGAGACACTTCTATTCCCTGTGCATTTTTATTAGCGCATACTATGATTTCGTGCTTCCTTAACGTACCTATTCGTGTTGTCGCAGTCACCAGTATCTGGAGACAGTGCCAGCATCGATCGACTGTTTTATTTCCTGTATCAAGAAGCTCCATGCTTCGAATGGCTGTGTTTAATTTTTCGAGAGTTCCTGCGTCGTCTATCAGAATTGGCCATTGCGGACTGGCTGGCGCGATCTTGTAAATGAGAAAGCAGGCGAAGACGGTAAGCGCCGCATTAAAGGCTGTCGCTATACATTAGAGACTATCCGGCAGTAGGGTCACTTCAGTCGTGAAGGGACAGACTTACTGTAATACAAGGAAAACCACCAGGCACCCAAAACTTCCTTATGTGAGCCAGGGGAAGTGACTGTAGCGTGTACTAAGTCCAGCGTATGCACAGCGCTGTCCAAGCATGTTTTAATGCTGTCTGGTCCAACGCGTTGAAGCAAGGCAGCCTCATGGTCGACGTGGCCAGCTTCGCCGTTTCTGCCTAAGATACAGAGCAGTATTGCACGATGCAACAGCAATCGAACGTTAAGATATCGTAGCGTCAAGACCATCTGGAGTTTGAGTGCTAGATGTGATGGCGAAGCAGGTTCGTCTTGTGCCAGCCGCTGTGCGACCTCGTTTGGCTGGATGATGCTTAGACCGCCAGGCAACATACTTTCCCAGTCGATCAGGGATCCTTCAATGGGGAAAAGCCTTGTTATGATGTTGCTGATGGATAACTCCTCTCTGTATCCTAAGTTTTGACCGTACAGGTGATCAACGATAGTGTACAGTACACCATATAGTTTTCTGGAGTGTTTTAGCAAGCTGCAATCTTAAATACGACCTCTGTAAGACTCACGTAGTAGCGGAGAAGAAAGGAACGTTGTTGGAATTGACCTGCTCCACTGTTGGTGATGAAGTATCCGAAGCTTGGTCGGACACGAATTGAAGCGGCTCGTCGGCGTTGACATAGGAGCCCGGTATTGATGCAGGTCTTCCGAAGGTCATGCTCATGGTCCTAAGACAAGTCAGCTCAGTTAAAATGATCCGTTGCCACTGCCACAGACCTGTCGAGTAACACAACGCCAAGCCATGTCCGCTTGCGAATTTCTCGTTCGAGTGGCGAAAATTTACTGGATCTTGATGCTGCGTGGAGACTGAGTTGGAAAGCCGCCTTGACCGTCGATCCCTGGACTGCCCATGCCTCTGAAGGCTTTTGCGTCCCTTGAAGATACTGGCCCCATAGGAGAAGAAAATGCACTGAGATACACGCTCGTCATTAGCTCAGTTTACAAGAACGGTATAGAACCTTTGCAACTTGTAGACTTGTTGATATCAAGAGGCTTACCGTGCTCTAGATTTGACCCACGCATGAGCTGTGGCCCCAGAAATCCCAAGGCTTTTTGAGCGTAGGCATCAGACCGCTCTCGTCGCTGGGGTGGACTAAGGCCTTCGTCTAGGCTTGTACTGGACGACATGGCGAATACAATGTGCAGTAAGGCCATCCACGATCGGGATGAAGGCTGCTCCGGAGACGCCAGCATCGATCGATATCTCTCTTTGAATAGACCTTCGTGCAGATACGGAAAGAGATATCCGGTGTTGTAGAAGAACTTTTCCACGAGCTCCATGCCTTCGTTTTCCAAGGGCAGATGGTGATAATACGAGAATCCTCGAGGAATGTTGAACGCAGGGTCCTGAAGAGATAGAGATGCTTCTTGGTCACCCGGTGGCGCTCTACTCACGCCGCTGGAGGCATTTGTGAATAACTCAACAGGCGAACTGAGGGCTACACTGCTCTCCTAAAACATCACCTCCGCAATGGTCTTTAGGAACGCAATATTTGAAGACGGTCCAAAATAGCTAACGTCGTTCTCATCGGCGAAAGATACCGCGCACATGGCATCTGCGACATCAGTTTGACACTCGCTTTCAGGGGGCATTTGCAGCGGCACGCTCAGCGATGGAGCTGAGGCCGGTGCTGGTCCAGCTTGTACATCGTCACCCAGGCGCGCATTGATGTTTCGGATTGATCCTTCTACATCCTTGAGCCGCTGTTCGAGGTCGGCTAGGTAGCTATACCGTGGTCAGACAAGCAGGATGCTGCTAAAGAGGAAGATATACTCTTTGCCAACGATGGTATTGCTTGAGGAGCTTGGCTGAGTGTACTTGCATTCGAACCCCAGTTCGCCGCATGTTTGACAGGAGGGAAGTCCCCCATCACACTGTTTGACAGGCGCCTTAGCATTGCAAACTCGTCTCATGGAACACATTGCCTACACGTGATTTCCTCGTCCGACATGGCACGCAAGCCACAGGGATGCGGCGGCGTTTCAATGGGCGGGTGTTGCTATCACCCTGCGAGGTTGCTGTACACGACTCTGATCCTATAGTGTGGGAATCCATGTCGTACCACCAAGAATTGTCGCAGGAGTTACCGGGTGAGCGAGAATATGCTGCAATGCAGCAGGCTGCGGGTTTAGGGGCGATCAAATCGTGCGGCATCCACCCGGGAGATCCGAAGGCTGTTTTCATAGCCGATGCTTCCCCACCCATCCGCCCTCTCCCCATGTAACGTTTCTCCTCACCAAATCTTGTCCAAGATACGCGTCATGCGCAACAAGATGCAGCATCTCAATGGACCGGGACTGCTGTTGAGTATGTAAGTTTATGAGCCTCATAAATGGGCATGATAGCCCTGCAGTGTCTATGTGGTATCATCATCTCCTGTATCCATACGTTTGCACGACAAGCTCACTATCATAATGTCTCAGATGCATACCCCCACAGCCACCAATGGAGACATCTAGGCCGACTCTACTGACCGCTTGATTGCTGAGCTTGATGGAACCCATACACTTCCGTTATGGACCCAGATGGCTAAGCTGAATCCTCCCGAGCTGAATCCGCGCACTGTGCCTCACATATGGAAGTACGACGAGATCCGTCCTTACCTTTTGCGAGCGGGCGATCTAGTCACCGAGAGACAAGCAGAGCGACGGGTGTTAATGCTGACGAATCCGGCGCGAGGTAAGCACAGTACCGCGCTTCTCATTCCAATGGTCGATGCTGATCCAAGTGCAGAGGCTCCGTATAACGTTACCACTGACACCGTTTATGCTGGTCTCCAGCTTGTCATGCCCAATGAGACGGCTCCTGCACACCGACATGTTGCCTTCGCCATGCGTTTCATCATCGAAGGTGAAGGCGGCTTCACAGCCGTGCATGGCCGTCGAGTCAGAATGCAACGAGGTGACGTGATACTGACTCCAACATGGAACTACCACGATCACAGCAAAGACGGTTCGGGCCCGATGATTGACACTTTCTGCATTCCATCTTGGAATGCCTACCAGCATTTTGCTGGTGAGGGAGAGCCCTGCTATTTTTATCGATTCGACGACAAGCCCATGATCGAGAGTCTCGGATTTTATCGCGAGGCAGGTGTTGATATCGAGAAATACGTTTCGTAGAAACTGGATTTGCGCTATCTATCGTATATAATCAATCTCTTGGCGTGTCTTCTACCAACCAGTTTCAATGGCAAACTCCCATTAAGTCTTAAGACAAGAGTCACGTGAATGTCCAGCGCGATCCTGTACGAGCATCTCATACAACTTCGTATGAATTTAGGGCCGTTGTTGGAATCGATACTGAGGGTCATGATGCCAGCTTCATCATGTGCGAAGGATTATTGTATCTGCCTCACACTTACTTTCAGACTTTGGTGTTCGACAAAAGACTCTGCATACGTTACCGGAATAGGGTAAGGAGGGGGCAAAGGGGCCCCATCTACATTATGCAGGTGATAGTGCCAGCAGTATGTAGACCTGTATCTCAATCCTTACTCACATCACGATTTTGGACTGATTGATTGCGACTCACCAGGCAGATATGTGGGGTCATTCCACTGTAGTCGCGGCAACCGGGTGGTCAGTTGTGGCCAATGCACACAAAATGCTTGAAGTGCCGCGGGCAGAAGGCAAAAGGATAATTATTAACGCTATGTAAGATCTGGCTTCCAATCTCCTATCACTGCATCCAAAGCACTGACCGCATCTATTAACACAGCTAAATTCCAACGTTGCTATAGTGGTAACCAAGGCTCACCAGCATCAAGAAAGAGATAATCGTGAAGACAGTTTTGAAGCGTCGAGTCTGTGCGTCCCGTTTCGCCGTTTCCATTACATCGATTTTTCTCATGTCCCAAGACTGGAGATTCGCGTAGAAGGCGTCGATTGGTGCGGTCACTGGGTCTGCCTGGGCATCTCCGATGTCAATGAGAAGTTTGAAAGCCATTTTGATCATGAATTCAAGGACTGGATTCGGGTCCGCCAACCGTTGTTTTCTTCGTATGCCTGGTGGTAAAAACGTCACCAAGACTGCACGCCCGAGCCATGTAATGGGGTGTACTCGGGGTAGGAGACAAACGAGGTACGAAGGGTTTTAGGGTAAGGAAGACTGGTCTGAGTAACATACTAATCAAGTTGCGTTATGAACAATGACTTTAAGTTAGTTATTTAAGTTGAGCACGAGGCTCCTATGAAAGATAGAAACTCTACTGTCCTATATACTAAGGAGACTCGTATAGTATGCAACCTACTCTATGTCCATAGAGCATATAGAGTAGTAGAGCAATAGAGCAACAGAGCACTCTGTAGGTTACGTGACACAACGCTCTGCTGTCTTGGTATCTGGTCGCGACGAACGTCGTCGCTATCTGACCTTCTGCCTGAGGCCTCATTACAAGCCAATGGAGCGGTCTATCAAAACATTCAATCAGCCTCGGCTCGCACTCGTGCATTAGGCACAACAGAAGCACATTGTGACTGGAAGGACTACAGCACTAACCTGGGGAACCAGAGCTCATTCCACTGGTGTATAAAGGCTTCGGCAGTCTCGTGGCCTTTGATGATATCTTCCTCTGTACGTTGATCCTCAAAGTCGGCAGCAATGTACCAGTCTGCGAAGCGATCGAGCTCGTTCCAGTTCCTAGGATAATTGTTGCCGAACGAGGTGGAGCCATTCATCGGTTCCGACTTGAAGTGAGCTGTCACTCGTTCGCCCCACTCTGGCCATGCCTTCTTCAATTGAGACGGGATATTGTTTTTTGGCTCCAACGGTGCGGCGCATATAGCTCTCGTACCACGACAAAAGAATGATTGCCGCTTGTGCTTCCCAGGCGAAGCTGAAAGCGCCTGGCACTCTGTTCCATACACCTGCATGGACTTTGTTGATGCTCTCACAATAGTTCTTGGTTTCCTGTGATCCGCTGCCCCAGTGAGCCCAGTGCAGGTTCATTTCTTGAGTTTCATAGTATCTTTGTTAGCCTCGATCGATCACTTTACCACCATGGATTGCGTTAGCGCCAGCAGAGGTCGAGGCCAACCACGTGAACACCGCGGCATAACCAAGCGCTGTACTAAAATCGCTACCTCTGTAGAAGGTACAGACTCGGACGATCTGATCGTATTCTGTTTCGGGTTCAAGCTGGGAAGGGATTAGCTCCACTGCCGACAAGCATCAGTAAAGCATTCTCGGTGATGAAACCTTACCGTATTTAGATACTTCTCAATCCATTTCCCCTTTCGCTCTGAAACTGGAGGCAATGAAGGGCAAGGCCGCCTTGGTGTTGCCGGGGGACGTGGTAGTCGAGGGTTCTTGTCAAGTTGGTCGTGGGAGTCAGTTCCAGGAGGAAGACCAGCTTTGTTGAACTTCAACTCATAGTATTCTCTGTCTCGCTGCTTCAGTGGGATCGACGATTTTTCTGCGCTCTTCTTTGAATTCATCTTGGGGAACAAGGATGCTTGGATGCAGTGAAAAGCAGAACTGGGTTGCACAGATTACAGAAGAATGATTTATAACATCTCCCATGTAGTTCGACAGCCCATATGAGATCTTTTGACAACGATCGGTCGTACTCTATTTTCGCCAGTTCCGCCGCGTTCCATTCATGGTTTCCGTCACTGCCCCGGGATCGACGCAGAAGCCGATGGTTCCGCGCGCATCACGCATGTCCAAACCAACGCCGGCACTCGTGCATACATCAGTGCGAACCGCTGAGAAGGAGGATGGTGCATGTGGTGCCGTTTTTGTTTTTTTCCAGTATCGATTTCTCGTCTGTCACCATGTCTCTTGCCTGGAGAAAGCTAATCCGCTTTGAAGCCGACGACGGTCGCATTCTCAGAGGGCAACCCATCTTGCAAGATAGCTCTTTTGTCGACCTCGGCTTGACCACCGCGAACGACAGAATCCAAGCTAATGTGCTTGTTGGAGAAGACATCTATGATACAACTGGAACTACACACTTGACAAGCGAGACTGTGACCGTGGCAAAGATCCTGGGTCCGCTGACCCCGGCCGAGGTACCTATCTTACGATGCGTCGGTCTCAATTACGCAAAGCATAGTTCGTCATGCTCCTATATCCAGTGGAAAGCTCTATCCTAACATATTCACCAGTCAAAGAAGCAGGCAGATCGCCACCTCCTTTCCCGTTCATCTTCTTTAAGCCGAACACGACAGTCATCGGTCACAATGAAGCCGTCGTCATTCCCAAGATTGCTCAAGATGAACAAGCCGAGTACGAGGGCGAGCTCGTATGTCCATGATTTTTCCGCTATAGCACGCCTCCAAACTGACGGCATTTAGTGCTTTGTCATAGGCAAGGATGCTAAGGACGTGCCTCGCGAAAAAGCGCTCGAGTATGTCGCCGCTTATACGGTTGGCAATGACATCTCATCCCGGAAGCTGCAGCGAGATCCTGCATACGCTGGCAAAATCCCGCAGTGGGGGTTCTCAAAAGGTTTCGACACTTTCGCGCCGCTGGGCCCTTGCCTGGTTGCTGCTGCAGAGATCCCAGATCCCGCAAAGTTGCATCTGAAAACGGTTGTAGACGGCGAAGTTCGACAACACGAAAGCGTGTCGGACCTTCTGTTCGATTGTAGTTACATCATTTCGTATCTTTCTCAAGGTACGACGTTACAGAAAGGTTCGGTGATTATGACTGGAACACCTGGAGGTGAGTAATTCCTGAAGCAGCCAACTCAATGATCGGAACGGCTAACAACAGAATAGACGTTGGTGCGGGAATGAACCCACCCAAGTATCTTTCACCTGGTACGCAGATGGGCATTGAGATATCGCAAATTGGGACACTGCGCAACATCGTTACTTTTGCGCAATAGCTGCCTTCGAGTAGCATTGCGCTCCCAACACCGCTGGCATCAGATCACTCGTTATGTCATCTGTTTTACATGACACTGTAAACTGTCCTGCGACATTGGCATTGCCACCGTGAACCTGTCATCTGTAAACGTATTGCATTCTGCTTCGCATGTGTGGTTCCTCAGTCGCACCCAAACGTTTCGACATCTTGAGTCCTGAGTTGCAAGTTCTGCCGCGAACTTCTTTCTGGTGAAGACCTTGATCGACAGTCACCAAGGTGTACCGTATCTGCCGGTCGCGGAGGGTTCACGTCTCGGATGGCTAACGCGATGTTCTGTTCTCAGCCTAGTCGGCCAGTGTAGCTTTCTGATTCTCAATCAGCTCTCTGTTCAATTCAATTTGCCATCTCTCGTTGCCGGATGGTTTATCGTATCTCGATGAAGCGCATAAGCTTTTGGTACGAGACTGTGCCCGTGGGTGTGCTAAGGGAATCCCGATCTACCCCCGGCTGCGAACCAGTGCAAGTTGCTTGCTCCCGACCCTCTTCCGGCCTATTATCTATCGCGAAGCATTACTCTGGTGCACACAGTCCGCGGATTGAATCCAAAAACGGCTGGGAAGCTCTGTGATGCTATGAATTGACGGAGTTAACACCCGTGACCGGGCAGCACGTTTGCCATATACAACGTACGTGATCACTTCGAAAGATGCCATAGTGAAGTTTTGTGACAATCTTTCTTCCCGTCTTTTTCGTGCAGTAAATGAAAATGGCGCAAGTCCTTGAGTCAGTGGCGATGTCTGAGACACTTTTTGGTTACACAGTGTTGGTAGCTGGGCTTGCAGTATGTCCACTGGCCTCGATATCGCTCCATCTGCTGCTTCGGCTAACACGAGAAGGCTGCATACCTCTTGTTGACTATCCTGACTTCACCGCTACGTAAATTTCCAGGCCCATTGTCAGCAAAGTTCTCATCGCTTTGGCTTGCCCGCCAATGCCGCCGGGTGCGGAGATCGGAGGCGGTGATGGAGCAGCATAATAAATATGGCAGTGACTTTGTCAGGATAACCCACAATCACGTTTCGATCAACAACCCTGCAGCTGCGGCTGAGATCTACGGCCAACGAAGTGGCTTTCTGAAAAGCGAATTTTACGATGCCTTCCACCAAGTCCGCCCGGTGGTCTTCAACACCAGAAATGTCCAGGAACATCAGAGGAAGCGAAAGTATATGAACCCAGCGTTCTCCGCGCGAGCATTGTCAAAGTTCGAGCCTTATATGGACGAAGAGCTTTGCAAATGGAAGCTGAAGATTCTCGAGATGACGGAAAAGCCGGAGCCAGTTGTTGTGGATTTGGTTACCTGGAGTACGTGGTACACCGTTTCATGCTCTCGGGCAGCTTGTTGGAAATTGAGGCTGATAATTTTTCCCGTAGCCAACTTTCTGGCCTTCGATGTGATAGGCAGCTTTGCTTTCGGCACTTCGTTTGGCTTCATCGAAGCTGGCGAAGACTTCTGCGACTTGATCCGAACGATTGACATCCGGGGCGAAGTACTAAACGCTTTGGGCGCCCTATCTCTATGGATGCGACCGTGGATGAAATATAACTTCTTTGATAAGTTCTGGAGTGAAGGTCTCCGAGCGATTTCCAACTTGGGCAAGATTGGGACTGAGGCCTTCGCGCATCGCAATGTTCTCTCGGAATCTCGTGAAGACTTACTAAGCTACCTGCTGGCCGGCAAGAACGAGAAAGCCAGAGAACCACTCACAGATGCAGAGATTATAGCGTAGTCCATTAGTTCCATCGTAGGCGGCAGCGACACAACCAGCAGCACGATGACGAACATCTTCGATTTCATCGCCCGCGACGATGCAATCCAACAACGGCTCGTTGATGAGGTTAATACAGTCTTCCCGGGAAAGACGGAAGCGGACTGGGTGCCTTCAAACCGCGATCTTGTCAACATGCCTTTCCTCAATGCAGTCATGCGTGAGGTCATGCGCGTGCGTCCGACCAGCTCCACAGGCCTCGAAAGAGTCACTCCTCCTGGAGGCAAAGTCGTTGCGGGGACTTTCATACCAGGTGGCGTAGGTTGCGCCTTCTCGAAGCAAAATTCCAGCGGACTTGCGCTGACATAAACGCAGGCCATTGTTAGCATGCCGACCTGTGGCCTGATGAACGATGACAGGATCTTCGACCACCCAGAAAAGTTCGATCCAGAGAGATGGCTGGGTCCGGAGTCCGGCAAGCTGCTGGAATATTTCTTGCCGTTTTCTACTGGTCCGAGAGCGTGCATTGGAAGAAAGTGAGTATATTGTTGTTTTGTGGGTGTCCCGATTGTAGACTAATTCAAAACCGTAGCTTTGCAGTGATGGAAATCTTGAAGACGCTGGTCGTGGTACTTAAGCTCTTCCAGCTCAAACGTGTCGGCAAAGAGGAGACAGTTGTCCGAGAAGGCTTCTTTACTAAAGCTGCCGAGTGCAAGGTAGTCATCACACGGCGCGATTGATATATGAGATTGGTGTACTGCAGAAACCTGTCATTTGCTCCGATTCATTACTTGCAGAACTTGCTGGCGATCGATGTTAAAGCGCTTGAAACCGTCTTAATAGACTCGACGTCGACCCACTCTTCCTTTGCGTGCAGACCTCCTCCAATCGGACCCCAAAGTACAGATGGTATACCCTCAGCTGCCAGGAGAGCGCAATCTGTCCAGTATGGCTCGCTTTTGACAGTCGGAGTAGTATTCATAGCTGTACCTGCTTCTTCGCAAATGAGACGGCAGAATGCATCGCCGCGATCGCTCTCGAAAGCAGGCCTAGATGCGGTGGCTTTGACATCGAATTCAAAATCCTCGACCTCCTTCTGAATTTTCTCCAGAAGCTCTCGGATCTCTTGCTCCACTGAAGAGGCTGTCTCACCCACCAGCGTGCGACGTTCCAGAGTAATCAGACAGTTGGCTGGATATGATGACGCTTCCTCGCCACCTTTGATCAAAGATGCATGGATGGTAGGAGGTCCAACTAGTGAGTCCGGTCTGGATGTGCGGAGGCGTTGGGCGTGTCGATCGAGCTCAGCGAGGAAATGACCGGCTTTGCTGATGGCATCCACGCCAAGATCCGCTCTTGAGCCGTGAGAGGCAACGCCGTGTATGTTGACTTCAAGCCACACGAAGCCCTTGTGCGCGTTCACGACGCACAGATCTGTGGGCTCGTTCACGATGGCACCATCAGCCCTCCAGCCAGCTCTCAGAACCTCCTCGGTGCCAATGCTCAAGTCTTCTTCATCGGCAACGCCGGCGAAAATAACGTCTCCGCGCAGACCTAGATGCTTCGAATTTGCCAGAGCGACCATGGCCGCAGCAACGCCGCACTTCATGTCGGCAGCACCTCTTCCGTAGATTTTGCCGTTCTCGATCGTGCCACTCAATGGATCCTTCTCGTAGCCTACCAAAGTAACTGTGTCGATGTGGCCGTTAAACATGAGTGATTTACCGCCGCCAATGCCGCGCATGACTCCAACGACTGAGGGTCGTCCGCGGGTAGGTTCTACCCAGTGAGCTTCTAGATCTCGGTGCTCGAGCCATGCTGCAATATAGCGTGCGATTGCAGTCTCGCCAGGACCCGGGATGGAGCCCATATTGGGGTTTGCCGAGTTGATCTGGACCAAGAGTTGAGTGAGTTCGACAGGATCATCGGTGGCAACATCCAGGGGTGTGTCGTAATCTCTCGCTCCTTCGGTACAGGGCAACACAACCACGCTGCTTGAGTCGATTCCAAGGCGCTGCCTGTCGGCTGGTGAGAGACGCCTTAGTGCCGCGACCGTACTGCCACTACATGGACCTGCAGAAACGCCGCAAGCACTCAGGTCCAGTGAAGCAGAATGCGCCTCGAAATCAGATACTGTGACACTGGCGCAGAGACCATTGCTCAGGATTGGCCATGCAGTTGTGGAAACAGTCCCGCAGTCCAGCCCAGCCATGATGGTCGGCACCGTCTCGATCGCGATTGATGCCCCTCCCGACAGGCTCTTCCATAGGCATGCAGCAGTATCCGGCTCAACACCAATGACCCTAGTGGACCTGCCTTCTTGGCGGAAGTGGGAAGTCACAGCTTGAGCGAAGGAACCGACGCCAACAGGAGCAAAGACATGCGTAGCTTGTTCTTCTTCGAGCTGGTCGTCGATCTCGAACATCATTGTACCGTAACCATCCACGATCCACTGAATTGCTGTTAGTTTCGGTACGCACGTGCTATTGAAGTTCAACGTTGGCTTACCTGTGGGATACTTGTGTAGTCGCCAAAAGCAAAATCTTGGATCAGGATGCCGCCATCTGTCTTTGCTGCAGCCTGCGCCTCAAGGACAGCCTGGTCGTAATTGCCGGTAGATTGAGAGACACGGGCACCCTCAGATTCGATGAGACTGATGGTAGACTGATGCATACCCGAAGGTACGCAGATCACCACTGGGAGGCCCAGCCAGTGACCCATACGTGCGACTGCACGTCCGTGGTTTCCATCGGTTGCGGCGTGCAAGGAAATGTTCTGTCCGACAACGGATTGTTTAACAGTCTCCAAATCGCAATCTAGAGAGAGATTGAGGCGTGAGGTGATGGCTCGATGTGTGCCCCATGATGCACCCAACACCTTGAAAGATGGCAGACCGAACCTGCTACCTTCGTCTTTCAGATAGATGGCTCGCACTCCAACTTCCTTTGCTAGTTCATCAAGCTTCACGAGGGGTGTTTGCTTGTAATCTGGAAGACCACGATGGAAATTGCGCACTTCCTCTGTTGATGTGCCTGGCTCTGAGTTCCATGACTGCCACTTGTCGTTGAAGTATACGCTTCGACGTGAGCTGCTCATTGTGTTTTCTCTGCGAAGAACCGATGGGGCAATGATCTGAAAGAAGAAAGAATGATTAGATATTGATGAAAAGACTCTTACCTTCAGCGACTCTTATGTTCCTGAGTGAACATTGGTGAAAAGACCTACATGCGCCTTCCGTTGACAAGATCGCACGCCTTCTGGAGACAGACGATGGCTTATCCTCACATAATAAGTTCGGCGCGCCGTCGTATCTTCTGGTCTATCTAGGCGTAGCTATCAGCACGTCTGGCTCCGAGATTGCCCCCGGCCTGCCGTGTTCTCGTGCTGCGATTGCGCCCTCTGACTACAGACTCCATTTTCGACGGCCACGCAAACTACGCATCCGTTGACTGTAGAGCTACTGCGGGATGTCTCGACGCTGCAAATCACCGCGCGGCTACGCATCGGCCTTGTCGTCTCATTTACCCCACTACCTTCCGACACCATCCTAGTTCGTTTTGCTGGTCCGGTTCGGCTACGACGGCTTTCATCATGGAACATGGCTCTGAGGACCTTTCGTGGTTGCACGACTGCGTCGAAGACTTCGAAGACGTCAATGTAGAAACAGGATTCTTGGGATATCAGACTCTTGAGCAGAGAGACCATGGTGCACATCCTATGATGCACACCGGCTTTGTGAACGAGTTTGTAAATCCCGCCGACTTACCTCGTGTGCAAGAAGATATCTTCAGATCTTCGGGTCAAACAGGACAGACGACAATGCCATTAGAAGCACAAAATCTTTTAACGAACACTGGTCCAGATGAGCTTTCTGCTATGGACGAGTTCTTTCGGCTGCAAGGTGGGTGGCGTCCACCCGTTCCATGTAACCACTGCAAACGACTACGCCTCCAATGTTTCATGCTCCAGACAACAAATGCCAACCCAAATCCTGTCACGGCATGTTCAAGTTGTGTGGCTTTGTATCGACATTGCAGTCTGGCCGGTCCTGCTAAAAGGCAAGCTTCAACCTTTGAGACACCAAATCCTGTGATAGGTCAGCTGCATGGGGTCTACGAAGACGAGCGCGCTTATGAAGTCTATCAAACCCATAACGAAATCGCGGCACCGATTGCAGAGCCTATGGCAAGACCTAGCAAGAGATCTACTTCACGTTCTAAAACAAGCACAAGACCATTGCGCTTGTGGTTCGGCGGTCACCTGGAGCACCCTTATCCGACCGACCACGACAAGGAGCAGCTTACCTCTGCTTCTGGGCTTAGCAGAACACAGGTCGAAAATTGGTTCAGCAACGCTCGAAGACGGAAGAAGCAGTCAGAGCGTGCCGCTTCTGCTGCAGGTCTACAAATTCATCGGCAAGGATCTCCAATGCCACCAAAATCTACACTAGACATGACGCCGCTCGAACGGTGGCAACACTCTCCGCCAGATGCGGAACCAGCACAGTTCGCCGACATCGAGCGCGCCATAGGCCTAGCGTCGAGCACAAGCAGTCTTGATGCCTTGCAGCAAGCATCAAACTATGGCTTTGGAGACACGTCCATGTCAGATTTTTGCTCCGATGGGCTATGGCAGTCTCTACCAGGTTCCGTCGACTCATCGTCTGCTACGGCATCGTCCTGCAACTCACAGTTGTCTCATATATCCTCCAGACGTTCCTTTGGAGAGAACAGTCTGGAAGCACTATCACAGAAGCGTCACCACCGCTCCAAGCGTTCTGAGTTCCGCTGCACCGAATGCGTACGCACTTTTACTCGGAAGTCCGATCTGCTCCGCCATGAACGAGCCATCCACTCACGATCAAAAGAGACATGGGTATGCTCAAATCTCATACTACCAGGAGAGCCTTTGACAGTATGGAGGATATCGCAGTCTGGGCCTGAGTGTGCGCTTTGTGGGCTCCCAGATCCAGACGAGAAACATTTCCTTTCGCATGAATTCGTAGCTTGCGCGGACCGGCAGGTTGCTGAACGAACATTTACCCGCAAGGATCATTTGTTCCAGCACCTTGAGAAATTCCATCGCTGCCGCCGTAAGTGGGATGGCTGGAATCTGGATGGAGCTGTGGACAGACTTCGGCATGTCCAGGATCGCTAAGAGATGAATGTATATCTCAAGCCAAGACAGCGTAGGCGTTTTGCTATTTCGCAAACTATAATCTGATCAGGTCTTGACGACAAACCTCCCCAACCGAAGCGAACGACAAGAACATAGAAGAACAAATCTTACTTAAAGAGAGAATCTTCGTCTCATTCAGTCAATATGCATCATACTAACTTTCGTGCCACAGAAGCAAGATGACCCTTGCTCTTGTCCGAATTCCCCAAAATGGTGTACTGACATGGGCGGCAATGCAGACCTATTCATGCTAGGGTTGCACCCTAGAAGCCTAGATCGCTGGTACAGTGCTGTTGCTCCCGCTTCGTGGCTTTGTGGCTTTGTGGCTTTACTGCAGAAACCATAATAGGAAGGTTGCAGTGATCGACGTACAGCAGCCTGTGGTGACAACATGAAAATAGATCTACCGAAAAGCACAGGATACGGCAAACTGGTCAATAGTAATTCTCACGGAGAAGGCGAGCCGCATGGCTACTTGGCTAGTTGTAGCTAGCTTATCGACTGGCGACTCAATAAATGGTTCCAGACTTCGAACACTTGCTGTGCTAGTGTTCCTGGGTCGCTATGCTTGCCGCGCGCTACGGGACGATCGTGAGGGAAGGAAACTTGTCGTCAAACAAAACTCTCTGTAGCAGACTTGTGCAACATGGTGTCAATCCGAGTGCTGTTCTATCAAGTCAGCCAGCATCTGATCACTGTCGGATCGAATTGAGGCGGTGAATCAATACATACATGTCGCAATTCAGGTACAAGCTAAGGCAGTCTCGCCAGTGCACTCTGTTCTTGAGAGGTTCACATTCGGAAACCACGTGCACAGACAACGCCACAATCACCAAGCCGAGCCGTGCAAGCCGCGAACCGCGTGGGGGACCTGGAGTTTTGTCCGTTGTACTTTCTCGTCTTCCTGCATACCCCTATGCCATGGGGGGTTGTTGCAATGTTCAATTCCTGAGGGCAAAAGCAGCATCACGTATAAACAACTGACGCGCGTGTGTCTGCGGCTTGTACCATCGATATGCTCGACATACTAGCTCGTCAATACGGTGGAACGGGCGTGATACGACGGGTCATTACCCGTGTATTTTGCAGCTCAAGCGCCCTGTAAGGTAAGTCGATATGGCATTTGTTCGGCACTGAAGCCTTGGAATCTTAGCATCTTATTCTTGTTGTGAATTCTAATCCAGATTCAACCGTAATGGCTGGAGTCAACCGCCACAGGTGATGGTGGCTGCTTCGCCAAAAGCACTTGGGCCGCTATACCTCGTTGTGGCATGCTGGACTTCTCCATTGCATATGCTCACAGTACTCAATGGTCCAGACCATCGGAGGGAGGTCGTTGGGACTTGTCAGCGCACGGGAACTACTATAAATCAGGCTCTCAGTTTCAGTCGGCATACGAAGAAGATCATCATTCACTCGCTCCATACCTGCCATGAAGCCAACTTTGTTTGCCGCGATTTTTGCCGCTGTTATCACTCCTCTGGTCGAAGCTGATGTCTCGACATTCTCTCAATCTGGCTGCGTGACTAAGCAGTCGACGAAGTCGACGAACAAGGTACCTACGTCGACCAAGTCATACACATTGACCTTGAATCCTAAGGTTACGGTGGTCACTACACCCACGAACATCATCATTCCGTCCAGTACAACAGTGACGGCAGTCACTACTTCGATGAGTGTTGTCACCGCAATACTGTCCCAGGTATTTGGACTGTAATAGAAGCAAACATACTCGAAGCCATAGTAATGTTATTAGGTCACGGATACAGCTACAGCAACCATCACGAACACCGAGACAGCATCTACAACGACAACGCTTATCTCGACAGAGCTGGTCCTTTCTACTGAGATCGTGACCTCGTTCACGACCATGACCATTCCCGCATCAGCCGACTTCACCCCATTGGCGTCTCAGCTTGTAGCAGCGGGATATGACGTTGGCACAATGAGGAAACGTTCTAAGACCAGACGCGTCGCTCGAGCTCCGGACAACGTTGAACTCAGACTCGAACGCAGAGCTGGACCGGAGGTCACAACGAAAGGCGCTGCTAAGCAGTATCCAGTCGCGGTCAGCTGTTATCGCTTTGTCCAGATCGTCAGTATTTCTACTGTCACGTCGGCTGCGAAAACGACTCAGACTGTCACTGCGATCCCAGGCACAATCACAGTTGTAAGTTACAGAAATCCCGGCACAAGATCTAGCTGCATGCTTACCTTCTTTTTCATCAGACGTCGACCGCAGTCGAGCTTACGACAACCACTTCCATGCCCCTCGCTGCTTCAAGTACCACTACAACGTCCACGACAACAACAATAACCAGCATCGCCACTGAAATTTCGACGACAACATCAACATCGACAACTATATCCACATCGTTTGCACCTCTCGCGACTTACTACGCGGCATGTGGCAGCGACAATCAAGTGTCGAGCGTCAACGGACGCGAACTCTACGATCAGGGTGTCAGATTCCCGGTCGAGGTGATCAACACAGCAAATGCTTACGACTGCTGCGTCCGCTGCCTGCAGTCGCCCATATGCGGATCGTCGCTTTTCTCCGCGGCTGATGGTAATTACTGTGCTCTCGTCAGTAGCTCTGGCACATGTGATCCCACAAAAGAGACTGCGGACCTCTACGCTACAGGCAATCCAGAAAAGTTCGCTGTGGTATCAAACAGTAACTGCGGCCGGGTGTCTTCCAACATACGAGATCTTTGAAGGAGAGGCGTTTGTACATCGCTGGGTTCCTCATGTAGCCACGCCTTGGGTTTCTTCGTGAACATCACACGCTGCGCATTCTGTTTTCGTGTCTTAATGAACTCACGGACCACATGTGATCTTCTCCTCCTCAACGATTCTCTCATCAATCTCTTTCGCACAAGTTTGTCACTGAGAAATCTCCTTTCTAGCCTTTTCTCGGTTCTGCAGATGATCGGATGTTTGCATTCATCGATTCGGCCAGCAGGTTCTGAGTACTCCTAATGGTGGAGGCAAGGGAATGTGTTCGTTTCCATATCGGCTGACGGTTTACTCGTCGCAAAAGTCTTTGCCACAAACGTGTTCATCCTGATCTGGAATTTTGCTTCCTCTCAACATATGTCTCGCTTGCTCCAAATCGTCGTACATGACCATATTCCTTTCCAAGACCCCAGCCTGTCCAAAACTCTCCATGTACATCCGGCAAAAGGGCGATAAGGGCTTTATCATGGTACGATTCATCGCGCTAGCAAAGACCCACTTGCGCCGTCAAAGATCTACACATCAACTTTCTTTCTTCGTACGACGTTCATGTACCACTTTCCATCAAGTAAGGTATACACCTTACGACTTGTCAGGCCGATACCCTAAAGTCTCATATTCAACTAGGCATATATTCCTACCTGGCTTACAAATTGAAAGATTTTTTCTTCCGTGCGCCACGCATCTTACACAAAGATGATCTGATATATCATCCAACTCACCACCAGTACTCGCCCAAGTTACGGGTTCGTCATCTCAATACATGATGGCCTCTCCAGAAGTCCTTAACGATGAAACCCGACAACCTCCCAACGCTGGCATCGACGAAATGTTTCCAGAAGGCGGCTGGCGCGCCTGGTCAGTAGTACTAGGTGCCTGGTGTGCCATGATTCCATCGATGGGAATGCTCAACACGATTGGAGTTCTCGAAGCTTGGATCGGAGAAAACCAACTCGCAGCGCTGCCCAAGTCGCAAACTGCGTGGGTCGTCAGCCTGTACGCTTTCTTCTTGTACATTGGAGGATCGTGTGCAGGTGCGATCTTTGACAGATACGGTCTGCGACCGGTCATCATTCCCGGCTCTGTTGGTATGGTGGCATCACTGATGTGTTTGAGCGTTAGCAAAGGTATGCCACGAATCCAGTCCACTACTATTTGGTCCACCATAGCTGACGTCCCCATTTGCCAGAGTACTACCAATTCCTGCTATCCTTCGGCGTCCTAGGAGGCCTTTCAGCTTGCTTCCTGTTCACCCCAAGCGTCTCAACAATCGGCCATTGGTTCTCCAAGAGACAAGGTCTAGCAACCGGCATAGCTTGCACAGCCGGAGGAATGGGCGGGATCATGTTCTCGCTAATCACACTATACCTAGCACCAGTCATCGGCTTCCCCTGGACGATGCGCATCATCGGCTTCATCTCCATGGTCTGCTGCACAGTAGCCTGTCTCACGCTTCAGACCCGACCAACCAGTAGAACTCACAGCCCAGCAACAGACAAAACCAACCCCAAACCAACCCTCCTAACCACCCTCCGCCACGCCATCGACCTCCGCCCCCTCGCCCACGACCCTTCCTACCTAACCACAACCCTCGCAATCACCGTCATCGAATTCGCCGTCTTCCTCCCCATAACCTACCTCCCCTCCGCAGCCCTCGCCTCAAACCTCCCACCCCAAACATCCTACCGCCTCATAGCCTTCCTAAACGCCGGCTCAGTCCCCGGCCGCGCCCTCCCAAACTACCTCTCCGACCACCTCGGCCGCTTCAACGTCATGATCGCCACCGCCCTAGCCTGCACTATCCTAATCTTCTGCCTATGGCTGCCGCCCACCGCTCTCGGTGTGACGAGTGAGGCTGCGCTGACGGTTTTCGCGGTGCTGTTTGGGTTCTGGAGCGGGGCGGCGATCAGTCTGACGCCGGTTTGCGTTGCGCAGGTTAGTGAGGTCGGGGAGGTGGGGAGGAGGGTGGGGACGACGTTTTCGATTTCGAGTTTTGGGGCGCTGGTTGGGGTGCCGATTGGAGGGGCGATTGTGGATGGGAGTCCTGGAGGGGGGTATTTGTGGTTGGTGGTTTTTGCTGGGGCTTGTTATGTGCTGGCCCTGGGGGCGTTTGGGGTGGCGAGGTGGGTTGCTGGGCCGAAGAGGGTGTGGGCGGCGTTTTGATACGGTGGATGGCGTGTGGCTATCTGCGTCTGCATTGGTGGCAATAT
>Ga0265797_10003064_pt1 | contig 27199 bp, 22 predicted proteins | sample P2T30metagenome_FD_192433 | JGI IMG/M metagenome (GOLD analysis project Ga0265797, IMG submission 192433) | Plant litter microbial communities from East Loma Ridge, Irvine, California - P2 T30 | ecosystem: Environmental > Terrestrial > Plant litter > Unclassified | place: USA: California... | reverse complement strand
GCAGACCCTTCCCTCGTGCTTCGTTGCGGCCTCTCTTCGCAAATGCACCAGCCCGCAATTCCTCGTTTTACGTTGGTGGAGCTGGGGGCTGACACGGGACGAATAGGAGCAATTCCTCGAACTCGGCTGTCGCCTGTTGGCATGGTCGAGACCAATCGGTGGCCCTGTTCTTCCGCAGCTCGACTATTCTGCGGGGGAGGGTGTCTTCCTTTGTTCTGTGCTGATGGCCGTTCGCCTTCTGCCGGTAATCGTGGCATGCGAGAAGACCCGCCATGTCAACTGTAGCCGTAACGTAGCTGCCCTTCAATAACACCATATCGTTGCACAAGGTTCGCCTTACGGCTCACGCAGGGCGCAAGGCAGACTGCCGATTTCTTGCATTCAAGAAACTTGGCGCCTTGTTCCTGCAGCCGAGAAGTCAGGGCCGTTACAGCGCCGCAGATTTCCGTGGCGGCCAACTGAACACATTCGTGCGGAGCCTCGGGAAAAAGCTTGTGGATTGTGCAACAGACCCCGAGAGTGTCTTTTTGCCTTTTGCAAGGGGTGCGGTGGCAGCCGCAATCTTAATAACAACCCTGACAAGAGAGAGATCAGGCCTTCTGTTGGCTTGCCTGGCGATTCGTGACAATCGTTCAATCAGATGTGTGGCGCTTATTTACAGGATTGCTTGGGCAAACCACCCGCACTCTCTCGAGATTACTTCAGGGGTTGCACAGTCCCAAGTGGTTGGACGAACAACGGCGGGAGACCTCTCACCGTACTAGCCTGCCGCTTGTGTCGGGGAAGGCGATGCTTTTCAGGTACCAGCCGACCGTGAAGCACCCACTACATCCGCGACGCCGTCAGCGCAGGCTCGTGATGAATCCAGAAAAGAAACATGATGCGGATACGAGCGCGTCTGCGTCAAAGGATGGAATACGTGTGGATTTTCTCGTGAAGGAAGAACCTGAAGGGTGGAAGGCCCGAGTCCAGCCGTCTCATCTCCACGAGCATCTCGTCATGTTCCGTCGAATCTTCGATGTCGTGCAGTGGCTGGCTGCGCAATCCGCGACATGCCGCATGTATGAGCATGAGGTGATTCTCAACCTTCAACGTCTCATGCTGACGTTGATACAGCGTTGGAATTGCCTGCAATGAAAGAGAGTCATTCATGGCGTTTCAAGATCGCGGAGACAGCTGCGACAGAGCGTGTGCACTTCAAGGTTTGTTACAGACGTAAAAATATATTGTGATTTTTGGACGACTGAAAGAACTGCATTAGTTCCTCTTTTTAGTATTGCAGTATTATTTGGACAGTAACAAGATTCTGCCATATAGTTGTATGTACTTTGCTGACTGAAGAAGCGTGAGGTCGAAATAAAGTCTCGATGCGTCGCAGCACGAGAAGGCTGCTGTATTTACATCCTACCGCACCGGCGCCCATGAGCAACTCTAAGCGCATTTCGAGGCATCCACACCTCACTCTGAACATCATTCACACCTCGTTCTGACAATGAGGTGTGAGTCTCATGCGACCAAACATTCCTCGCGCACGACACCTCTACAAGGGATCTGACTATAAAATTGTTGTTGGGCTGCTACTGTCCAGCACATTACCGGATGACTGGTGGTCACTATTGTGAACCACGAAAGACATGCGAGCATTCACGTGTCAATGGCTAGCTTGCTGGCATCACTCCAGCTATCAAGGCCAGCACTTCCAGCTGGTTATGATGCTTCAGGATGCCATCGCTGTGCATATCGCACGTCTGAGGTAGGCACGAGGGCGACAACAACTTCTCCTTCCTTCGATGGCTCGACGACTGTCTTGCTGTCATCCACATGCCCAACCTCTCTTTTGTCTTGCAATATCTTCAAGCATCACATGCACTTCTGCTTACTAGGCAACAGCAACAACTCAGCAGACAGCCGGCGCATCACACACGGGTGCGTCAGATCTCCTGATCACCTGTCTCTTAGCAAGCATGCCCCTCGGCTCACACTACACCATCACTAACCATCCATCAAGACAGCAGCATCACTCTGCGATTGCGCAGGATCCGGACATCTCCCTGCACTGGGTCACCTCATCAATTGCACGCAACCACACTGCACGTGATCTCCCTTCAATGAACCATCACCACCACGAACAATGTGCAGAATCACAGACTACCAGTACACCTGCAAGCATCACATCCAGCACACCTGGAGCACCTGCCGCGGGCAAATCAAAGCAGACAAAGACTCAAACTCAAACGCACCAGCCTGCCAAAAACTCCCCTCCCTCTACACCAAACTCGCCACAAAATGCGGCTCCTGCTGCAGAGCAGAAGCAGAACAAACCCTCCGCCGCACCCTAATCAAACCCAACGACCAATCCCCTGAGGCCTTCGAATTGATCCTCCAAGGGCGCCTATCAGAAACCAACAAGCAAATCCCGACGACCAATTGGCGCCTCTTGCCTTCGCCCGTGTATTCCCGCAAACCTAGTCAGAAGCGGACACATACACTTCGCAAGAACAGCTTATTGAGGAACGAATTCAAGCCCGAGGAGGTGGGTGGACCGGAGGCGTGGGAGGACAACGTGGTGCTACCGGTCTATGAGGCCGTGGAGGATGGTTGGAATTACCCTTGGACGGCGGAAACTAAGAGTTTGGCCGATGAGCTTAAGGAGGACGAGGAGCGGAGGAAGAAGGAGATGAAGGACGATGGTCGGGAGGAGGATTTGGGGGGCGATGATGATGATGATGAGGCGGAGGAGGACGTGGAGGACGTGGAGGAGGATTCGGGTGGCGATGACGGTAGTGGTGCTGAGGACGAAGCAGAGAGAGAGGAGAACGACATCATCCCTCCCAGCGAACCGCCCGAAACGATCGAGGCTGATGTTAAGGAGAGCAGCGCGTCGGTGTACTACCGCTTCCGCAAAACCACACGTGGATGCAAGGCCCAGGTGCGCCAGTGGGAGCTGGTGGAAGTGTGGGCTTGAGATCGTTTGATGTTTTCCTTCTCTCTTCTTCTCTTCTTTCCTGCGTTCAAGCAAGCAAGCAAGCCCTCGGTGGCTACGACACGATGTTTTAACAACATATATCTTACCTGAGGATACGATGGAAGGCGAATACGCAGCAGATAGTTGTTCAGGTGTGACATGGTCTTTAAGAGGAGTTTTGTTGGTAGTCTCTCAATGGCAATAATGGTGCTTTTAAACCCCATACATGATCGCACCACCTCCACGGCTACGGAGAAACTCATCTACCTTTCTAACAACTTCCTGAAAGAATCGTTCCACAAATGTGCACAGTAGACACGTGCGCTCGAGCACGACAAGACAACATGACCGCCGTCCGCACCTAAAGATACACAGAAGCCTCTTTAACGTTGATCATAGCGCTTTTCGCAGATTGAGATCGTATGGAGAGGGCAATGCATTCGTGCACTTTTAATCAGTCAACAATAAATTGCATGTACATGTGCTTTCGATTCGTGAGGTATTACTATACACGCCGCTTCCCTCGCGCAGCCCGGACAAATCGGCAATATCAATCTACTTCAGCCTCTTCTCAGCAGCCTTCCAGTTAACAACATCCCAGATAGCAGAGAAGTACTCCGCCTTGCGGTTCTGGTACTGCAGGTAGTATGCGTGCTCCCAGGCATCAATGCCGAGGATGGGGCGGAACTGGCCGACGACGGGGTCCTGGTTGGCGTATGTCTTGATGCCGATGTTGCCGGTCTGCACGTCCTGCACCAGCCAGGCCCAGCCGGAGCCCTGGATGCCGGCGAGTGCGGCGTTGAACTTGCTCTTCAGCTCTTCGAGCGAGCCGTAGGAGTCGTTGATCTTTGTGGCGAGAGCGCCGGATGGGGGCTCGCCGCCGCCTTGGGACTTGGGGGCGAGGTTCTCCCAGAAGAGGGTGTGGTTGACGTTTCCGCCTGACGGAGAGGTGGGTTAGTTGGAGGTGCTTTTATTCTGGTATCTCTTATGGGGTGCACTTACCACCGTGGAAGTTGATGAGCGGCTGCTGTGCGATCTGGGCCTGGATATCACCCTTGTGCTGGGCCTCTTGCAGCTTCTCGATGGCGGTGTTGTAGGAGGTGACGTAGGTGTTGTGGTGCTTGGAGTGGTGGAGCTCCATGATCTGGCCGCTGATGGCGGGCTCGAGGGCGCCGTAGTCGTCTAAAGAATCACGTCAGTTCCATATCGGGTACAATGACAGGCACAAACAGGCGAGACATACAGGCCAGGTCGGGAAGAGTAGCCTTTCCACGGACAAAGGTGGTGCCGCCAATGGATGCGCGCATAGAGGGCGCGGCGCGGACGGCGGAGCGCATAGCGCTGTTGCGGAAGAGAGTGGTGGCCATTTTGTTGTGTATTGTGGTGGTATAAAGGTAGAACAGGGTGTTGTTGGGTTGCAATGGAAGAGCAAAGGCAAACGAGGTCAGACAGTCAGCATCAAAGTGCACCGAGGAAGAGGAAGCTCCAAAGCTCGACCACCCTTTACGTCATCCGGATCGCATATCGCATCAACATAAAATCAACCTCGTCGGCACAAACACCGACAAGGACAAAACACCTTACATGTACAGCAGTTTATGTTGAGGCATTCATCAACGTATCTATTGACGCAAAACTGCTCGGAAGTGATTTCGTGTCATTTGCATCCATCCTTTAAAGAGCAACGAAGGCCGTTGAAACAAGCAACCGATATCGTTCCATGCTCAACAATGTTGTTGATAACGTGCTCTTAAGCCCAAAAGACGACAAACGCTGGCACAGTCGACAGTGAATCGAGGCCGTAATGACCACGTCTCGATCCCACAGTATAACTGTTGCTTCCCTCTGCATTCAGTGCTTCCAGATGTTCGCATCAAACGCTCATCCGAGCGGTGATCGATGTATACGACTTGCAGATGTACTGGCGAAACAATGCTTGCTCTTCTACAAAATACCGACATAGGTCCGACTCGTCCGCGCAGCAAGAGAAATACTTTAAATGCGTCGCTCTTTTGTACAATTGACACCGCTGACATGCATGTGGCCGTGTTGAAGACCCGCCCCAACCTGAACCCTAAACAGTGCCAATCACGTGACCCATGAGGCACGACCTTCAACCCCAACGGTTCCTTGGGACTGAAACACATCATTGTTGGTAAAGTTCCAACTATGTTTCCAACTTACATCCACCTCTCATCCTCCTCCCATCCGCCCGAAAACTCATCAAACCCACAACGGCTTCACGAAACAAACCCCGACTGTGATATGTATCGTCTAGGCATGCCTTGCGTCCATAAAGGAAGGGTCTGGCGACACAGTCATGACCACGTGAACCTCAATTGCTGCCTGTACTGCCAGTGATTTAGGGCTGTTCATCACGAGATGCCCACGTGCAGCTCCGGGTTCCGGTCACTTTTCCTCGTTGACGTGTTGTTGGGTTGTAGCGTCGACCCGAGGCGCCGAAAGTACAGTATCTTTCCAGTCAGAGGCTAACAACAGGGTGATACTGAGCAAGTGCTTCAGTGTCACTGGTGCAAGCTGGTTGAGGTGGGTGATGGTAATTGCGAAACACCCGTTAGTTAAAGGCCTCGGACCCGCGGTTCACACGCCAATGCCGAGCCTTCGAACGGTATAGCCCTAGGCAACCTCCTTCACACACTCAACATGCTCGCTGCTCGTCAGGTCTTGCTCAGGGGGCATTTGTATCGGCACTAAAGCAGATGTCACAGCTACGAAGCTTTCAATGGCCTCCTCATGTCCTGCAGCGAGGCGGATGCTTAGTGTCAAAGGCGTGCCTGGACGTTGCATGGTGCGACTTGCCATGGTTCGTGACAAGTACAAAGCGTCGAGCGCTTTCGCTATGGCGTAAGACTGGGAATTTATTGTCGTACTCTCCCAGCGCTGTGGACAGTCGCAGAGACTTTCACTCTGTTCACACGACCAAAACGCCACTGTCGACCAAGGTCGCTATTCTTTGCCAACATGTTGGCTTTCCAGCGCCTCGTCTCGCTACTCACACTCGTTTCCTTCATCGGTTCCAGCAATGGAAGCTTGCTCAACAATACCGCCGCCTTAATTGGCCACGGCGTAGGTCTACTGACCGCTGATAAACCACTCTTGCCCAGTGTCGATCCATTCTACCAGCCTCCCGCTGGCTTCGAGAAACAGGCTCCTGGTACCATTCTGCGCTCAAGGAAGATTTCAACAGCCTACTTCGGCCTGGTCCCGAACCCGGTCCATGCCTGGCAATTACTCTACCGTACCACTGCTATCAACGGCTCCGCTATTGCAACCGCAACGACCGTCTTCAAGCCCAAAGAAGCGAAAACGGACCGCTTTGTTTCGTTCCACACAGCTTACGATGGCGCTTCGAGAACCGGCAGCTGCGATCCAAGCTACAACTACCAGTTCCTCGCAAAGCAATACGATCTGATTTCTTCCGTCGAGATGTTGGTGCTGCGGGCATTTGTCCATGATGGCAACATCGTCTCCTCACCTGACTACGAAGGCCCTGACGCAGCCTTTAGCGCAGGACGCCTTGCTGGCACTTGCGTCTTGGACTCCATGCGCGCCGTAGCCAACTTCAGAGACACTCTTGGCTTCGACAGCGACAACCCCGCTGTGGTTGGCTATGGGTATTCCGGTGGTGGAATTGCTACAAGCTGGGCTGCATCTCTGCAGCCAACATACGCACCAGAGATCGCTATCAAGGGCTGGGCTTCAGGAGGAACTCCTGCCAACCTAACAGGCACTGCCGTCTTCTTCGACGGCACGCTGTTTGTCGGCTTCCTTCCCCAAGCCATCGCCGGCCTGACTGCGCCCAGCGCGTACGGAGCCGAGCTCGAGCCGATCTTGGACAGAGTCATCACGGCCAACGGCACAACTGTCATCGAGCAGTCAAAGCGGATCTGTGGTGCAGCGAACCTCTTCACCGTCCCTTTCCAACGAATCCAGTCCGACAAATTCCAAACCCTGGGCAAAGACATCTTCTACGAGCCCACCATCGCCAAAGTCTTGAGCCAATGCATCATGGGCCAGCACAAGAACGAGACCCCCAAAGCACCCGTGTACATGTACCACGCTCCACACGACGAAGTCATCCCCTACTCCAACGCAACCACCCTGCGCGACGACTGGTGCAACGCCGGCGCCAGCGTGCACTTCGTGAACATCGACAACGGAGGCCACGCGACTACGGAGATCATCGGCTTCCCAGGCGCTTTCAAGTTCGTCAAAGCTGCTTTCGCCGGGACGACGGGCGGTGGGTGTTCTGAGGAGACGATTCTGGACGAGAAGCTGAACCTGGTAGCGCTGGAAGTGTCGCTTGAGCCGATTGGAGTGGGTTTGGCTAATGCGCTTGCTATTGCGGGCAGGAAGGATAAGAACATTATGGAGGATCCGAGCAATTTGAATAAGACGGTTGATGTGCAGGATCCTGGTGTCTTGAACAGGACGGTTACTGATGAGGGAGGTTATGTGACGGCCACTATTGACCCAGCGGCTTACGAGACGGCGACGTAGATATCTGTTGTAGACATAGATGAGATAGATTCGAAGGAAGTTTTGTGGCATTAACAATTCCGCTGTGATACCGAATTTCAGGCTTTGTGATCGAATCCATTCGACGACAATCTGGTGATATTGGTCATTTCTAGCTAACAATGCCAGACTCGAGCATTGGTGGTAGTATAGACGTTCATCATATGTGACGATTCCAATGCTCTGTTGCTTTCCATCAACTCAACCGTGAATGACGATACGCCATGATGTTTTGCCAAGGACGTCTCGGCATGAAAGCCTCCTCTCGGTCATGAGATGCAATGGGAGATAGGGTATGCGGTCATTGTCTCACATGCTCGATGATAAGGTTATGCGGGATGCGGGATATCAGGCCCAAGACAGCACCCAGCCCGCAGGATCAACAAACTCTATTCGGCGGCTCCCGCACGACGTACCAAACAAACGAAAACGGAGCCATTCGCATCCGGATTGTCCTCGCGTGCAATGATATGGAATATCTATCGTGTCACAAGCTTAGATCAGAAGTCTTAGTAGTCTCGCATGCGTTCATACATCCTCGGTGCTTCTACAATTTTCATCGGCCCTTATACGGTCAATATAGAGAATTGCATGTCAGCAACTTCACATCTGACATCACCCGTGCGTAAACCTCGTTGCCCGTTTCCGCGAGCATACCGAAACCTTCCAAACCTTTGCGGCCGTGAAACCCTATGACAGCACAGCGCTCTCTTCCGGTGCTTCGGTAGCTTGAAGATCCCCGATGATGGAGAAATCTAACTAAGCAAGGTGGGTGACTTCATCTCTTGTGGTTCTTTTCGAACTCTACTCTTGTTTTCAGTTCTTTGTGACCATTCATTGCTTGACATATCATCTATATCCATTGAAGGACTGCTAGTTGTGGCTGCTGATACTGGAACGCATTGTGTGTCGCTGTCTCGACGATGAATACCGAGGCTACCAACAAGGGACAAGAAGAAGTGGAGAGATTACCAGCGGTTGACAGTGATCTTGAGAATGGACCATCAGGTCATGGTGATGTGAACAATGGTAGGATTGGCAGTGGTGAGAGTGCCCCAAACCGCACTCCAGGAGGACAACATCGCTGATTGATCATAGCGAACGGCAACACACTTTCCTCCACTGAAAGCAGCGACCCAGAGAAACGCGAAGATAGAGAAATTGTGGACTGGGATGGGCCGAATGATCCTGAGAATCCGTATGGACAACGAACTTTACTTACTCAAGGGCATCCTCTGACATTTGCAGCTTCAATTGGTCCGTCTCGCGAAAATGGGTACTCACCCTTACGACTTGTTTCATGTGAGTGAACTGCTTAACGTACGCCGCTGAAGCTGCTTAGATCGCTGACAACTCAATAGCTCCATCTTGACTGGCTTGCCTGCTGGCGCATATGGTTCTGGAAATGTTCAGATGGAAGCAGAATTTGGCATCTCTCAAGATAACTTCCCATGGCTGTACTGGGCAACGGCCTCATGGAACGTAGGCGCTGCAGTCTTCCCGTTGCTCTTCGTGCCCTTGACGGAAAACACGGGTCGTATGCCCGGCTACTTTGGAGCGTATATCTTGTTCCTCGTAAGTGTGACGAGCATGAACCGGTGCTAAGCCTCCATTCCACTAACTCGTTCTGCTTGAACAGATATGGCTCATTCCTTCCGCAACCGCGCCAAACTTCGCGACATTGGTCGTTACTCGCTTCTTCGGTGGCGGTGCGAGTTCAGTCAGCATCAATATCGTTGGAGGAACAATCACAGACATATGGAGAGGCGACAAAGACCGAAGTCTTCCAATGTCAATCTTCGGCATGACCTCCGTCATAGGAATTGCCTTGGGCCCGTTCGTGGGTGGTGCCGCGCAGACACATCTGAACTGGAGGTGGATCTACTGGGTAAGTGTGCATGCATTATAATCTGAACTTATAGGGTTGCAGTCAGATACTAATGTGTCCGTTTGTGCTCAATAGGTACAACTCATCTCTGATGCTGCTCTGCTCCCGGTCTTCTGGTTCATCCTCAAGGAAACACGCGGAGACGTGATCCTGGCTCGCAAAGCCAAGAACTTGCGCAAACAAGGTCGCAACGCTTTCGCCAAATCAGAACTCAACAAGTCCAGCGTGGTTGAGATGCTGAAGGTGTCATTCAAGCGACCGACCAAGATGCTGGTCACGGAATTTGTTGTCATCTCCTTCACACTCTGGGTGAGCTTCGCCTGGGGTATTCTGTTCCTGTTCCAGAGCAGCGTCACTCAAGTGTTCACTGAGCTCTACGGTTTTGGCACTTTCCAGACAAACTTGGTCCAGCTCGCGTTGTCCGTTGGTGCGATTGTCGGTACAATTATCAACCCGCTACAGGACAGACTATACCTCCGATCGGCCAAGAACAACAAGGAAAGGCCAGGCAAGGCAGTCCCTGAAGCACGTCTGTACTTTGCGGTTCCTGGCTCGCTCATCTTCACCGCGGGAATGTTCTGGTATGGCTGGTCCTCATACTCTTCCGTGCACTGGATCGTGCCGACTCTTGGAATCGGATGCGTCGGTCTGGGCATTTACGAGATTTACATGGCTGTCGTCAATTACCTCGCCGACGCTTACGAGAAGTACGCTGCTTCAGCGCTATCTGCAGCATCTCTCGGGCGTAACACTTTCGGTGCTTTCTTGCCTCTGGCATCGCAAGCGTTGTACACGAATCTCGGCTTCCAATGGGCTTCCAGTTTGCTTGGATTCATTGGTCTGGCCCTCAGCGTTGTTCCTGTCATCCTGTTGCTGAAAGGCCCGGACATTCGCGCGCGCTCGCCTTTCATGTCGGAGAGTACGTATGATGAAGATGAGGCGGAAAGCAGGAGGAACAGTGTGGCGAGCAATAAGGCACAGAGGCAAGGCTCGGCGCCTAAGTGGAGTTCAACCAGGAGGTCTCAAGGTGTACCTGGTCCTGCAGGTCAAGCGGTGGCTACATGAGTTCGAGTAGATATTTCTGTGCCAGTGTATCCAAGACATAGTTCCAGACCTGACGAGATCGTCGGATTCGTGATGCTCCAAATTACATTAATCTTCTGATGTACCGATATGGCCATGCACTCTCGTATTCAGGAGAGGAAGGTAGGCTGCTGCTTGTCCAACACTTGGTTCAATTTGAGATAGCGTTTTTCTGGTAGACATGGCAATAGCCTCTCTATGGATTCGTCCTGATCGAAATCGTTGATGTGCTCGCGGATGATCGACGGAAGGATGGTACAAAGTCGGAAGGGACACCGAGCCAATCACGTGACTGGCTGATTTCGAGCCGTCACAGCGATTCTGGCAGGGAAGTTGCGTCGATGTTATATCTTGCATGTCCATTCACTACCATATTCGCACACATACAATACGGAAGCCACAACGCACATCGTATCCTTGTCGACGAAACCGAAGCTCGCGCGCGCACACTAAGTTTTGCAGCATGCTCTGGCAAAAGCCCGATGAAAGAGGCGGCTGTAGAAGGCAACCCAGGAAAATTGGACGGCGCGCCCATGGCCAGCTCATATGAGATTTGCGAAAACGTTGGAGAGAAAAGCTTCGCGAACAGTTGAGGCCTCCTGGATGTTGTAGGAGAGGAGCAAGGCGACCGCAGAATCGCGGCAATCCGGCACATAAGCCTCAGATCTGGCATGGTCGTATCGCTCGAGGGACGCGTCCCGCTACTATATCGCAATGAGATATATGTGTTGCGCCTTTTGGACATCGACTCACGTGCGACACGCGTGGGCTTGGGTTCAAGATGAAGGGCATGCGTTGCTGGTCTCGCTATCGCGCTCGAATGCCCAGCCTAGAGCCATCCAGCAGCCCTCAGGCATACCGCTACAAGCACACGTACGAGACTGCGAAGAGACATATTGCTCTCCGAAGAGCACGGGTGCTGAGTATGAGTGCTATTTGGTCCTGAGACGAAGGATCTGCTTCTCTGCCCTCGCTGTCGCCTTTGCGATTCTTGGTGTACTGGTACTGGTACTGGTATCATCCTCTGATGGCCGTACAGCTTGTAATCGCCGTCGATCCCCCCTTACCCTTATGTCGTGCATACATACTTTCGCAGGTTCAGGAAGGCGAATGATCGAAGGTGAGACGCGCTACTCCATGTGCGCCCCTTGCTGACGTCCTCATACTCAAAGTGCACAGTAAGCCGTTCTGGAACTGGAAAGAGGTTGAGACCTGGCGGAACACGCTTGCCGCAATAGCCTTGAGTCTGGCAACACAGACTGGGCTCAGAACCCAGGCGACAAGGTGTGATCGGAGTCAGCCAGCACCTTCATGTTGTGATCGAGGCTTGTGGATGCCAGCCAATTGCACGTGCCGAGGAGGCGTGGGTGTAAACCTGGAATATCACTACAATGAAGGCGCCATCTATTCGTCATCACGCAGTTCGTTCTTTGATCCTCTGAGAGAGCGACATTGACAAGGCTAAAATTACTAATGTTATGCGGACGCCGCGGGGACTGCTATCCTCGCGTGCACTCGTACAGAGGATCAATCACAACATTGCAACGACTTCGCCACTGTGGCCTCTCGTAGTAAGCATGTCGGATCGTATAGTCCTATGGGGCCGCACGAGCACCAACCAGCGCTTAGCGGAATCTTGGTAAAGCTTAATGAAGTTAAAGCTGACGCGCGGACAATACAAATACGGAGACGGTAAGGCTGCGGCTAGAACGCCATCTGCATCACAAACTCCTTCCTTACTTGTTACGCAGTAATCACCACAATGCAGCTCCATGTTGTTGACTGAACAGCTTCGTCGGATATTCACAGTTATACAACGTAATGCGGACGTACTTGCCGCTCTACTGGTCGCACAACACTTGCCGCCTTTATCGCACATGTAGCTTATGGGCGAGGCCATTGGGTGATGGTAAAGTCAAAGAACAGACATGCACACGCAATCGCGCTACGGTGGCATGGTCTGAGCGCTACTACGAACTATCCCGACATGATCCTAAACATGCGACTCCGGGCCTGGCCCAAAATAAGTGATGCTCAGGAGACTCAGCCTCGCAAGCAGATCCGTATGGGATTGAAACCTTGCTTTTAAATGCCTCTATGCAAAGCATGTCTAAAAGGTAGTTGTTGACCGGCGTGGTGAGCATGTTTAGATACACCTCGCTCCTGCCTCGTGGTGAGCATTTGCATCCACAACGCGCGTCCACTGTCCACCCTCTTTCACAGTCCTTCGTTTCTGTAGCGCCTACGAGCCTTTGATCGTTGAGCTTGCAACATTGCGGAGTGAGATCAGGGACGACGCCACACCACAGCAAGACTTCCGCACCGACCTGGCATGAGTACCTTCACCAGCTCGAGAATCCTGACAGGAGATGCACCACTCGACGCGATCCCCATTGCACCTTCCTCGGTTACCACGCTACCACAACTGTTCCAATACCAATCGAAAAGATACCCAGACAGCATCGCCTTCTCTGTTCAGACAGACGACGGACTGAAGACAGTGACATATAGGGACGCGAATGCATTAGCGACATCGTGTGCAATCAACATCGCACGTCTGGGAGACTTCACTACCAGCAAGAAAACACCGACTGTTGCCATCTGGCTAGAGAAGGGCCTCGACCTCATCCTCAGCATCCTATCTACCACATACTCCGGCGCAACATGGCTTCCTCTCGATCCGGATGTGCCGGTCGAGCGTGCTGCTGTTTGCGTGTTAGATGCTTCGGCCACCGTCATAATCAGCGATGCCGCCCACGCCGACCAAATCCGTGAATTGCAAGAACGAGTGAACCCAACGCTAGCAGCTTCTGGTGGACGATCTCTGCAGTGTTGTATATTCACCGACTTGCCGACAAGATCAAATCTCGAGACACCATCGTCGAGCATCCAGCCACAGACACACCAAAATGCCCCTCGGCCGCAGGATGCTGCCTATCTCATCTACACATCCGGAACGACAGGAACTCCTAAAGGCATTGCTATCTCCCATTCTGCCGCCCTCACGTTTTCACTGAGTGAACGCCAAGTTCTTCGCACCAACCGTGAAGACATCGTGTGGAATGGGTTCAGCCCAGCGTTCGACATGTTTGTCGAGGAGATGTGGATAACTATTGCTGGAGGAGGCCAACTTGCTATCGGCACTCGTGAAGAGTGTAGAGACGTTGCCGGGCTACCTGCTATCTGGAAAGCACGCGGCGTCAGCATAGTCAACGCAGTCCCGACACTGATTGGAATTATGGACATAACGCGTACAGACTCGGATGGTGCCCTTCTTCCGCCTTCAGTCCGTGTCATCAACCTCGGAGGAGAAGCGTGTCCGCCCGCCCTCGTTGGTCGGCTCGCAAGGCCTGGTCTCCGTATCATCAACACTTACGGTCCTACTGAGACGACCGTGACCGCCACTTGGGACGAGCTCAAACCCGGCGTGCCAGTCACGATCGGCAAACCCCTCCCTGGCTATCACGCCTGTCTATTACCCGTCCACGAGGACGGCGAGTCCGCCATCTCGGAACCTCTAGAGCTTGGCGAGGGTGTCGAAGGCGAGCTCGCTATTGGCGGTCCCTGCGTCGGAATCGGCTATGTTGGTCGACCAGAATTGACATCGCAGAAATTCATACCACATCCCCTCTCGCCCACGAGTGGAGAACGCATCTATCGGACCGGAGATCGGGTACGATTGCAGGCCGACCACAAGATCGTCTTCCTTGGCCGCATCGACACCCAAGTGAAGCACCGCGGCTTCCGTATCGAGCTTGGAGAGATCGAATCGAAGCTGTACAGTGTGCAAGACGTACAAGCAGCGGCAGTCATTTTGGCCAACGCAAACACGGATACGGCACGATTAGAAGCTTTCGTGGTGGTTGGGGCTGAGGCAGTCCGTGACACTACTTCCATCCATCAACTGGCGCTCCAGTCTCTCCCGGCTTACATGCGTCCGGAGAAGATCTTCTTCTTGGATGCCGATGAGATGCCACGGCTGCCGAGCGGCAAGATCAATGGCAAACTCCTGCACGAGTTATCCGCACGCAAAGCCGCTGAGAGATTCACACCGCCTTCAATCACCGACGACGACTCAATCTCAGAGGCAGACACAGATGACGACAGTCCTCTGACCCTGTTCTTGATCGAGCTCGAATCTTTGTTCCCACAAGCCGGTCGCATAAGGCCGCATACTGATGTTTTCAACGACCTGGGCTGTCATTCTCTAATAGCTGCAAAGCTAGTCTCTCGCCTGCGAAAACTACAGTGCGACACCGACAAATCTCTACCCTTCGCATCCATCGGCCTTGCGGATATCTACGAAGGGCGCACTCCGTCAAATATTGCTGCCCGTTTCACCATCGCGACAGAGAAGGGCTTCAGTCTGGAAGTGATCGAGACCGGAGAGTCGGACGAGTCTGATGGCACCGGGCCCTGGACTGGCGATTACCTGCCTGTATCTCAAACGAAGTACGTCCTCTGTGGTATCGCCCAGATCATCCCAATACTTTTCCTCTTCTTTGTACACTCGGTGGAGATACTGGTACCATATCTCATGTTTGACTTTCACGCTCTTCGCGGCAGACTTGGCTGGGCGATTCTGGCCGCTTACGCCGTGTTCGTGGCTATACCGCCTTGCTTTACCATCGTGGCGATCGCAGCCAAATGGTTGATTCTCAACAAGGTTACACCAGGCGAATACCCACTGTACGGAGTATACTACTTCCGCTGGTGGTTGGCGGAGCGCCTGGTGGGTTTGGTCAACATAAAGCTCATTGCGGACTCGGCTTTGTATCCCTACTTCCTGCGAGCAATGGGTGCTAAAGTCGGCAGGTTCTGTCACATCGGAACAATGACCGTAGGAGCTTGCGCTGATCTTGTCGAGATCGGTGACGATGTCGTTGTCGGCGCGGATGTCATTCTAGGAGTCAGCGTCGTGGAGAGAGGAAGATTGATCATCAAGAAAGTCGTGATTGAGAAGAGTGCCATCATAGGATCACACTGCGTCATCGAAGGCGGCGCGACTGTTGGCGAAGGAGCAGAAGTCGCTGCATTGTCGCTAATTCCTGATGGCATGGATGTTCCTGACTACCAAAGATTCCACGGCACGCCAGCACGACTCGACAAAGAGATCAAGGATACCAGGGACCCTCGACTCAGCCGCCCTTCGAACGCTCGCGCCAATGCGATGGTCATCGCGAACATGTTTGTTGCTGGTCTGGTGTTGCCTCTTCTTTTCTACGTGCCCCAGATCCCAGGTCTGTTGCTCTTCGACTACCTGGACATTCGATCTATCAGCGGATGGGACCAGGTCGCCATTCTGGCCGTGCCCATCGCATTGGCCTATCAGTGCTTGGTCTTTGGCCAGCTGTTGCTCTTCCGCTACCTCTTCCTTGGCCGCCTCCGAGAGGGAAAGTACAAGATTCACAGCTTCTGGTACTTGCGTAAGTGGTTCGTCGAGAGGCTCATGGATCTCGCTCTCGATGTACTGCACCCGGTCTTCGCAAGTCTGTACATTGTACCTTTCCTCAAGGCTCTTGGTGTTAAGATCGGCAAGCGAGCCGAGGTTTCAAACGCTCGCGGGCTTCAATTCGAGCTCCTGGAAATTGGCGAGGAGAGTTTCGTGGCGGACGCAGTAATCACTGGAGACGCGGAAGTCAGAGAGAACGAACTGACGCTTAAGAAGACCAAACTCGAAGCTCGCGCATTCGCGGGCAACGCCTCGGTATTGCCACAGGGTACTACACTGGCTTCTGGGACCCTGCTCGGAGTGCTTTCGATTGCGCCACCTGCAGGCACACCTATGGCGAATAACAGCTCCTGCTTTGGCTCCCCACCAGTCTTGATGCCTAATCGCCACCGAGCTGAAGGCCACCGAGACGACCTCCTCTTCTGCCCGTCTAAAGGTCGCGTCGCAGCACGTCTACTCATTGAAGGTCTGCGTATCGTTTTCCCTCGAGCGCTTATCATCTTCGGCCTCGGATTTTCACTGCAGCTTGCTCACGACGGCTATCGCAAAATCGGTGCTGTCAACACTCTTCTCATGCTGCCGCTATTCTACATGGTTCTCTTCGCTCTGCCGGCGCTGTTCGTCACCGCTCTACTCAAATGGACTCTGATCGGCGTGTACAAACCAAGCGAGTGGCCGCTGTGGAGCCTGAATGTCTGGCTGAGCGAAGCTGTGACCAGCACATGGGAGACAATCACCGAACCATTGCTTGCGTCACTTTTGGTTGGCACACCCTACTTAGCATGGTGTTTCAGACTCATGGGTGTAACCGTAGGCAGCCGAGTCACGCTTCTCTCGAGCGATATCACCGAATACGACTGCGTTACCATCGGCGACGAAGCGATCATAAACCAATCCTGCGGTGCCCAGACTCATCTGTTTGAAGACCGCATCATGAAGGTCGGCCAGGTCTCTTTCGGCAATGGTGCATGTGCTAAACCTTACTCGATCTGTCTACCCGGCAGCAGCATTTCGGATGGTGCTCAGCTCGGCTGCCTGTCGCTGTTGATGAAGGGCGAGAATTTGCCAGAGTGCACGGCGTGGGAGGGTGCTCCAGTCGTTCCTCGCAAGAGAAGGGCGAAGGTTTTGTCGGAGACTTCGTGAAGCCAACGTATAGCACTTGCGCGGTGTGTACGCGATGTGTCAATGAGGGTTTGGTGTACTTGGAAGCATGAGGGGGAGGAAGATTGAAGTGCCAAAGAAAAGCGCATACAGCTTCACCAAAGTGGCGAGAGCGCTTTCATGGAAGGCCGTCTGAACCCTGTTGCCTCTGTCGGAGTCTCGAACGCAATGCCTCGAATCAATCTTTGTCACTCACTCTTCATGCGTTTTCATTCGACAAAATCACCTTCGTCTACTGCAGACTATTTTGAGCACGGAAAATCTTAAATTAATTGATGACACTGGCATAAATCATCAAGCGATCCTCAGTGTAGCTCATCTCGGGTTTGAGATCCCATTGTACATTCATACACCAAATTAGCTGTACAGCCTGTACTCAACCATTGGCTTCAACTTGATGCGGACATGTCCCAGCTAGAAGGATACATCGACCATGAGAAACCCTTGCGCGAGAACGTCCAGTTGCAGAGAACCCAGATCCATATAGCCCTCATGATACCAGCGATGATGTACTCGACGATGCTAGCAACATAGCCTACATCGCCATTGAGTAGAATGAGATCCACGACGCAAACGGTCAACCAGACCACCCAGGCAGCGACTTGACCTGATCGCCGCTGTGCGAAATTGCGTCTTGCAGCCTCGAGCCCGAGTATAGTTCCAGCGACTGTTACAGCATTCATCAATGGCGGGTGACTTATATACACTTCACCATCGAAGTCTTCGAAGTCGCCCCATAGTATCCAGCCTGCTTTCGTCTTCCCGAAGATTTCGAGTATCACTCTATCGATGGATACAATGAGGAATCTGAACACATTTGTTAGCACGTTGGACATTGTGCTACAACCACTGTTCAAGTCAAACTTACATCATCCAAAGGAGACTGACAAAGACGCGAAACGTGCGCCGCCATCGCAATGCCAGGCGAGCAAGCCAACGGTAGAGTGTAGGGGTGATCAAAGGAAGGACGACGCTCCCCAGAGTGAGTGCCACAGCCACAGTTACAAACATCCACAACGGCCAAACATAGTTTCCAGGCTCAGAAGTGGTGGTTTGTGTTGCCGACCGAGAGACAGGTGTGTCTGCTGAGATGTCCCTGTAGAGAGGATCGAATGAATCCGGTTGCACTCCATACAACTCCGGGTAGTATCTCGCCAGGTTGGGCCCACCCCAATGATGTCCGAGGTACCAAGGATATGTGTCATTCGCTGTCGAGTCGAACTCCGTTGATGTGGTATTGGTCCAGCTAACTAGGCTGGATCTGTCTTCAATGTTCATACCAAAGAAAGACTTTTCAAGTCAGCAAAATGATTACATCCCCATGCATCAAAGTGGGACCACGTACAGTAGCGAAAGCCAAGGGTACGTATACCGCAATGAAGAACCCGATTGTCTTGTTACGTCGCTTATCGAAGAGGTCGACCTGGTTGGAGATGACTTCAATGAGATCGTCAATCTGGTCACGGTGCTTGTCGATCTGGTCGGCAAGGTATTTGATATCATCGATGCAGTCTTCCAACGACTTGGCCGCATCGAACTTGCACTTATCGTTGCAGGCAATGTGGAAGTAGTTTTCAATTACTTCTGCATTCTTGCGACAAGCTTGCGCGGCCCAATCGTGGCATTCCCGGATATGCAGCAAAAATTGTACTTTGGATAGTGAGGGTCTCTTCCGTGACGCCATATCCTATAACCACGGGAGAGTTAACATGCATCCTATCATCGGGAAGGCGTCGCCTTCACGTTACAACTTACAAGCACTTGTACGACCTCGAACGACTCCTTGTTATAGCCAGTCACGTCCGAGACAATGGCCTTCAAAGACACCAGGACGGCACCGATCATCTGTTCTTCAACATCTGCATTTGGATTTATAGTCCCGGCTTGTACTGCCTTGTCATGCTCAATCTTGAGACGGGCTAGTATATCGCCAGAGGTAGAGACAAAAGCCATTCGACGATGTGTTGAGCCATCCACTGTAGCGTCAGATATCTGTAGAACGTCGAGTTCAGGTCGGCGAGTATAGGGCTCGGACACATAAATGGCCCAATCATAAGACCCGAGGATTGTATCAAGCTGTGAAGGCTTGGTCAACCATTCCAGCGAAATCTTCAAATTTCTGAGAGATGCTTCACCATGAGAGGCAGTCGACTTTGTTTGAGAAGGAAGCTGCAAATCCCAAGTGGGTTGTGGTGGCTGTTGCTGTTGATGCCACATTGTGAAATCAACAATGATCTGATGAAACCCTGGCCATCGGTCATCGAAAATGATACCGAGCAGACTCTGGAAGCGAGTCGCGGACGGTGTCCACAAAGAGTGGTACCATGGCACATAGGCGTCGAGGTCACTGACGGCACTGGTGTTTACGGCGCAGAAGGTGAGCTCGCGATCGGCTGCTTCTGACAGTTCCCGCTGGAAAGTGTCTATGTTTTGCGCAACCGAGACTTGCGTGCTGTAAGTGCAGGTTTCTCCGTTCGCGGTACTGACCCACATACACTTTTGAAGCAGCATATCCTGGTCACGATTATTGCTGAGAGCATCGTGAAACTTGGAGAGCCGCGGCGGTGCGCCCAATATCTTGTCGCATAGAAACTGAGGAAACTTGCGGAAACTGGTGAATCGCGGCGTTGTGCCGGTTATCTTGTCGTGTAAATACTGAGGAACCTTGCCACAATCAACTTCGTACTTCCCAGACACACACGCCGGCAACTCACTTTGTACTCCACGCGGTGAAGCCACCACGGTTCTGGACGCCATCTAAATGCTCGTCTCTTGACTCCGTTTAAACTCTCGCCAGTGTTGTACTTTTGCGGTCGCTTTGGTGACATTTCGTAGGTCTCGATAGGTCTCGATCGCTTGTTCTTCTTGGCCGCCATGTGACGTTGAAACTGAAATAGTAGGAGGCAATCAGTGTGATAATAAGGAAAGCTCGTCCGACGTCGACGTCGGTGCGATGGTGTGAAGTAGTTCTGCCTGGACGTCTGTTGCGGTCTCACAAGTGAATTCAATATTGCGCTTTTCGTGAGTATGTAACGGCGTGACGAAAAGCAGGGATTCACGTCGAGTGGGCTAATGGTGGTTTAAAATATCACCAACCACGCACTGCACAGCTAGTACGGCTGGCTGGACGGCTGGTTGGTAAACATCATTGAAAGCCCCGTTGTGGCGTCTGCAGGTGCAAGGCTGAGCTGGAAAGCTGTCTAAACTCGAAAGGAGTCAAGGACAGTCGAGACCAAATGCAGGCCACGATTGTCAGCTATACGTGACACTGGATGCAATCATCGAGTCTACACATCTAGGATGAGATACGTAGGTACACTGTCATTGTGAATGCAGAAACGAATCGAGTTTTATCGTTTTGCAATCAGGCTGTGGTGTTTCTATCTACCTAGGTACTCTGAGCTGGCACGCTCCACCACCTCCCTCAAAGCGGAGAAGCTGCAGATCCACAAAGCCACGAGCTGGGCAAGACGGCACCGGTGCCTCCTACCAGTGATCCAGGCTCCTGGGGTGCGGCTTCTAGATCAACCACTTAGTGAGGTCGCTACAACATCCTTGCACCAGACGGGTAAGGACAAGAGTGAGATGCTATATCGTACGACGGGCAGATTTCGAAGCGGTCGCTCGTCTCGTTCAGACCATATTATTTCTTGTAGGGTAGCGCGTGTTGAAATGTTACCAGGTATAAATACACAATCTGAACTTTCGACCTATAAGCATTTTTGGATCTTAAAACGCTGCATTGGCCAAAAGAAATGCCCGCAAACACAGACCCTAAGCTTAGCGAAATGTCTGTAACAACGGGCGCTGGACAAGTTCGGCAGCGTGAATGCGGCGTGACCAGGCTTCGAGTATGAGAACAACCATGCAGCCATGCAGCCATGCAGCCACCTCGCTAGCGTCGCGCCTCCATTGGCTTTGTATTGATGGGACTTGGCGTGACAAGGCTATCTAGACTACAGGCTATAGCTCAACCAAACGATGCATCAATATACTGTATCGAGAGATGTTTTCATTGCAAGCTTGGAGGGGTTGTGGTCATATCTAGGTGGGCATTCCAACATGCATGTCTCCAATCACGGCACTGTTGAGATCCGGTATCGAGGATGAAGCAAACCTGTATATGTATGCTGGCTAATGCATGTGTGGGCGAGCTGTGGAGACCGAGCCGTGTCCCTTCAATAATCATTGATGAAGGCAGTTTCTGGTTACACGCCACGCCAGCCTGGCTGTCCTATTAATATCTCGCTGCGCCCCGGGCGCATCGACACATCCTTCCCGCACCTCAGTCAGATTGTTACAGCGAAAAGGTCCATGGGGCGTTTACCTGCATGTATGTGGCATTGCGTATTGCTGGCAGTCAGTCGCATACTAGTTACTAGCTATCGTTGTGGTGGCGCTCGAGAGTTGAGAGCCGTCCAATCCTCAACGAAATTGGCTCAGCTTCGTGGATTGTGAGTTTGGTCATGTCAGGTAGGTCTACTTTGGGAAACTGCAATTCCGTGATTTCCTATGGGTTTCTCGTCCCTTTGGCGCTTCAGATATGTTCCCCGAATGCCCGCCAGAACTCCTTGCCATCTCTCTTTGGAACTCTGCGCCCGAACATCTTTACATACTTCGGGCTCGATCACTGCAAGTGCTTTCATCAAGTCGCCCGATGTTTTTTTTACCACAAGTTTCCCTTAATATCTCTCGAGCATTTTGCGTTCCATTCATGACAGCAAGCCATGATTGACACCAACACGCAAGACATTTCACTCCAAACCCTCTTCTGCTTGCAGCTCAGCCACCTTCTCAGCAATCGGCACCATCATGTCCTCCTTCTCCTGCAACATCGTCGCAAGCTTCGTCCACTTCGCCACCTTCTCACTCCCCTCCACCTTCTCACTCCCCTCCACCTTCTCACTCCCCTCCGCCTCCCCATTCTGAGCTTCCCCCCTCAAACTCTCAGCCTCAGCTTGGAACCCAGCAACATCCGCTCCAAGAATACCATGCCACTTCAAGAACTCCCGGAAAGCATCCAAGTAACCCTGCTTCCGCTCCAGAGTCATTGCCTGTCCCGTAGCAGGATCCACGCTTGCCGCGATGTTTCGGAGAAACCCTTTTCCAGATACGAGCGCTTGGTTGACGTACGTGGTCAGAGCATCGATGGGTGCTTCTGAGAGGTCGGAGCCGCTGAGTTGCCAGGTGTTGATCTCTGCGCGCGCTGCTTCCATTTCTTCGTCGGTGTGTGGTGCTGGGGGGAGGCCGTAGTCTTCGGGGGTGGGTTTTCTGGACATGGTTGGCGATGTTGTTGTTGTTGTTGGTGCTGTTGGGTGCTGTGGGTTTCTGGAGGTGGTTCGTTGGTTGGTCATGCTGTGGGTTATATGTGAGCCGTTCTTTGCTTGGAGACGAGATAGCAAACAACTCGGGTTCTTTCGTCTCTTTGTCGTCTCATTGACGGTTGTCTATCTAGTGTAGTGGAACTTATTTGCCATACGATGGCGTGTTGCTAGGTTGGGGCAAACATGGTCTTGGGAAGCCGGCGCGAAGATCTTGTTGTTTACTTCATTCATCATTCCTGTATGATGGAAGGATCAAAGGTGGTGGTTGGCGTGACGATTGCTCTGACAGTGATGTGTGTGGTATGAATCAGGATGCGTCAAAGGTCCCAAAGTGACCTCGATTCATGAGGTCACAGGCTCAAAGGCAGTCGCATCTAATGATTCTGGCAGCTGAAAAAATATGAGCGCAAGCTAGCGGAGAAAAAGTAATAATGGGTATCAACATTAGCTAAGCAATTATAGATAAAAAGCGTACCACGTGTATAATCTTCGTGTCAACATGCAATCGTAAGAACAACCATAGAAAGAAGCAGTTGACCGTGCCCGACGGCACAATCGAAGAAAAACTTCAATCAAGCCGAGAACTTTCCCCATCCAAGATTCTGCATATCCTTATCCTCGTCTTTTCCAGGCCACATGATCTTGCCCGCCCACAGCGCCCGGATATGCGCAACAGCGGTGATGAGCCACATTATGACGAGCAGGATCGTGAGAGCGCTGCAGATGCCGTTGATGGCTGGGCTGTTTAGCGCGCTGCCGATTTGGATGGCTGCGAGGGTCATGCCGGCGTTGGGGAAGACGAACTGCAATAGTGTCAGTAAATTGTGACTGGGAACTGTCGTGAGGGTGTCTTGAATTGACTTACTGCCCACCAATTCAGCGTGAAGGTCATCCTCCGCACGCCTGCGACCACAGCCACAGTGCTAATGCAGAAGAACCAGAACGCGAACAGGATAATGAAGATCCCTGACATGGTTCCGACGACACGCACAATATCGCCATCCGGGATAGAGTTCTCGGTGAAAGCATTCGTGTTCAGAATCTTGGGCGCTTGTACGCCGAGCGAGACCAGTCCAGCAGCAGTATATCCAGCAGGTCCGACAGAAACGTACATGCCTGGTCGCGTCGAGGGAGCGGGCAGTGAGCTCGTCATGAGTCTTTGCATGTACATGGCGTACATCATCAGCGCCACGATCCAAGCAAGACCTTGCAGCATCACTGCTCCGATCCACATAGGGAGCGCACTGTGGTGCGGCTGGCTGGGGACCATAGTACCTGCCATCGGACCAATGACCAGCAGGGGGTAAATAGGGAAGATCCAAGCTGGCACGGCGTCTGTGATCCGAAGTCTCTCTTCCTGGAAGAGGACGTAGTATTGCCCAATAGCGACCACCAAGACAATCGCGCAGTAAATCCAGAAAAGCACATTGATCGCTTTAATCAACCACGGTCCAGTACTCGGCACACCATATGCCTGCATGCAATTCAACAGCAACGACACCGACACCCAGTACGATCCAAAAAACAGACCCTCAACCGGATGATGCAGCGAAGCAAGGAACCTCCTCGGAAACCAATACGCCCTCAGCGCCATCGCCACATTAAAAAGTCCAAAAAGCACCAGATCCAGAATAAAGAAGATCTTCCCAATCGTCTGCAAGCCGTCGAATTTATTCGGTGTCTGTCCGAGCACGACAGCGAGAGCGCCCGTCGACATTGTTGTAGCGAACCAAGGCCATGTGAAATGTGCGATGCGGTCTTTGAAGCTTGCGCTGTCTGGTGGCGAAGCGCGGTATAGGTTCCTTCGATCGTCCTCCGTGTTCTTTTCCGGGTCGTAGTTGGGTTCTCGCTCTGCTAGAGTCCGGCCACCATGGGGGAGGTTTCGCTCGATGATGCCGCCCGACATGATTGCGCGTCGCGGAGGCAGATGTATGCAGAGATGCTCTCAGTATCCAATTGCGGCAAGACCTGCTCGCCGGCAGAGAAGCATGCAAAAGATGTTGCGGCAAGTCGTTTGTCGTATGTACAGAAGAAGAAGATGATGAGAGGTCCAGAGACGGGTCGCGAACGAGCTCACGAGAGCGCGTAGCCAGACCTCTTCTAGTTTCCCACGCGTTACGCCATTGCTTGGGATCACCATCCAAGGACCTACCCTTGGGGGAGAGAGCACAGATACGCTTTCCTTGTTTTGCTCCCCCATTGCGAAATAGTCTGATCGTCTAGGTTCGGGTTCACGGCACAAAAGTGGTGGCCAAGCCGAATCCCGATGATCGAATCGAAAGGCAGACCGAGCATGTTTGGTTTTGCGGTCCCCCTCGTTCGGATGAACCTACTTATGTCCTAACGGATTGTAACTCTATTAGCACAGATTCTATTGATCGCTTTTGAGATCCTTTCGTTAGATGTAACAGCTCTTTCCTGATTGCACGTATGCTATGTTCTCTCGCAACGTAACGTCATCCCTCGAACAAAACTTCGGATGTCCAGAAAACGCCCAGACAACGGCGCCGTCGTCCGTAGACTAACCTTCAGCCCTGTGGGTCACTTTCACGTCATACTCAAGAAACACCCCAGCCGCTGCCCTCCTGACGGAGTCTTGGGACTGAGCCATCTAGAATAACATGGTCCTCGGGTGACGACGAGCAAGAGTCTTGGAGTCTTGTATTGGTGTGCTATGGTTGGGTGTGTGGCGCGTGTTTGACAGTACAAGCAGTGCAGTGCAGTGCACAGTAAGATAAGTTGAACGCGGAACGCGGCACACGATCATCCGCGCGAAGGGCTGAGTTTCGCAGCGATCTCCTTCGGCTCTCGGAAAAGAATTGTAAGATTGTAAGGCTGGGGGGAGATCGGAATGGCCGACTGACCCGCGCATGCGGTCGTATATGAACTTCAGCGCGGCGGCTGTACAAAGTTATACATTAAACGTTATTCTAGAACTAAGTCTCCATCTAACATCCATTACACATCTCAGCCAGCCTCCCGACAAGCCATATTATCCTAATAGTGTCCTTCTCTTCGTAGTGGCCAACGACACCAAGGAGGCTGCAGCTCAGCTCAAAGTCTACGAGCGAGCGCGCGCATCGTCGACGCGCTGTCCGTGATGGTAGCATCGCAATGATTCCATCTGTTGTTACAGGTTGATCGTAGACAGCTTCGCCACGCAAAAGCGGCTAGTCGCACTACGATGTCGCTTCAGGGTAGCCAGAGCTGTCTGAAGATGCGTGCACCATGGCGTGTGATACACTGTCTGCCATGGTGGTCTGTAGCGTTTTGCCAATGAAAGTTGGTCGCGGATTTCGATCGCTTACGCCAGCATCCGAGCTTGAGCTTGAGTGGCAATAGGCGTAATGCTCTTTGGTAGCGAGTGCTCGAAGCGCAACGTGAGCAATTTCAACTCGGGCTTCAGCAGATTGTTAACGTGAAATGAGATCTCAATCCCAATCTGAGGCATTTCATCCATTCGAGACTCGATGATGAAGCACACTTCCCGCATCACTATCCAGAGTTCTCAAACTCGGCGAGTGGGAAGGTCTATTTGCAGCGGCAAAATTGTCGCGGCTGCGCCGCGTCGGCGTATTAACCTCGTCGTCTTCGACAGCAGGTCTTCTCACTACTGAGTTGAAGCTCTCTTCACTCTCGAGCCCGCTGCTTTGCATATACGGTGTTACCGCTCTAGAGAAAGCCGTGCGAGCGGTCACTGGGCTGCGCGCGCTGGAGCTGCTGCTTGTGGATCGTGATAGAGGCGGATCTGGTGTAGCGAAGTGGAGAACGCTGGCGGTAGTTTCTGAGATAGCCAGGCTCACTCCATCAGCATTCAAGGTCGAAGAGGATTCATCGCTACTTGCTTGTGCTCGAATTTTGGCAACAATATCGGGGTGTAGCTCGGTCATGCCTTCGAGAAGCTGCGCAAATACTGCCATAAGACGGTTGAACTCGGCCTCGGAGCTTGGCCTGCCGCAGAAACGGGCTTTCTCGTACATGGTGAGAAAATCTTGTCCGGCTGAAGGCGGGTTGATCAGGCCAAGGTAGGAAAGCTGCGTGAGATATTCTCTCAAGCCCATTGTTTTCTGTCGGCGAAGCGTTTCGACAACAATCATGTCTGCGACTGCGTCTTCTTCCTCGTTGAAGAAACCCGCCTCGGCATTCGGGTCCGCAGGAGCAAGGCTCACAGCTCTCGCCTCGATCAGATGTGGGAGTTCCGCGATCACAGTCGCGAATTGTAGATTGCCCAGTGTCTCGCCTCTCGCATGCGTTGGAGCAGTCCAGCCTGCATGAGCAACAGCACCCCAAGGTGGTTTGACCGGATCAATGACAATAGCTGTACCCACTGTCCACTGCTCGCGATCGAAACCTCCCTCAGCCTCTTCCTCCCCAGACAGCCATCCCTCTTTCTCCGCTCGCATGACTTCGCCCATCGCATCTCTTGGCCGTGCTTCCCACGCAATCACCGCGCTGCGCTCCAACTGCGACGCGACCATCTTGCGCACATTGCGTCCTACTTCGCCCTCTTCAACGGGAATGTATGCTTTGCCCACGCCAGCTAGAACAGATCGGTTTGTGTAAAGTCGCGAGGAGTAGATGAAAATGGCGACGAGCGAAGTAAGGACATAGGTGCCGCCGATCATGAACACATATTGGAAGGCTTCGCTCGAGATCGATGTCCAGAGTAAGGTGCCGGGAGTTATGGCGAGGACCACGAGGGTGATCAGGAAGAGTGTCGTATAGGTGGTGCTGTAGAAGATACGAAAGAACGGAATACGAAATGGAAGGACATGGCCGGGGCGGCG
>Ga0265797_10003063_pt1 | contig 27213 bp, 21 predicted proteins | sample P2T30metagenome_FD_192433 | JGI IMG/M metagenome (GOLD analysis project Ga0265797, IMG submission 192433) | Plant litter microbial communities from East Loma Ridge, Irvine, California - P2 T30 | ecosystem: Environmental > Terrestrial > Plant litter > Unclassified | place: USA: California... | reverse complement strand
TATCCAACGCTGTGCCCCCGTTTCGGCATCCCTCCCGCTGCTGCAATTCCGGCGTAACCGTTTGGCCTTGGACTTGAACCTGACCAGTACAAGGCTGCTGCTGACTGTCCCTTCTCGTCTCTCACCTGATCACGATCAACCGGCAAGACCGTTTCTCCAGCGCCCATACCACCTACCACAGCTCCGCGGTTGCATTCTCCACGGTCGACGAATCTTCTTCCGACTTCCAAGGTTCTTTCCACTAGTCCTTACCGAGCTGGTGCATTTCAATCACATTTCTCCCACTGAACCGGAAGTCCGGCTTCTTCTCGCAGGATCAATCACCCTCCACATATCAATCGAATCCCTTGCATATTTCATAAGAGATTAGGACAACATGGCTACGGCGGGCGCTGCGTACCGGCAGAGCGGCGAACACGTGCAACAGGAGGGCGAGAAATACAGTATGGAGAGAACCTCGATCTCGAGCGATGCGCCTTTGAACAAGGACGATGAGGATATTGAGGCACAGATGGCCACGCCTGCACTACCAGCTCCGGCGCAGCCTTTGGAATACAGCATATCCACTACCAAGAAGCTCGTCTTCCTTGGATTGTACTTTTTCCTGAGTCTTGGCTTGACTTTGTCTAACAAGGCATTGATGAAGACTGTAAGTACCTGGAACGAATGTTTCACGCGAGTATGATAGCTGACAGACGTGCAGGTCAAACTCCCATGGTTGCTGACAGTATTGCACACTGGCTCGACTTTTATTGGATGCTGTATGCTCCTCGCGAGTGGACAGCTTAAACTGTCCAGACTAGGGACGAAAGAGAACCTCATCTTGGTCGCCTTCTCTACACTCTTCACTCTCAACATCGCGATTAGCAATGTCTCACTGTCAGTATCTGAAAGTCGCGAATGCACAACCACTATCGCTAACATATCCACAGTTCGCTTGTATCTGTACCATTCCACCAAGTTCTGCGATCTACCTGCCCCGTCGCAACTATCATCATCTACCGAGTTGCTTACGCACGATCCTACTCGCGCGACACATACATCTCGATGATTCCGCTCATCTTCGGTGTCGCATTGGCAACATTCGGCGACTACTATTTCACCATGATTGGATTCCTCCTCACAGCGCTCGGCGTGGTTCTGGCAGCGATCAAGACAGTCGCAACCAACCGCCTCATGACTGGATCTCTTGCGCTCTCCGCCATGGAGGTGCTCTTCCGCATGTCTCCGCTCGCCGCAACCCAGTGCCTGTTCTACGCGTACGCAAGCGGCGAGTTCACCGGCTTCCAAGTTGCAGTCGCCGAAGGTGTCTTCGATGGACGATTCCTCTTCTCGATTATTTGCAACGGCATCATGGCGTTCTCGCTCAACATTGTATCTTTCCAGACGAACAAGGTCGCTGGCGCCCTTACCGTTTCTGTTTGCGGCAACCTGAAACAGTGCCTTACCATCCTCCTCGGAATCGTGCTCTTCAATGTCACGGTCACGCCACTCAACGGAGTTGGCATGTTCATTACCGTGATGGGCGCCGCGTACTACTCGAAAGTCGAGTTGGACCGGAAGCGTGCAGCGGCCCCCAAATGAACAAGCATAGCGCCACGTGGTTCTTTCCTTTTCTGTACATGCGTATACCCGCACCCGGCGAGCAAAAGCAGCCTATAGATCGCGACAACATTAGCATTAGCATTAGCCATTTATAATGACCTCTAATAATGATAAACACTTTACCGATACACTATCCTCTCAATGCCGCGTCGACTGCAATCATTGCACGCCACCTGCCACAATGAGCCAAACACCAAGTGATACTGGCTAGCGCCATCTGTGACATCGCGGCTTGCAAGGGGGCTAATAATTGAATTATTGGTCGGCCTCCGACCCGCTTTCTCTCCAGCCGTTTCTTCATCCTGGTCTTGATCTCAAACGCCTGACAGGCTTTAACAGCAATCTAGATTCGGAGATACGCCCAGCATGGCCCACTCTATTCATTTCATCGCATCGTCCGTTCGAGACGTCACTGCGAAGGCGTGATTTTCATGGCCGCGTCAAGTAAATGCCATTTAACCCCCTTCCCGTCTCGCCGTCTCGCTACGGCAGAAGCTGACGCACCCGGCAAAGAGAACGGGCTCTCGAGGGGGCTTGCATGCACCACGCACGCTGTCAAGCGAGCCCTGCTTCCATCTAGCCTATTAGAAGCATTGTATGTGCCTCGGAAGGCTCTGCTGACGGCACAGATAACACCACCCACCCTTCCTAGTCTCCAACTCCGATCCAGATTACTAAGGCCCCGGCCCAGCACTGACTGACTTCTAACAGCCCTGGCGGGTTTGTTCTCGATCTGCGCAACCCCACCGTACCACACTTGGATGTAAGGTACATGTAGGGTTTTCGTGCGCTTTGAGTACTGATGATTTTACCGCCCTTCAGGTATGGCAAAAGTAGCCGGTTTGGCGCAAGGGCGGTACCTCTGTGATCTGGGCTCCTGCTCCAATCCGGTCTGGCTGAAGATACCGCCCAAGCTGAAATGTAAGGCAGTCTGCGCAGTGTGGGAACACGATGGCTCGTGAATCCTACGGGGCAGCCAAGAACGTTACCCGATATCACCAGTAGTGGCGCCTTTAGCTGATAGTATGTGCCGGTGCGGTATGCGCTCGAGGTTTGGCATGCATCGGCTTTTTGGTTAGGTCTCTTGTTTGATTTTCTCTTGTCTGTACTACTCTTACACTTGGTTTTACCTTTTCGGCTTCTCTAACCCACGACATGTCACGGGTTTTGCGTCTGCTGCCGGCGCTTAAGGACTCAGCAGAGCGATGGCTGGCGCAATCATCATCAACACGCAGCCATGTCTCACAAGAAGATAATGAGCATCTGCTCGAGCAAGAGAAAAGCTACGATACTCCGTCGTGGACAGACAGGTTGCAAGTCTTTAATCTTTCAAAGACACGACGCTACATCGCCCTTGGCAGTGTCACTGGATTACTACTGCTGCTGCTCACTTACACATCCTTGAGCACATCTCATCCACAAAGCCAACTCATCGACATCCCCGAACGGAACACACAAACATTGCATCTCGCTATTCAGACACCAGATGTTAATCCTGAAGTCTGCAAAGCTGTACTGAGCGCGGAAGTCCTGCACTACTCGACGCCCACTTTCATCCGCTGGGTTGCTGATGACCAGGACCCTCAAGTGAAAACTCAGCGCCGAATGACAGCAGTGCGGGGCTATCTCAACAAATTACTGAACCACCATGGGAACGACACTGTAATCCTGACAGGCAGTGCGAGCACATGGTTCCAGCTGCGGCCGGAAGTGCTATTGAAACGATACTACGACATCAATCGTCAAGGCAATGAGAGACTGGCGGCTTCGATTGGCCTGGAAAGGCTGCTAGAGGAGCCCATGGAGCAGACCGTTGTCTTCTCTGCATCATCAGAATGCGGTGCGGCTTCTGCCGATGCTATCGAGTGCTCTCGAGTTCCTGAATATCCCTTGACGAGGAAATCCTCCCACATGAACGCTCCGCGATACCTCAGCCAGGACGTCATCATGGGACGCGTGAAAGATGTTTATGAGATCTACCGACGAGCTGTGGCAGTTGTTGAACAACGCGAAGACATCGCGAGCGAGCTTGCTATCTTTACTGAGATATTCGCCAGCCAAGAATATCATCGCAGCCTCATCCGTCCAGAGGCTCCTTCATGGTCGCAACGATTCCGGGGATGGTTCTCTGGCAGCTACTCACATGCTCCACTCGCTGGAAGAAATGCGACGATCCACCGTCAGCCTCACGCCGATGAATTCGGTATCGGTCTCGATTATGCTGGCGAACTAAGCATGGACACCTCCAGAGGACCACAAACTTACATGTTGGCACAGCACAAGGATCTGCCCCAAGACGTGGTCTCTTCAATGCCTCCTTTCTGGTCTACTACTGGACAGGGCCTACCATTAGACAAGACATGGTCGGATCTCGAAATGTTCACCAATGCGCAAACGCGTTCGACGCCCGTCATGGTACGCACCAACAGCACGGATTACCCTGATGTACGAGAGAGGCAATGGGCCAGATTTTGGCTTCGGCCCTATGCGCGCAAGCTTTTTGACGCATACATGACTGTGCCTGTAATGCCCATTGCCTCCGTCATCGACAATGAGGGTGTGGAGCAGGTCTTCTGGAGTTCGACAAATGGGGAGAAGGCTGGCGCGAAAGACGCAGATGGCAAGTGGTACAGCTGGCACGATATTTGCAAGGGAGAAGATCTGGCCGAAGAGCTGTTTGGAGACAAGCTTGGGGAATGGAAAGCTGCGAAGCTCTGAGTACCGCTTGGCAACCACATCTCCTAGTCTGCCTCAGGTCAATTCCCATCGCAGAGCACCTGCTTCTGGCCTTAGGTCAGACTCGCCGAACAACTACATACGCCAACCAGGAAATGAAGGCGATGACCAGTGCCCCGAATACAGCCATTTTCCGCAGCGCTCTTTTGTTGTGCTCCTGCATGGTCGCCCCGACTCGCTGCATCCACTCTGTGGTAGGATTGCCTTTGGGAAAAGGAACGTCGGCAGGAATCGGCTTGTTCAGGAACTCGCAAAGTGGCGCCCATCCGTCAGCGGCCTGCCACTCGAGTAGCCGTTCCCGTGGCAAACCAAGACCTCGAACCATCGCAATGTGCTCTTGGTGTTTCCAGACGCCGTTGGAAGCGAATGAGCCGCCGAAGAAGCCAGGCAGTTGGGATCTGCTCATATACTGGCGTGCCCAGAATAGTTCGGCACTAACAATGTACCTGTCGTCAGCAGCGAATAATCTATTCCGTTTCAATCCGCAAATGTTGACGTACCAGAACCAGCTCTTGCACCAGCCCCAATCCTTCGGGTCCTTGTCGAAAGTTCCAATCGTGGATTCGAAGCTGGCATACCATGCCGCCATATCGCTGCGCGTGTTGAGAATCACTTTGGCTTCAGGATACGCCGCAATCAACTCGCGCGCAAACGTGGCGCCCGGTAGATCAGAGATGCCGGCGCAGTGGCCTATGATGGCATCGAAGTCTTCTCTCGTCACTTTCAGCCCATCCACAAGGCTACTTTCGCTGGGTGGACTTCGTCATTTCTTGACGACGAGCTTGTACCATTCTTCCAAGCAGTAGGGGGGAAGGATCGAGTCGTAGCCGTGCCAGACGTGTTTGATTCCGAGGGTGTGCAGGGCTTGCTGGAGCGACTCGGTGGCTGAGCGGGAGATTCCTACTGCGATCACTTGCATGGGCTGAGTGCGGGTCTGGCGAGGATGGTTGGTGGCGTAGAGGGTGTGGTAGATGCGGTCTTTGAATGCGTTCATGATGTCTATTCTGATCTAGTATCACGGCTGATTCGACTGTCTGAACAATAAATGCAAGCAACCTGGAAGACGTGAAGGCAGTGCTGCAATCATCACATCAAGAGCTCTCTATGACAAATTGCCAGCAACTCACTAGAACAGTGGAGCTACATGTTTTGGGCTCTTTGCAGCGCTGGCGAGGCTCACCAATCATGGAAGTGGTAGATGTACCACACAAGCCAACGCACTCCGCACTTGTACTATAGACTTGATCAACGCGGGATCTGAGTTCTGGGAGTTCAGCTCATCCGCTGCGGCTGAATCTCGAGTTCGGATTTAAGGGATCGTATCAATAATAAAGTATGGGTATCATAGGCTTTAACCATTACTGACGCTAGCACACAATTTGCTGAGAACCCGAGAGTAAGCAGACATGAAAGAGTGCCCATCGTCAATGGTAGAAACATACTAACATAATGCACTGGAGAGAGCCTTGTGCGGTGCACGCACTCACAGGTAAGAATTGTAGCCCTGAAGACCTCCAACAGGCCACTTGGGCCAACTCTCAGCTCGACATCGATTTTGAAGCGCTCTTGCAAAGCTCTCGAAACGATTCCAAGTTCCGAATCTGCTTCCCTTCTGCATCGAAGTTCTCTGCATCCAGCCACATCTCCAAACTAGCTCTCACGAATCCACTCCATTCATCATCAAGTATGCTGAAGAATTCCGAGTCTCGTGAGCGTTCGCACATGATCATGTGCTTTCTGAATGTGCCCTCGAACGTGAAACCAAGTCGCTCTGCCGCTCGACGACTGGCAGCATTGCGCTGATTGCACTTCCAAACAATGCGGCGATATGGTGGCGAAAGAGGCATTGGGGACTGGCCGAACGCGTACAGAAGTAGTAGGTATTGCGCTTCTGTGGCAGCAGGCGTGCGCCGTAATGCTGGCCCATACAGCACAGCACCGACTTCCAGTGCACGGTTTTCTGGCTGAATGTCAAGAAAGGCAACCGTCCCAATAGTTTCCGTGCGAGCTGCTGGGTCCATGGGCGGGCCCGTAGGTGACATGTGATTAGGATCAGCCTTAATCGCGAACAGAACCATACCCATATCCCGTAGACTCTGTATAACGATGCGAAAGTCGTCTATGGTGTTTCGTCGTAGCATTGGGAGGTATTGATATACATGGCTATCAAGATTACCCCAAAGAGAGGGAACATCGTCGTCCGAAAGGCCCTTCAGCGTAACATACTTTCCGACGATATGGACGTGTTCAGAGGGCCGTGGCGAGGGCGCAGCGGAGATCCTTGGGCCCAGGAAAAAGTCGTCAAGATCTTGTGGTGTAGTCGGCGGTTCGCTCGGACCGATGCGTTGTCTGCGAGTGCGAAAGATGGCGCTTTTGCCGCTGTGCGCATCTTGACTTGAGCATACTTTTTGCCACTGCCTAGAGGCATTCTTGACGGTCTGGAGCGACAGCCATTTGCCACCGGCGTCGAAAAAATGCTGCTGAGCGACGGGATCGTGATCGCAAAGGAGGCGCCGACGCACGTCTGGTGGAGGGATGCCATAGTCTACTAGCCGACCAGCAATACCCATGATGGCTGAGTTCATTTTCAGTGGCTCGATCTCCTCAGCTGTGTGGTTGTGCTCTGTGCCACGAGAGACTTGGATTCGGTAGGCTACAATTTCGCTTTTCAACGACTCATCGGGTCTGAGAGGCGTAATGACGATTTGGCAGGGACAATTGTATATCGTACGAGTGGACAATTTTTGACGCTGTTTCTCGGGCTCTGTTGTCTTTGCGGTCTGGCGATTATACGATCGGAACATGCGGCAACGGAAGTGCACCGACTTCTGCTCCTCGCGATAAAGAGTCCAGTAGTTGTCGCAGTAGGGCCAAATCTTCCGATACTCGTCAACAGGCAGTACCACATCGTCCTTTGGATGGAAAAAGACTCGCCGCCAGTGCGCGATGTCTGTTGGCGTGCGTGCAGCTTTGAGGATTTGATGAACCCCCGGTTCCGCGCGCAATCGCTCCGAGTCGGTCTTCAGGTCATTTTCCAGGTCATCGAAACACCAATGGAAGTGATTCATGGTAGAAGGAGGAGAAAAGTTGCTTGTGGATGGATATATCAACATGAACAAACGCGACAGGAACACTCAGGGCAGAATACGCGAAACCTTGGCAACGCCGCATTCGCTCGCCTGCAAAACCCCGGGCGGAATAACACTGTCCCTTCTATGCATGTCAATTTACTTCACGCGTTTGTTCTCTTTGGTTCAACTATTGAGGAAAATGATGGAAAAAATCCAAGCTCTTATCCTTCCACAGAGAGATACGCTATGGAGGTACGCTCACGCTATCTTTGAGTAGCTCCGCTAACATGCATGCATACTACGTGCTAACGCCATCGTTCGCTGGAGATGGGCACCACTAAGCGCGTTGTCTCGCTTAAGTGGCAACACTCTACAGCATGGCATGTGAAGACCGCCGTGCTAGCAGACGTGAACGAGCTTTGCATCCTGGGCCAATAGAAACAAGTTCCCTGAGGTCCTCCTGGGAAGCACAACAAGCCAAATCGCTGTAGCAGTTGGTGTGAGACCGGTGTGTTGAGGGCGGGTGCACAAACTCGAGGTCGCAAGCGACACAATGTGCTGGTGCTGCAGGGAATAGCATCCTAGCATGTTGGCAACCGAGACCTAGTTTATTCTTCACCCCACCGGTTGTGCACAGATATGATTTGGTTTATTTCCGCCTCTCGCTGTCATCGATAAGTAAGACCTCTCTCCTCTTCCATACTTTACCACTAAGCCTACCGTCTGTTTGGTTCTATATAAGGCAACTTGCAGTCTGATTACGTGCTCTGTGTTCGTACACAGATCTTGTCCATCATGGCAGCCTTGATCCTCGCTGTCCTGGTGGCCGTTGCTGCTCTTTGCCTGCCTCTTTTGAGGATTGGCAGGCGACCAAAAGATTTCCCTCCGGGCCCACCAACACTCCCTTTGATTGGCAACCTTCACCAGGTAGGAATATGAAACCTGAAATACTTCCACGCCATGGCTAAGGATTATAGATGCCTACACGGGATGCACATCTTCAATTCCAGGCTTGGGCCGAACAGTACGGACCCGTCTATTCGTTGATACTCGGAACGAAGACTATGATAGTTCTGAGCAGTCACGAGGCAGTCAAAGGTATGTTTCTCTCCCAGATGGCAAGGCATCGAGGCAGGCCAATTGTGCTGACTGAGTCCCCGAAGAACTTCTTGATCGCCGTTCAGCTATATACAGGTAATCAATGGCAGCGCTATCCTCAAACACTTGTGGCTAACACCTTGAAGCGATCGCCTGGATGCATACCTTGCGGGAACAGTTGCATCAAACGACATGAGGTTGCTCACAATGCACTATGGACCAAGATGGAGAATGATCCGCAAAGTGCTGCATTCAATGCTACATGTCACTGTGGCCAAACGCTATGTCCCTTATCAAAGCCTGGAATCCAAACAGATGCTGCAGGAGATCCTGGACCACCCAGAGGGCTTGATGGAAAGCCTTCAGCGTTACAGTAACAGCCTGACGACTCAGATGACTTTCGGATGGCGCACCATCAGCAACCAAGACCCCAAGCTCACGATCCTATTCGAAAGCCTGGACAGGTTCGAGCATCTAACACAGACTGGAATTGCTGCTGTGGTGGACTTCTTCCCGATCCTGCAAGCTCTGCCTGGCTTCTTGATGCCATTGAAGGCTTTTGCAACGAAAATTTACGACGACCAAAAAGGACTGTACGTCGGACATTGGCTCGAAGTCAAAAGTGCCATCCGGGCAGGAACATCGAAACCTTGCCTCTCGGTCGATCTTGCGAAGTTGCAGGATGAAGAAGGGTTTAGCGACGAGCAAGCCGCTTTCATATCTGGTGAGTGGCCTCAATCCGAGCTGTCTCAGATCTATATGTGATTATCCGTGCTTCAATGGCAAGCATCATCTGCCAACCGGGAGATGACTCTGGCCCCGCATACAGCTTGCGTGGTGAAGGTGTTGGTCAGCACAGTCTTGCTACAAGAACTGACTTCAAACAGGCACTGCCCTAGAAGCTGGCTCTGAAACAACATCTGCCACCTTGTACGCCTTCGTGCAAGCTATGATCCTTTTCCCAGAATGTCAGAAAAAGGCCCAGGCGCAGATCGAAGCAGTATGCGGTGACCGTTTGCCAGAAATGGAAGATTTTGAAAAGCTGCCTTACATTCGGTCGACCATGAAAGAGGTCTTTCGATGGCTGCCAGCAGCTACGCTAGGCGCAGTGGTAATGTCTCCTGACCTCCTCGGGTGCTCCCATCGCTGACACTGCACTCAAAGCCTCATGCTGTCACTCAAGACGACTACTACCAAGGTTACTTAATCCCCAAAGGTGCCGGAGTCATCAACAACGCCTACACAATCTCCTCCAACCCCGACCGTTACCCCGATCCTCGTCGCTTTGAACCTGAAAGGTACAAGAACGACCACAACACTATTGCCGAGACCGCCACTTCGTCCGATGTCAACGTCCGGGACCACTTCACGTTTGGCGCAGGCCGTCGTATATGCCAGGGCATGCATGTTGCCGAGCGTTCCTTGTTCTTAGGCATGAGCCGTCTTTTGTGGGCATTCGACTTTCACCCTGTACCTGGCAAGGAACCAGATCCGACGCTACTTACCCAAGGCTTTCTTGCTACGCCTGAGAAGTATGAAGCTGACATCAGACCGAAAGAAGGGCGAGCAGCTCAAATTCGGAGTATTTGGGAGGAAGCGCAAATTGTTCTGGACGGTGAGGGGCAGTGGCTGGTCTTGCCTGATGAACTGAAGGCATAGGAGGAGCAGCGTTCGAGTGATAAATTTGCTTGGACAGCGACTTGACATTGCAGCGTCGGCTTAGTGTCTTGCTGCCGCAACACTGTAAAGGGGACAACCCAGATGGTGCTCGTCTTAACGGCGACGATAATGTTCCTAAATATGTACCTCATAGCAGTAACGCAAGTGATGCTGAGATGCTCACGTGGTCTGACCTGTATCTCGATGCGAGACGCCTCTGTTCAGTACATGTACGCAATACTATTAGCATGACTGCTCGAGATGTGCGGAGATTTGTGGCGAAGGATTGCAGCAGAAACAGCTGCTTTTGACATGGCAAGTGAGTGGTTACGCGGAAGCCTTTTGAAAAAGAATACATTAATAGAAAACGACTACGAAACCAAACTGACACTTCACACCAACCATCACTTCTTCCCCCTATTGCCCTTCTGCCCTTTCGCCGCCTCTTTTTCGGCTTTTGCGGCTGCGGCCTTTGCAACCTTGTCATCCGCAGCCTTCTTTTTCTGCCTTTCCTTTTCCTCTTTGGCCTTGTCAGCGTCCTCCTTCTCTTCTGCCTCCCTTTCCTTCTCCCCGGCAGCATATGTCATGGCTAGCCTGTAGCGTTCTTTGATTGACGATTGCCAGACCGGCGCAGCATCTGCTGTGTCATGTCCTTCCCTCATGCCATCTGCAAGATCTGCGGCTCCGGGTGCCGCTGCCGTGCCAGCGGTGAGTCGCGAAATCGATTCAAGCAGATCCTGCGGACCTATGCGATCGTGACCCCTGTATCGCACGCATTTAGCTAGAAGGTCCCGCAGCTCCTGACTGTAGAATCGCTGCGCGTTGTCGTTGAAGTCAGGGATGGACATCTCTGGAGTGAAAAAATCGGTCTTCGGCTCATGATCTCGGTTGCACATGGAGATCAAAGAGGCACCGAGACTCCAGATGTTTGTTGCACTTCCGAGCTTCCCCATAGCTTTGTAACGCTTGGTAACTGGGTCGCTCATTGAGCACAACTCTACAGGCTTAAAGCCCGGCGTCCCTTCGCAATAGTTGTAGGACATCGGGTTGTGCCCATCCTTATCGTTCGTGTAAATGGCCGAGCCTAAAAAATGGTCAGCAGATGTTGCTTTGAAGACATTGGCGCAAGACTGTACTTACCGAAATCTCCGAGTGTAGCCACAGGATATCCAGGCCACTCGCCGTTCTCTTCTGATGGCGTGTCCAAGAAGATATTCGGGGGTTTGATGTCTCGGTGCACAATGACATGCTGGCCTGATAGCCGGCTACTCGGATCATTCTGAAGGTCTTTGCCGTTCTCCAGCAGAATGCATGCCTTGGCCAAGTCCTCAAACCACTTCCAAATCAACGGCTCTGGGACCTCGCGACCATCGTCGTATATCTCCGGAGCCTTTTCCGTAGTCTTCTTGGTCTTCCTAGGTGCCACCGGACGCTCTTGCGGTCCAGGGTTCGACTTGTGCATGGCTCCAAAAGGGCAGTAGTTCATGATTATTCGGTAGGCTGTTCATTGTCAGCGATATGTAAGCAGCAGAATGGGTGCGCGCACATACTATACATGTCGTCGTAATGCTCAGAGCCACGTATAAAGACACATCTGCTAGCCTTTGCATCGCCGGCTATGTCTTTCATGATCTGAATTTCCATGTGCTCTCTATTGTTGGGATCCCAAGGAACGCCCCACCATCTGGCCCAGTCCATCTGTATGAAGGTCAGCATTGCGACGTTTGCCAAGTGTGCGAATGGTGTCTGACTCACAAAATAATCTCTCCGGAGAGCAGTATCCTTGACCGCGATTCGATCGAAGACAATCCCTTGTCCATCTTCACGATAGAAGGCCCATGCTGCGCCAAAGGCGCCAGAACCCAACCCAGCTCCACCCTTCCAGGTAAAAGAGCCGAAATTTGGCGGGTGGCTGCTCCATTCCTTCAAGACGGCTGCCCTTTCTTCTGCGAATCTAATCGCGGATTTCGCCCCTTCGACATGGTTTTGTGTACCGTCCGCCGGTTCAAACCAAGGCTAGTGAACATCAGCACATAGATTTCTATCGATCGAGCAAGGAACATGGTTGAGCAGGGCAGGGCACTTACATTTGCAGCAGCGGCGGCGGCGGCAGCAGCAGCAGCTGCGTCTTCCTTTTTTGTGGTTTTGGCTTTGCCCTTACCCTTTCCTTTTTTCGGAGCCGGAGCCTTCTTTACACTTGAAGCGTCAGCTGTAGGCGGCCCAGATCTGGTGGCACTGCGCTTGCTGGGGCCTGCAGCTCCAGTCTTGAGTGCTTTTGGGCTTGGGCCTTCATCGACAGCGGCTGCCGGACGCTTTCGAGACTTCGTTTTGGGCGCCGCGTCGTTGTCAGCTCCTTCTTCTTCGACAGCGTCTTCTTCTTCGTCGACAGCTTCTTCGTCTTCGTCCGCAAAATCTTCGTCTTCTCTGGTGGTCGGCTTTGCCTTCGTGGCAGGCTTGTTGGCAGGCTTCTTGGCAACAGACTTCTTGACAGCAGGCTTCTTGATAGCAGACTTCTTCAAAGCAGACTTCTGGACAGGTTTCTTTGTTGCTCCGCCCCTTGGTGGTTGTTGCGGTGCTGGCTGCTGCGGTGCAGGCTGCGCAGGCTGTACTTGAGCCTGCTTCTGGCGACGAGTCTCAACCATGGTGCCAATTAGTATTGCAAAGATGGTATGCTGAGACGATATGGCGAAAACGGTGAGTGCAGAAATCACAGTTCAGACAGGGTGTTGCAAAAAGACTGTAGTATTCTTTGTTTGAAAGCCTTGTCTTTGATATCTGGCCGACTTGCATCAATTGCTACCGGATGCGGACATCATATACCTTGGACTTTCCTTTGTATTGAGTTCCTGTTCCAGACACTGAACCTGGCTTTGTAAGGACAGCTCTCGGACACTATTGCGCGCGCGAGTCGGTCCGGTGAGTTGGTACTAGCGTGTCAAATATTGGGTTGTTGGTAGAGCTAAACTTAGATACCTTTGGCGATGTTCGTTAATTCAGCATTGTGCGTCCTAACACTACTCGATCAGCGGCTAGGGTTGATGTACGCAAATACTTGTAGCGAGACTTTCAGGCCATGCACGAGATGAATGACTGCTTTTAACCCTTGCCTCTGTCTCCTTCTCTTGCTTAGAGCGCTCCTTCTTCGAGCGTGACTTCTTCACCCCGCTCGGTGTCTTCGCGCTCATGTTGGTCGCTTCGGTGTTCGCCTTAGTGCACTGCGGCAAGGCTTTCAGGGCTTTGATGATCTCCTCGACATGCCCTCCCGAGCTAGATCCTCATGGCTCCTCGGCGGCATACATTGAACGATAATTTGTGCGCAATGAACTCCGCCGTTGTGGGCTGGCCCTCATGCGTGTGCGCTCGGCTTCAACAAGCCTGCGCTGATTCTTCAACCAAGTGACAACGACAAGCTCAATCTCCTCGCCTTCTCTTGGACCCAGCATGCCCGTTAGGCTCTCCAGAGTCGGTGTCCATGTCGTCGCCCTCGAGTAGTTCGCTTTCCTCTCTTGCTGTGCTCTTTCTTCTGAACTGTCCTGCGCCGATGGCGACCATTTCGTCCTCACTGTCGCTTTCATCAACGCCCATTAACACTGGCATGCGGAATATTCCGTCAGGACCAGCAAATTTAGCTCCGCCTTCCCTTTCGAGCTGCATCTGATCGACAGTGAGCACATCCACCTCTTCGTCTTCTTGATCGAGACGGCGCTTCTGGAGTTCATCGAGCGGATGAATGTCAAACTCGTCTTCCTGCTCGATGTACTCCACGTTCTCTTCAACTTCAAGGAAGTCTGGTGCAAGAGCCGACCAGCGTTGTGGCGTATGAATCGACCAGATGTAAATTCGCCCACTCTCAACACCGGTTGCTGCGACGAACGGACGTGTAGGGTGCCACTGCGTCAATGTTAGCTTTCACTCGCATGTGCAGATCGATCTTATAATTTACCTCTACAGCACCAAGCTCTTCCTTGGGCCCTTCGAGAATTTTGACAAGCGAACCGAGACCACGTTCCCAGATGTAGACATCGTGATTCATAAGCGTCGAAGCCATAACATAGTCGGCGTTGCTGCTGAACGCGACGTGGTTCCAGCTCAATCTGTTGACCACATCCTGGAATTTATGTTCGACTTCCAGATTGATGCTATCCGGCTGCAAGTTCGGATCTGAGAAGTCCGGCAACTTGATCGTTCGGATGATTGTGTCTGACGCGTTCACAAGCAGATCCCGTCCTGAGCTGCTGAGGCGGATCAATAGGATGGGCTTGGAGCAGAGGCGTGTGCTGTATACAGTCTCTCTTGTCTTTGTGTCGATCACATTCAGCCAGCCTTTTGTGGTGCCCGTGATGACATGACTGCCAGTGGATGTGAAAGCTGCAACGGTCGTGAAGTGCTTAGCGTCCGCCTTTTCGTTCGCTTCATGTTCATGCGCCGCACGCTTGGGAAGGTTGGGGAGTGGCAGCTGTCGCACTTTCTTGTCCGAGAACTCTGCGATTGCCGGTCTGTACTCGTAGAGCGCAGCGACACACTTGAAGTGGTCTTGTGGGTGCAAGTCTGCGATGTACACTGGCGCACCCATGTTCACTGTCCGCACTCTGCTGCCATCTTTTAGGTCCCACAGAATGACTTTCCAGTCAATGCTGCTGCTGAGCAGATACCGTCCGCTCTTCTCCCATGATAGAGACTGTACGGTGCGTCCAGTGGTGTGTCCCTTCAGTTTGCGCGCAACACCGTTGGTCTCGAGATCGAAAATGGCGATAGTGCCTTTAGCTGTGCCGGCTGCTAGCAGATCGCCGCGGTGGGAGAAGCGAATGCAGACAGCTTGGCCGGAGGAGCGCAGGCGGGCAGTGAGAATCTCCGGGATGTCCTGGGCGAGGAGCACCGGGTCGGACAGAGGCAGGTTCATGGCGGCAAGTTGCTGGTATTTGCTGTTTCACGTGCTCTGTTGCGCTTCATGGATGGACGGTGAGGTTGCGCTTCAATATAAGGGTGCGTGGCAGTGTCTGGCGTCCATAGCGATCACTCACTCATCCATGCGTGACTTCGAATTGACCCTCAAGCAAGCAACTCAATGCGTCACTTCACACGTCCAGTCTTCACTATTGCACCGTCACTTGCATGTGACAATAGCCTGCCCGCTTGCTTCAGTCAATTCAGGTCAGGTCCCGTGACTCGTGGGGTCCGTGCGCCCACTCCCGTCTCGCGCTGAAAGGCGAAGAACGCATGGGCGACGAGCGCGGCCAGCCATCATCACAACAACCCACCGACTCCGCACACGACATCACTCAGTATCGCCTGGACCGCCGCGATATTGTCGGAATCGCCTCTCTCCTTAACCACATAATACTCGCGACAGTCAGCATCCCGCTGGCCGGACGCCGACTGCGCCGACGCGCCCGCATCCTTCGACTACATACGTACTTTGCCACGACCGCGCCTCGCGCATCAAACCCATCCGAGCCATCATCGGCAACCCAGCTACGACTTCGACGAAGTGGAGGATTGAACGAGACCGAGTAGCTGCAAAGCGGAGGCGCGCCTCACGCAGATTGCGCCGTGTCAAAGGGGTGGACGCAGGCAGCAGCGGAAGAGCAGCACGCAGGAACCATCAAAGGGCGACAGCAAACAAGAGCAGCATTCACGCGTAGCTCTCGACAGCGTGTCCCTGATTGGAAAGCTATTGCTTGGATAATAATAATTCTCGCGCAAGCAGCGCCAGAACCAGAAACACACTCGCCACCATGTCGACCGCACCTGGCTTCCCCTACTCGGAGGCGCCGTTGAAGACGGTGCAGGAGATTCAATTCGGTCTCTTCTCCCCGGAAGAGACCAAGAACATGAGTGTTTGCCACATCGAGTACCCAGAGACTATGGACGAGCAGCGCCAAAGACCACGTGAAAAGGGCCTGAACGATCCCAAGCTGGGCAGCATCGACCGCGCCTACCGATGTGCGACATGCGGCGAGAATATGACCGAGTGTCCTGGACATTTTGGCCACATTGAACTCGCCGTACCCGTCTTTCATCCTGGTAAGCTTTGGTGACCCGAGTTCATCGTATTGAGCATATTGCTAATCAGTCCATCAACAGGCTTCGTCACCAAAGTCAAGAAGATCCTCGAGTCGGTTTGCCACAACTGCGGAAAGATCTTGGATGACGAAGTATGTTAATTAGCACATTGATCACAATTGTTCAAGCGCTAACATGACTCCCTTCAGCGCAACCCTCAGTACAAACAAGCCGTCAACATCCGTGATCCGAAGCGCCGCTTCGATCAGGTCCACAAGATCTGCAAGCCGAAGATGATCTGCGAGCCGGATTCTCAAGAGGACGGCAATGATGACTTCGGCGGCGACCCCAAGGCCAAACTGAAGATCAAGGGCCACGGCGGTTGCGGCAACATCCAGCCGGAAATCCGCAAGGAGGCCCTCAAGCTGAATGGTACTTGGAAGTTGCCTAAGGGTCAAGAAGACGAGGAGGGAGACAAGGGTCCTGAAAAGAGACCCATCACACCACAGATGGCGCTGAACGTCTTCCGCAACATCTCCGACCGCGACCTCACCATTCTTGGTTGCAACGCAGATTACGCTCGCCCCGAGTGGATGATCATGACAGTCATGCCTGTTCCTCCACCTGCAGTCCGACCCAGTATCTCCGTCGATGGTACCAGCCAAGGCATGCGCTCGGAGGACGATTTGACCTACAAGCTGTCCGACATCATCCGTGCCAACTCGAACGTCAAGAGATGTGAACAGGAGGGTTCTCCTCAACATGTGGTGGAAGAGTTCATCTCCCTTCTACAGTACCACGTTGCGACCTACATGGACAACGACATCGCTGGTCTACCCAAGGCACAACAGAAGTCTGGTCGCCCCGTGAAGGCTATCCGTGCACGTCTGAAGTCGAAGGAGGGACGTCTTCGTGGTAACTTGATGGGCAAGCGTGTCGATTTCTCTGCACGTACTGTCATCACTGGCGACCCCAACTTGTCTCTCGATGAAGTTGGTGTTCCTCGGTCCATCGCAAGAACACTCTCCTTCCCCGAGACTGTTAACAACTACAACATCAACAAGATGCACGAGCTGGTTCGCAACGGCCCAGATATTCATCCAGGTGCCAAGTATGTCATTCGCGACACTGGTGAGCGTATCGATCTCAGGCACCACAAGCGCCCTCAGGACATTCAGCTGCAGCTCGGCTGGAAGGTGGAGCGCCACGTTGTTGATGGTGACTACATCGTCTTCAACCGTCAACCCTCTCTGCACAAAGAATCCATGATGGGTCACAGGGTGAGAGTCATGCCTTACTCCACCTTCCGCATGAACCTTTCCGTCACTTCACCCTACAACGCCGATTTCGATGGTGACGAGATGAACTTGCACGTCCCTCAGTCCCATGAGACACGCGCCGAGGTTATGAACCTTTGCGCCGTCCCTCTCAACATTGTTTCTCCTCAGAAGAACGGTCCGCTCATGGGTATCGTTCAAGACACCATGGCTGGCATTTACAAGCTCACTAGGCGTGACACAATGCTCACGCACCAAGAGGTCATGAACACCATGATGTGGGTGCCTGGTTGGGATGGCATTTTGCCTCATCCTGCCATCCTTAAGCCAAGCCCGCGATGGACAGGCAAACAGATCATCTCCATGGCTCTTCCTTCCGGACTGAACATTCTGCGCTACGACGACAAAGATGGCCACATTCCGCTCAAGGATGGCGGTCTTCTCATCCAGGATGGTATGCTCGAGTATGGCCAGTTGGTGAAGAAGGTTGTTGGTGCATCAGGTGGCAGTATCATTCACGTCATCTTCAACGAGCGTGGTCCAGATGCGGCAGTTGACTTCTTCAATGCTGCTCAGCGCATTGTCTGCTATTGGCTTCTACACAATGGTTTCAGTGTCGGTATCGGTGATACGGTACCCGACGAGAAGACCGCCCGAGGCATTGAGGATGCCGTTGCCTCAGAGAAGGAGCATGTCGACGATCTGATCAAGGAGGTGCAAGAGAATAGGCTTGAGCCACTTCCTGGTATGACTATCAGAGAAAGTTTCGAGTCTCGCGCGAAGGCGTTCTTGGAAGAGGCTCGTAACCAGGCTGGTGACGTCTCTTCGAAGGGTGTCAAGGACTTCAACAACGTCGGACAGATGGTCAAGTCTGGTTCCAAGGGATCTTCAGTCAACATTTCGCAGATGACCGCCGCTGTCGGTCAGCAGTCTTTGGAAGGCAAACGTCTTCCCTTCGGCTTTAAGTACAGGACCCTGCCCCATTTCCCCAAGGACGACTATTCGCCTGCTTCTCGCGGTTTCGTCGAGAACTCCTACCTTCGTGGCTTGACGCCTACTGAATTCTTTTTCCACGCCATGGGTGGTCGCGAAGGTCTTATTGACACTGCTGTCAAGACTGCCGAGACTGGGTACATCCAGCGTCGTCTTGTCAAGGCCTTGGAAGAGGTCATGGTCAAGTATGACGGTACTGTCCGCAACTCCCTCGGCGATATCGTCCAGTTCATTTATGGTGAGGATGGCCTCGACGCCGTCTACATCGAGAAGCAGTCACTGGATATTATCAACATCTCCCACCCCAAGTTCGAGCAGAAATACAAGATCGACATCTGCGACCCCAAGCACAAGCACGAGATGCTCACCAACGACGACATTGACGTCGCTGATGAGATCAAGGGTGATGGCGACGTACAAAAACTCTTCGATGTAGAGTTTGAGGCAATCTTGGACGATCGCGAGAAGATTCGCAAGAGTGTTAACGAGCCTGATCCTGACCGACAACTACCTCTCAACATCAGCCGCATGATTGACGCAGCTAAGACCAAGTTCCGCATCAAGGAGGGTACACGCAGCGATCTTGACCCGAGAGATGTGATCCCCAAGGTCAAGGCCATGCTTGACAGACTGATCGTCGTGCGCGGTGACGATCCTCTCACAAAGGAAGCTGACCAGAACGCCACTCTTCTTGTCAAGGCTCTTTACAGGTCTAGGCTGGCATTCAAGAAGCTTGTTAAGCAGGACTTCCTGAACACTCTGGCTCTGGACAACGTCCTCGGTGACATTGAGAACCGCTTCTCTCGCGCCCTTGCTAGCCCTGGTGAGATGGTCGGTGTCCTGGCTGCACAGTCTATCGGTGAGCCCGCTACTCAGATGACTTTGAACACCTTCCATTTCGCTGGTGTGTCTGCAAAGAACGTGACGTTGGGTGTGCCGCGTCTGAAGGAAATTCTCAACGTTGCTGAGAACCTGAAGACACCTTCGATGAAGGTCTACCAGGAACCCTCTCAGGTTCTTCAACAGGAAAACTGCAAGCTCCTCCGTTCCGCGGTCGAGTTTACAAGTTTGAAGTCCGTAACTGACGAGACTGAGATTTACTACGATCCAGACGTCCTGGGCACTGTCATCGATGCTGATCGTGACATGGTTGATTCTTACTTCATTCTTCCCGATGAACAGGGCGCACCGCCAGAGATGCAAAGCAAATGGCTCTTGCGTATCGTTCTCGGACGCAGACAGCTTCTTGACAAGGGCTTGTCGGTCACACACGTCGCCAGCAAGATCAAGGAAATGTATGGTAAGGACATTGCTGTCATCTTTTCTGACGACAACGCCGACGAGCAAGTCGTTCGTATCCGCATGGTCACATCCAATGGCGACAAGGATGACGAGGAGAACCAGGAACAAGAAGACACACTCAAACGCTTGGAAACGCACATGCTTGAGAAGGTCGTGCTCAGAGGTATTGACGGCATCAAGCGTGTCTATGTTACTTCTGAAGAACGCATGCGTGAGGACGATGATGGCGCGCTGATCAAGGTCAAGTCCGATGAAAAGTGCAAGGAGTGGTACCTTGATACCGACGGTGTCAACCTGAAGGCTGTACTGGGCATTGATGGAATTGACCCTTACCGCACGACTTGCAACCACTTCACGCACATTAAGGAGTGCTTCGGTATCGAGGCCACCAGGGCGGCTCTCATCAAGGAACTGCACGCTGTGCTCAGTTTCGACGGTTCCTACGTCAACCATCGTCACATGGCCTTGCTCTGTGACGTTATGACTGCTCGCGGTACGCTCATGGCCGTCACGAGACACGGTATCAACCGCTCCGACACCGGTGCACTCATGCGTTGTTCGTTCGAAGAGACTGTCGAAATTCTCTTCGACGCTGCTGCGTCCGGCGAATTGGATGACTGCCGTGGTGTCTCCGAAAACATCATTCTGGGTCAGCTCGCTCCCAGTGGCACTGGTGAGTTTGACATGCTTCTCGACCAGAAGATGTTGGAGAACGTGGTCTCGACTGTGAGGAGGCCTATGGGAGGCATCTCTCTTGGTTCAGCCACGCCGATGGAGGGCGCTATGACGCCTTACGACACTGGCTCGCCAATGGCAGAAGGTGGCTATGCTAGCGGACCTGACTACGCTGCTGCATTCTCGCCTATGGTCAACCCCGGCCAGGAAGAGAGTGGTGGTTTCACGGCATATGGTGGCGGCTTCGGCGGCGCCAGCCCTTACAATGGCGGCATGAGCCCTGGCTATGCTCCGACCAGTCCTTTCAGCGGCATGAGCCCAACGTCTCCTGGGTACGGTGGCTACTCCCCTACGTCGCCCGGCTACTCTCCGACGTCTCCCGGTCAAGGTCTCACCAGCCCAAGCTACCAAGTCACCTCGCCAGCCTTTGGCTCGCCCTCTAGCCCCGCTTACACTCCTACCTCACCGTCGTACTCGCCTACCTCGCCGGCTTACAGCGGAAACAAGGTCTCGCCTACGTCGCCATCTTACTCGCCGACCTCGCCATCGTACTCGCCGACTTCACCGTCTTACTCTCCCACGTCGCCAAACTACAGTCCGACATCGCCAGCTGCGCACGCGCCCGGCAGTGCGACGTCGCCCAAGTACTCTCCCACGTCTCCCAACTACAGCCCGACTTCACCGACGTCCCCGGCTTACTCTCCTACCTCGCCAACGTACTCGCCGACTTCTCCCAAGTACGGTGGCCCAGGAGCCAGCGGTGCATCTCCCACGTCTCCGAGCTACTCGCCCACTTCTCCCGTGTACAGCCCGGGTCGCAACGGCGGCTATTCGCCTACATCGCCGGCGTACAGCCCCACCTCGCCGCAGTATTCGCCTAACTCGCCAAAGGAGGACTCGGGCTCGGGTTCCTGAAGAATCATTTTTCCAGGCAACAAAGAAAACAACAAAAAATCACAGACTGCAGTTTAGCTGGGACTACGCGTACTCTTCATTGGGCCCACGTGCAGTTCAGTTCAGCAGTTTATTACGTCTGACGACAACCAAAAAAAATATTTTTCCATTGTACAACAATTGCTCTTAACATCAGCGTTTACTTGGTTTTTACACGCATGGGTCTCGGCGTTTTTCCCTCTTTTGCCGCATCTGCGGCATCATCAGTACCACACCCCAAAAAGACCAGTTGACGAAGGAAGTGGAATAGACTGATACGTGCGCCAAGCGCATTTCGAAGATTGTTGGAGAGCTTGGGGATGTGTATTCGAGCGAAGCGGGAGGCGTTTATGATTTTAGACGATTTTCAGCTTTAGGGTGATGGGTTGGTTGCAGTAAGCAAGGCCAACGGAGGCAGTATTATCCTTCTGCACACTTGGCGCGGGACGGCGCGCGAGCTGCCGCGCCTTTTGATAGAGTATTCTCTCTCGATTAATTGCCAAAAACAAACAATTTGAAAGTCGTGCACGCTCTGCTCTCTATCTTGATCTGTGATGTGCATTATCTCCCGTCGGAAGTTTTCTAACCCGCTTGATCACATTCCTTTCAGATTATGCTGTATTGCGAGGTTACCCATTCGGCATGCACAACATACATTCCCGGCGGCATTAGCAATCGCCTGGAGCTGGACGAATGGTTGTCGAGTGGCATGGTATGGGAGCTAGTGGATGGCCTGTTTCGCGGCCTCGCCCTCTTTTCCGCCCGTTCTTGGCCTGAGGGGAAGCCGTTTAGCAGGACTGGATTGGAATGGCATTGGAGTTATGCAATTGTGCCCATGCCGTGCGTTTATATTGCTATCAGAACATGTTCTCAGGATTTCTGTACGCATGATGGTCATGCTAAATACTGATGTAGCAAGAATGCGAATTGTTGGTGTTCCATTGAAGGTTGGAGTCGATCGTGCAAGTCTCCTTCAAGTTGCAACGACATGAGTCAATTTCGACTCTGCAATTCGCGGAACGTGAAATGATTTGATCGAAACAGTAGCATATCAACAAAATCGCAACCCCTACTCAAAATGGCAAACAGTGCATACGGCTACGTTCGCGACTTCGAACAACCAGACTCCCTGCCTCTCTCAAACTGGATCGTCGTGCGCATCGACGGCCGCGGCTTCAGCAAGCTCACAAAGAAATATGACTTCGCGAAACCAAACGACGTCCGAGCACTGGATCTCATGAACGCCGCCGCCATCCAAGTCACCAGATCTCTCGTCGACATCGTGCTTGCCTACGGCCAAAGCGACGAGTACAGCTTCGTGCTACACGAAAACACCAACCTCTTCGACCGCCGCGCCGCAAAACTCGCCACGACCATCGCCACAACTTTCACGGCGGAGTACTGCATGCTCTGGTCGCAATATTTCCCCGACACACCTCTGACACGGCCTTTTCCGACTTTCGATGCGAGGTGCGTCTGCTACCCTAAGCGCAAGATTCTGCGCGATTATCTCTGCTGGCGCCAGGCGGATTGCCACATCAACAATCTTTACAACACTACTTTTTGGAACATGGTGATCAAGGGCGAGACGAGCCAGACTGATGCGGAGCTGGAGCTCAAGGGCACGGTGTCGGGTGACAAGAACGAGATTTTGTTCAAGCGATTTGGTATCAATTACAATAATGAACCGATGATTTTCAGGAAGGGTAGCGTGGTGTACCGCAAGTACGAAGCCAATGAGGGTTCTGCTGGGGCCAGTGAAGATAAAGGAGATGCTCCCATGACCAAAACGCAGTTGGAGAAGGAGCGAAAGAGGAAGATGAAGGCGGAGATCGTGGTGGAGCATTGCGATTTGATTCAGGATGCTTTCTGGGAAGCAAGGCCTTATATCTTGGCTGGCAAGAGGGGTGTGCTTGGTGATGAGTGAGGAAAGTTGCGTTCACAATGATGCCATATACGACCTTTACAGCAGCGAGAGCTACCAAAATTTTACGAGCGACACAGTGCAATATTTCGACACGCATCACTCGGCTGGACCCATCTCGGAATCCTGACTCTGATCTCGTCCAAGCACAGATTAGTAAGGCCCTGTGCAGTGATCCCAGAGTCTGTTGGACTTGACAACATCTGGTGCTTCTCTCCATGGCGCCCATCGATGTGTACAGCAAGCCATCTCCAATGGCGTTCTCAAGACTACAAAGCTGCACAGATACTGAGGAACGGATTGGCGCTCAGTACGTATACCACGATCAATCGCAAAAGGCCGATACTGTTCCCTTATGCAAGGGCTGAGCAATACATCAAACGTAGAAACCAACATCACATTCAGCGCCAAAAGCAGCATTTCCGCAGTTCATAAATCATAAAATTACATCATCCATAGTTCCTATACTCGCACCGACATTCATCGCCCTCCGCTTCCGGCTCCAGCCCTTCAATCCTTGCCCCTAGCTGGCCATTAACAGTCTCGTAGCAACCAGGGACCCCTTCTCCACCTGGACTGCTTTGAATGACCTCAACAGCGTACGGCCAATCCTGATAGCTGCCTGAACCCGTTGAATTGACCGTGGAGTCGAGCGAACCGGCGAGGTAGATCGTCCCTGACAGAATAGTGCTATTGAAAAAGCACTGTGTCACAGCATTGTTCGACGTAAGAGCAGAGGTCGGCACGACGGTTTTCGAAAGAGGAAATGAGAATGTGAATCTTGGAGATGTCGCGTTTGTGTCAGCGTGGTATGTCAATTGCTGGGCGGTGAAAGCCAGGGCGAAAGGATTGTTGGTGCTGCTGAGTGTGAGATTGGCTGGGATGCCGGATGGTGGTGTATTTGGGGTGGTGCTGGTGGCGTAGATGGCTGAATCGTTCCGGATGATCCAGTCGAAAGTGGAGAGTGAGCTGGCTTGGGTGCTCGGGTCTGAAGGGTTGGAGACGGTGTATGGGTAGCATCGCCAGGTGGCTGGGTTGGAGGAGCAGTTTGTCTGCTGGGCACGGAGGGTGGTGGCGAAGCTGTATTGGCCGAGAGGCAGTTGTTGAATTAATGTGGGTTGTGTGTCTCCGTCTCCGCTATTGCTAGGCGTAGTGCTTTCGTTCTTGTTCTCATGGTCGTTCTTCTTCCGACCTGCTGTCAATCCTACGCCTAATCCTATCGCTAGCCCTAAAACTACCAGAATGACCATTGCAAGAAATACCAGACGTCCCCAGCCACCTCTCGTCCCTGTCGCGCCAGACCATGTCCTGCGCAGACGCGCAAGCTTCTCTTCCTCGCTGGTATTGGGAGGAGCGCTTTCCTCTCCAGCAACCGACCCAGGTCTCGACGTATAAGGCGGAGGAGCTGTGCGATGTGTAGCAGCACTCGAAGTGCTATTTCGAATAGCAGACAATCGCGACCAACGCCCGGGCTCAGGCGCCTGTGGCCCTTCAGTGATAGTCGACAAGCGCTGCGACACTGGCAGCGAGATCCGCCTGGCCGCTGGCAATCGCAGAGAGGGCGGGCTGGGAGGGAACTTGAATTCAGACATTGTTCGTCGTGGCGCTGAGGGTCAGGGCAGTCGCAACCGCCGATTGTAGCCACTGCCACATGTGTGGTCTTTTGTCGTCGACCCAGGTGTTGCGCCGAGGCGGGATTGGTGTTATATGAAGGAGCTCATGCTTTGGGGGAGCCGCCCATTGTGCTTGATGGGCGTCGATCGTGGCGCTTTAATGAAACTCTCTTGCCATTTTGGGACTGCTCTGGAATGGGAATGGGACCATTTTGTCGGCTCGGTTCGTGTTTTGGCCGGCAACCATTGTTAGTAAGCAATATCTATTCATACGTTGGGGATATCCTCTACAGAGTGTTAGGTAGTTCGCATGATGCCATATCACGCCGCAAGAGATGCGATCTGATTGGGAACGTACGTGTACATTTACATCCGCATCCATCGAAGCGCGAGAAAATGCCATGTTTCGTCCGGGTTAGGGTTGGGGTGCGTTCTATCGTTGTTAATATCTCGTCCAGCACTCATCAATTGATAAGGTATCAAGTGATGGATTTGAATCAACTGGATTTCAGTTTGGCTCGTCATGCCAATTTTGTGGTTAACATATATCACTCGTTCGATGATGTTCGTTCTTCGATCGTTTTGGTCTTCTCAGCTTGAGACTTGTTGCTAGGATTCAACAGTACATACTATAGGTGATCTCGCAGAGAGGTCACTACAAGGAATGAACATCGCGAGTTTATGTTGCGATATCGTGCCGAATCAATCCTATTCATGCATCTGACTACAGCGTGCTATCGTCATTACATGGTGCCAGGTCCCGATATACTGCTTTTCTGTATGACCTTCCACAGACCCGGCCGCTTCGTCGTCTGTATCTCAATGGTCCGTAGATGATCTCACTCTTGCTAGGCTCGTTAGTATTCTAGTGCCTTCTCATGAGATATATTGCATCTCTCAGTGGACTCAGAGCTATGACTCCTTCCCATCTCTGACAATATTACCTCAGACGTCAATGAGATATACGAACTGCTACCAAAGCATCTCATATCAGGACCTTAGTAACGTAGGAATTTCTAAATATAAGTCTACTGGTATTATCATCGAAGTTGCTCATGTTCAAACCAAGCTCTCATGGTGTCGCAATAGTGGTTTTGACGAAGTTGGACTCTGCACCAGTCGATGTTACCCTGCCAGCTATTGAGGAGATAGCTGCACCTCATACGTAACAATCGAAATCGCTCAACTCGAGGCCTGAGACGACGACCATAGTTCTCCGCTCAACATATGCACGCTTCCTCCTCCTGTGCGCCGAGGATGTACTCAAGGACATCGCCGGTCTGGACCCAAATGACGTGACGTGCGTGTCTTCAGGCTATGCGTGAGCAAGGTACACCTATATCGCTCACATCATATAGCGAGCATGATCCACGCCGACCTCGCTAGGCCAAGAGTTCGAGACCAGGTGGCCTTTTCGAACACCCACCCACAGGAATCGATATCGTCAGTTCGCAGATATCGTCATATCTACAGCCCTAGGAGGAGTCACTGTTTGGTGATATCTAAAGACCCCTCACCTTGCTCCACCCGACAACCGCTGCCCCTCCCTCGAGCCCTGCACAATCGCTCCGAGCAGTGGATCTTCGGGCTCTCTCTGCGCCACACGACCCCTCGTGGCCTGCAGACATGCACATCATTCGCGGGACCGGCCTTGAATAAGTTAATCAATCTAGCGAGACCTGGAGCTGGGGCGGGCGCCCGTTGATGCCCTCCCGCTCCCCAAAGCCGAAGACGCCGCATCGCGGACGGACAAAAGCCCTGTGGAGTTGCGTCGCTGCGCGGGCGTGGGACTACGGAGGTACCGGGAACATCAGGATCGCCAACGCAGCGAGCGCGTGAACAGGTGGGAGCTCGTCTGTGGCTGCGTTTCTCAACTAGCTTTACGCCTGCTGAGAGTTGGGGGCTGCAGGCTGGCAGCGTGTCTCGTAAGGATGACTCGATACGGCTCTCGGCTGGTTGCGGGTTGCGCGATCGAGCGAGTCGACTTGGCTGGCTGTAAGCCTGTAACACAGACAGGTTGATGTCAGGAGGGCAATTACAATTCGCCGCGCGGACTGGGGCGGGATGTGGCGTGTCGGTGGTTGAGGGTGAGGCAGCAGCGAAAGGGGAGGGAGGACATGACGCTGTGATTCTCAGGAGACGGGTACGATGGCGCGTGACTCCGGTTTACCTGTTTACCTGGGCTGTCTGATGTACGATGATGATGATACTGGCCCCAGGGCGTGAGGAAGGCATGAAGCTTTCCACGATTGCGCGCGAATACCGTGGGCGCGATTTAGATTTGGCATGTCTGTCGGTGGGTGGCGCTCGTTAGCCTATCATTA
>Ga0265797_10003062_pt1 | contig 27224 bp, 27 predicted proteins | sample P2T30metagenome_FD_192433 | JGI IMG/M metagenome (GOLD analysis project Ga0265797, IMG submission 192433) | Plant litter microbial communities from East Loma Ridge, Irvine, California - P2 T30 | ecosystem: Environmental > Terrestrial > Plant litter > Unclassified | place: USA: California... | reverse complement strand
TAAGAAAAAAGAGAAAAACTCCACTACTCAGAGGTACCGTATCTACAAATACATTGTATCTATTGTTATAGGGCAAAATATATTTGAGCACTTCGAATATGATCGTGTCAGTTCTTACCTGCTTATAAATAGGGCAGCTGGCAATATAGATGAAACCGAAAGGGGAATTGTTAAAATGTTCTCAGAAACCTACTCAAATCTGGATGAAATACAGTAGCATCTTTTCTCATCCTGAAACAATTTTAATCAAAAATATCTACCAAGGTGATTCTGTTGCTTGTTATCGTGACCCTACGCGTTTTGTCAGCAAATGAGTAACTGTCTATGTGGAACACAACTTATAAATTGTAAACGACTGTAATCATAAGATTACTGTCGTTTTTATTTTTATTGCAACGGTGCAAGCATTTTGATTTAAAAAATATCAGCATTAGAGCCTATTTAAATTTGTAACATAAAATTGTTTATAGCTCATTTATTGAACGAGAAAAGGCAAATTTTGCAGAGATAGCCAAAGCTATCTCTGCAAAATTTAACGCATTCGTAGTCAAGAAATAGCATAAACAAATTATTTTATGAATTTTAAACAGGCTCTTAGCAAACAAATGTAATTTCCAAGGATATACCCCGCACTCCTCCACGTTCTGGCACGGTTTTAATAACCGCGCAGCCGCGTTAGGCACTTAGAAGGTGGTAATTATATAGGGACTTCGTAATTCGGGGTTCCTATATTTGTTTATCCTGTTGATAATTTTGATTTGGTGAATCAGGTAAGGAATCCCGGTTTCGGGATTCCTTCTTTTTCGATGGGTCAGCCAAGAATTTCAGCTCCGGAAAAGATAACCTGACGTATAATACAACTATATTGCATCAGGTATTTCCCCTCTAATCAATAACATGAACACTGACCACCCCCCATCGGTAACCAATGCGCAGAAAGAAATGCGTGAAAATTATTTAAATGGTGCAACTGGTGTGCTGGTCTCCGGGTTAGTCTGGCTCTCCGCTTCCGGAGTAATTTACAATTCTTCAAATAAACATGGAATCTGGACACTGTTGATCGGAGGTGCACTGATCCACCCTATCAGTTTGGTTGTCAACAAGATACTGGGTATAAAAGATTCGCATAGCAAAACGAATCCAATGGGTGCACTGGCTATGGAGGGAACGTTGTTTATGCTTTTAACCATACCCCTGGCTTATGTACTCTCTTTCCAAAATCCTGCGTGGTTCTTCCAGGGAATGCTGCTGATCATCGGCGGCCGATATCTGACATTTCAGACCATCTACGGAAATAAACTATTCTGGATTATGGGCGGATTATTGGCTATTTCGGGTTATATCCTGTTTACTTTTCAGGCATCATCCTTTATTTCGGTGCTTACCGGAAGCCTGATTGAAATACTTTTTTCAATCTACCTTTTTATAAGCAGCAAAAAACTGAGAAGCTGATTGCTTTATGCATAAAACAATTCGCGATCCAGTTTATCGGTAATGAACTTAAAATCTTCCGGGTTCGAAGCAAAATCCATATGATTCACATCAATCTCAATCAGTTTTCCATGATCGTAGTTTTTTGAAAAATCTTCGTAATAATTATTCAGATTCTGTAAATAATCCGTCGAAATATCCGCTTCGAAATCCCTGCCACGCTTTTTAATCTGCGAAACCAGTTTGGGAATATCCGCTTTAAGATAGATCAGCAGATCAGGCTGGGACACAGTGTTGATAATTGAGTTAAAAAGCAGCAGATACGTCTGGTAGTCCCGCTCGGTCATGATTTTAGATTCCACCAGGTTTCTGGCAAAAATAAAGGCATCTTCATAAATCGTACGGTCCTGAATGATTGTAGCGTATGTCGTAGACCTTATTTTCTGAACCTGTGCAAAGCGGCTATTGAGAAAATAGATCTGAAGATTAAATGCCCAGCGCTCCATGTCATCATAAAAATCGGCCAGATACGGGTTTCCTTCAACTGCTTCATACATCACATCCCATTTATAGTGGGCTCCGAGCATTTGTGTTAAAGTTGTTTTACCTGCGCCAATGTTTCCGACAATTGCAATATGCATGAGTTGCTGATTAAATGGATTGATTCATAAATTTATACTCTCTGCAAAATTAGATAATTAAGGCTAATACATTGAAGTGATGAAAGTCAGTTTCTTTTCATTTTCTATAAACTTTCAATATTTGTATATTTGCAGCCGGTTTTCGTGGACATATTTATTCACGATAGTAAAAGGAACTGGCCGGACAGAATCAGGCTTTTGAAAAACAACACAATGAAACCATTCAGGGTTATATTATACTATTGCTACGCACCTATTGCTGATACGGATACTTATCGGGATGAGCACCATTATTTTTGCGTTCAGCATAATCTGCTTGGCAGGATCATCATCGCTCCGGAAGGATTAAACGGAACGGTATCGGGTTCTCCGGAAGATTGCGAAGCATATATGAATTATGTACGTTCAGACGAACGTTTCAGCCACGTTCAGTTTAAAATTGACGATCATGATACGGTTGCTTTTCAGAAACTGCATGTACGTGTTAAGGACGAAATCGTAAATTCTGATTTAAATGTAGATCCGCTTGTAAGAACCGGAAAGCATCTGGAACCTGCTGAATTCAAGGCACTTTTAAATGATCCGGAAGTTGTTTTGGTGGATATGCGTTCAGATTATGAACATGAGGTAGGTAAATTCAAAGGTGCAATTACCTTCGATATGCACAACCTGCGTGAGCTTCCCGATCATATTCATGAAATTGAACATTTGAAAGATAAGAAGATCGTAACCTACTGTACCGGAGGCATCAAGTGCGAAAAAGCAAGCGCCTATCTTTTGGAAAAAGGTTTTACCGATGTTTATCAATTGCATGGCGGGATTATACGGTATGGAATTGAAGAAGGCGGTGAAAACTTTGATGGTAAATGCTACGTTTTTGACAACCGTATCACAGTTGATGTGAATCAGGTAAACCCGACGGTTATTTCAAAATGCCATATTTGTGGAGATGACTGTGACCGGATGATAAACTGTGCAAATGCTGAATGTAACACACATGTTCCAATCTGTCATAAGTGCGGGGAAGAAATGGAAGGCACCTGTTCGCCTGAATGTAAAGCACATCCGGGTAAAAGAACTTATGACGGAACGGGCTATTACGTCAGCAAAAGCAACCATTATCACCCGATGCAGGGACTGAAAAGCCAAAAAAGGAATATAAAAAAAATGAAGCAGGATCAGCAGGTATCTGCTTAAAACAACTCTTTTTCGAGAATGTAATCGTTCATCCAGTAAGGACCGAAGGGAATATCTTCTTCACGGATCACTTGGTAATTCATTTTTTCGTAAAAGGATTTGGCCCGGTTGTATTTATTTACATTCAGTACCATTTTAATTCCACCCAACGATTTCACATAGTCTTCTACGGATTTAAGCAGAAATTTTCCGGCTCCGGTTCCCTGACCGGACGGGAGCAAATAAATTTTATGAAGTTTATATTCCCCATGCGCCACTTCCGAAACAGCGGCAAAACCGATCGGTTCATTTTCTAAATGAAGAATCATGAACTGTTGCTTGTCCTCGAGCATTGATTTTTTTAAAGCATCGTATGAATATATTTTCTCAAACATATATGCTATCTGTTCGCTGCTAAGTATATCCCGGTAAGTTGGTTCCCAGGTTTTTTCCTGAATACGGATGATGGCATTGATGTCATCCGTTCCGGCAAGCTTTATTGCGAATGAAGGCATTTTCATTAAATTTGGTTTTTCAGAATGATTGTCTGTTTTCACAGACGCAAAACTATATATTTTTTATTTTATCCAGGTTTCGCATGTTACGGCATTTCGGACAGCCTGTAACTCGAAATTGAAACAACAATTATGAAACCCCTGATTTTAGTAACAAACGACGACGGAATAACATCAGTAGGAATCCGAACACTGGTAGAAATCATGCAGGAAATAGGCGACGTGGTGGTTGTAGCACCAAATAGCCCTCAGTCCGGTATGGGCCATGCCATTACAATCGGTGAACCTTTAAGAGTCTATGAAACCCATATTTTTAATAATGTGGTAGAATATGAATGTTCAGGCACGCCGGCTGACTGTGTTAAAATAGCCAAAAATTATATCATGCAGGATAAAAAACCTGACCTGGTTGTTAGCGGAATCAACCATGGAAGCAATAGCTCGATCAGTGTTTTATACTCGGGTACGATGTCGGCCGCAATTGAAGCTGCCATTGAAGGAATACCTTCGATAGGATTTTCACTTTGTGACTTTCGTGAAGATGCTGATTTTAGCCATGCAATTCCATTCATTAAATCCATTACCGAAACTGCTTTAAAACAGGGTATCCCAAAAGGAATTGCTTTAAATGTAAACATTCCCGCCGTAATGGAGTTTCCGATAAAAGGTGTTAAAGTTTGCCGGCAGGCACATGCCAAGTGGCAGGAAAAATTTGACTACCGGGTTGATCCCAATGGTCGTGGCTATTTATGGATGGCGGGCAATTTTGTAAACTTTGATACTGAAAAAGAAGATACCGATGTGTGGGCACTGGATAATAATTATATTTCTGTTGTACCTTGCCAGTATGACCTCACAGAATATAAAGCGTTGCAGGAGCTTACAGCCTGGGATCTGTAATTCACGTTTGAAATATTAGCTATGGCTTTAGTAGGAAGTTTACTTAAAAAAGGGATCCTGTTTAGTAACATTGTCGCTAACAGAAAAAAAGCAAGCCTTCATCAGCAACAGAAAAAAACGCTGGCCAAACTTTTGGCAAAAGCAAGATATACCGAATTCGGTGAGAAATTTAATTTTGACGAACTGCTCTCTTCCATCCTATTTGGTGAAAAAGGGGCATTTTATGAGCAGTACAAAAAAGCCGTTCCGGTTTATGACTATAATAAAATCTTTCAGGAATGGTGGCATCGTTCACTGGAAGGAGAAAAAGACATATGCTGGCCCGGTCAGATTAAATATTATGCCCTTAGTTCAGGCACGTCTGAAGCGGCAACCAAACACATTCCTGTAACCAAGGCAATGTCCAGAGCTATCCAGAAAACCAGTATCCGTCAGATTTTGTCTCTTGGGCATTATAAGGATTTGCCCAACGACTTGTACGAAAAAGGCTTTCTCATGCTTGGAGGAAGTACCAATCTAAATAACCAGGATAGTCATTTTGAAGGTGATCTGAGCGGTATCACAGCCAAACAAATCCCGTATTGGTTTCGCCCATACTATAAACCCGGTGAAAAAATTGCTGCCCAAAAAGACTGGGGACTGAAACTGGAAGAGATCACCAGGCAGGCCCATGAATGGGATATTGGGTTTATTGTTGGCGTACCAGCCTGGATCCAGTTATTGATGGAAAAAATCATTGCACATTACAATGTAAAAACAATCCATGACATCTGGCCAAATTTACAGGTTTTTGCTCATGGCGGGGTATCATTTGAACCCTACCGGAAAGGATTTGAAAAACTGTTGGCAAGGCCGTTGATTTACATCAATACTTATCTGGCGTCTGAAGGGTTCATTGCCTATCAGACCAGGCCGGGTGCTCTGGGCATGGAGTTGGTGTGTGATAATGGGATCTTTTTTGAATTTGTCCCTTTTAATGAAAGAAATTTCGATTCAGAAGGTACGCTGCAGCCTAATCCCGAAACATTAATGGTGGATCAGGTTGAAGAAGGTAAAGAGTATGCCCTGCTGCTTTCTACCTGCTCAGGCGCCTGGCGCTACCTGATCGGCGATACGGTTAAATTTGTAGACAAGCAAAGAGGCGAAATCGTAATCACCGGCCGTACGAAGCACTATCTGAGCTTATGCGGTGAACACCTTTCGGTAGATAATATGAACAAGGCCATTGATCTTGTTTCGGACGAAATGGGATTGACCGTGAAAGAATTTACGGTATGCGGCATTCCGCACGAATCTCTTTTTGCACATCACTGGTATATTGGCGTGGATGAAAGCAACATCGATACGGATTTACTAAAAACAAAACTGGATGACCGCCTGTCCGAACTCAATGACGATTATGCTGTCGAGCGAAAACATGCACTAAAGGAAATCTTTGTTACGGTATTACCAAACAAGGCATTTTATGGCTGGATGGAGTCCAAAGGCAAAATGGGCGGACAGCATAAATTTCCACGTGTTTTCAAAAACTTTTTGATAGACGATTGGAAAACCTATCTGAATAAAAACGGATATTTGAGTGATGCTGAATTACAAAAACCGTAACATCATTTTATAAATGTGGTGTAGGCGATCTGGCAGGCGATCAGAATAAAAACTGCGCCTGTCACCCTGTTAAAAATAAGCACAACCTTTGGGGTGAAAAGTCTTTTTAACTTATTTGCATAAAAAGCAATTGCACATTCTACTACAAACACGGCCACGACACTTGCACTGAAAAATGCAATTACCTGTGACATATTAAAATGAAGATTGCTTCTGATATAAGTAGCTATTGTGACCCAGGTAATAAAATTGACAGGATTCAGTGCATTTAGCAGAAAGCCGGTTGTGAAATAATACAGCAGGTTTCCGAAACGGGTTTTTGGATAAGCAATCTTAGGCTGGCCGTTGATAAAATTGTTAAGCCCCAATACAATCAGGAAAATAATTCCTGCCCCGGCTATCCAATGCTGCGAATTTGAAATATTGGGCAGCAGGGCCGTTCCGAATATTGCAAAAAATACAAATATCAAATCGCTTACAAACACCCCCGAAGCAATTTTAACTCCGGTTCCAAAGCCATTGTCGACACTGTTTTGAACCAGCGAAAAGAAAACTGTACCAAATGTTAGGCACAAAGCAACTCCTGTCAGCGTACCGTATAATAATGCTTCAAGCATGTTAAATATTTTTAAGCCTTGCAGCCATTAAAATGGCGCATACAGACAATGAGTCCGTTATTTCCGAACGCATAACCATATCAACGGCTTCCTTTAAATGAACTTTTTTTACCTGAAGGTCTTCCGTATCTTCCGGTTCAGCTTCCATCTGGCTGAGCTCTTCGGCTATGTACAAAAAACCTTCTTCATTGGTAGCAGAATTAGAAGTATGTATCCTGGCCAGTTTCGTCCATTTTGCTGCCACAAGTCCGGTCTCCTCCTTCAATTCACGTTTTGCAGCCTCCAAAACATCTGTGCCCAGAATGCCGCCACCTTCCGGGATCTCCCATGTATATTCATCTATGGCATACCTGAACTGTCCAACCAGATATATGTGGTCATCTGTATCGATCGGTATAATACCAATTGCCTGATTTTTAAATTTTACCAGACCATAAATACCGTTACTGCCTCCGGGGGTTATTACCTCACGGTGACTCAGTTCCAGCCAGGCATTTTCATAAACAGTTTTCTCCGAAAGTGTTTTCCAATTATTTTCTGTATTTGAAACCCGCATTTTCTTGTATTTTTAGCCCCAGATTCGTTGATATAAGTTGCAAATAAACCAAAATAAGCTTTAACTACACTTTGGAATTTTATATTTTACAACGATTGACTCAATGTTAGATATCAATAAATACTTATTCCGCAGTGATACTGAATAAGTATTTTGACATTTTAAAAAACAATCCAAGTATACTTTAAGATTTTGAAATAAAGACTATTACCTAATATTAACATATAGCTTAAAATTCTTTTTTCGATTAGACGTTTAGAAGCCAACCGTTACGTTTTAAAAAGCGATTTTATTTTTTTTCTGGCATAAATCAATTTTACCAATTATCAATAATTTCTAATATTCTAACCATGATGAATTTTTCAAGACGTGATTTTCTTAAAAAAGCAGGGGCAACTGCGCTGGCAGCTAGCACAATTACCGATTTGTTCGCAGAACCTGCTGCTAAAAAACTTTGGTTTGATATATCACTTGCAGAATGGTCTTTGCATAAAGAACTAAATGCCAAGAAAATCACCAATCTTGATTTCCCGGAAATAGCCAGAAAAGAATTTGGCATCAGTATTGTTGAGTATGTTAACCAGTTTTTTAAGGACAAAGCAGAAGACAAAGCCTATCTGAACGATTTATTAAAAAGATGCAATGACAATGGCATCAAAAATCACCTGATCATGATCGATGGCGAAGGCGGTTTGGGAGATCTGAATGCTGATGCACGCAATAAGGCGGTTGAAAATCATTACAAGTGGGTAGAAGCAGCAAAATATCTTGGCTGCAAAACAATCCGCGTCAATGCTCAGGGAAGAGGAAGCTTTGAAGAAATAGCCAAATCCGCAGTAGAAGGTTTGAGCAAACTTGGTGAATTCGCATCCAAGACAGGTATCAATGTCATTGTCGAGAATCATGGTGGTTCCTCGTCCAACGGACAGTGGTTATCCGGAGTTATAAAGCAGGTAAATATGAAAAATGTCGGCACATTACCTGATTTTGGCAATTTCTGTATCACCAGAAAAGATGGCGGCTGCGCAGAATCGTATGACAGGTATCAGGGAACAAAGGAGTTGATGCCATTCGCAAAGGGCGTTAGTGCCAAAACCTATGACTTTGATGAAAAAGGTAACTGTATAGAAACAGATTATACCAAAATCCTGAAAATTGTCAAAGACAGCGGCTTTAAAGGAATTGCCGGTATTGAATACGAAGGAAGCAAACTTTCTGAACGTGAAGGAATTAAAGCGACCAAAGCGTTACTGGAACGTGTAGGACCTTTGGTTTAAGTCCATGATAAATGAGAAAAGCCTGGTCTCCTATTTTGGTAACCAGGCTTTTCAATTATTGCAAGTTTAAATCACATGCCTAAGTAGCTCAGAAATTCCTTTTTGGTGGTTTCGTTTTCAAATTTCCCGCCGTAATAAGCTGTCACGGTGGAACTTCCAGAATCACGCACACCTCTTGACTGTACACACATATGCCTTGCATCGATAACAACCGCTATATCTTCAGTATCTAATGCAATTTTAAGCTCGTTAGCAATCTGAACCGTTAACCGCTCCTGTACCTGAGGACGCTGACTGAAATACTCGACAATACGGTTGAGTTTAGACAGGCCGATCACTTTGCCGCTTGAAATATACGCCACATGTGCCTTTCCGTAAATCGGCACAAAATGATGTTCACAATTGGAGAAAACAGTAATATCTTTTTCAACCAGCATCTGGTTGTATTGATATTTATTTTCAAATAGCGTGATACCAGGTTTATTTTTAGGATCAAGACCACTGAAAACCTCCTTAACATACATTTTGGCTACTCGCTTTGGCGTTCCTTTAAGACTGTCGTCAGTCAGATCCAATCCCATGATTTCCATGATGTGACGAAAATGTTTCTCTATGAGCTCAATTTTCATATCATCGTCCATCGAAAATGCATCCGCACGCATAGGTGTTTCGATTGATGTCAAAAGGTGATCATCCCCTACTTCCTCAATATCAAGTAAATCAATCGACGGGATATTCGACGAAGTTCCGTTCTGTTTCATATAATCGTATTTTCAGGGCTAACCCCTCATCAATTTTTGTACGTAGAATATTATAAATAACAACAGCAATATTTTCAGCCGAAGGATTCAGGTGAAGGAATTCTGCCACGTCAAGGTTCAGGTTTTTATGATCAAAACGGTCAAGCACAAATTCCTTGATAACTGAACTTAACACCTTCATATCTAAAACATAACCTGTTTCAGGATCAACCTGCCCGGTAACCTGTACGATCAACTCATAATTGTGTCCGTGAAAATTAGGGTTATTACATTTTCCAAAAACGGCTTCGTTTTTTTCATCCGTCCATTGCGGATTGTGAAGACGATGTGCCGCGTTAAAATGTTCCTTCCGAAACACAGCTACTTTATGAGCCATAAGAAATACCTACTAAATTTTAAAATGCCTTAAATGTCGTTACAAAGTATGTGTCCAACACACTTAAAGCCTCGGAGCGTCGCTGAATAGCTCTTTGGAGTTACATGCATTCGGTTAACGCCGGTTTTAGCAAATTTGTTCAATGCTATAATAAATAGATTTATAGTGCCTGACATTCCTTAACCTTTCTGATTAATAAAAAAATTTAAAAATGTGGCAAATACACGTAACTTGCGAAGTTGTATGAAAAGTGCGCCTGACCTGTTCCTGTCCACATTTACAGCATTTATATGTGGACGTATTATTATAAACAATTGATCGTACTGTCATTCATGTACCAAACCGAATTTTTCCAATCTCTTAAACCTATAACTATCTAACACCAGCCTCAATGAGCAATAAGAACAACAATTACCTGGTTCCTCTTATTATTATCGGTATTTTATTTTTTGTAATGGGTTTCGTTACATGGGTCAACGGAACACTGATCGCTTTTTTCAAAAAAGCATTTAGTCTTGACAATGCCAGCTCGTATCTGGTAACTTTTGCTTTCTTTATTTCCTATACATTGATGGCCATTCCCGCTTCGATGGTTTTGAAGAAAACCGGTTTTAAAAACGGGATGTCACTGGCCTTGTTGGTTATGGCAGGCGGAACCTTGATTTTTATTCCTGCAGCAGAATTGGCCAGTTACAATTTGTTCCTGGTTGCTTTGTTCACCATCGGAATCGGGCTTACCGTTCTGCAAACAGCTTCAAATCCGTATGTTACCATTCTGGGGCCGCGCGAAAGTGCTGCGCAGCGAATCAGTATCATGGGAATCGCCAACAAAACGGCGGGTATTATCAGTCAGGTTGTCGTAGGACAACTTTTGCTTGCAGGTGCTGCTTCGGTTGACCCGAAAGACGAGCTGGATAAAGTTGTTGTCCCTTACCTGGTTCTTACCGGCGTTTTGGTTGGTCTGGCATTACTGATCCGTATGTCAAAAGGTCTTGTTGAAGTTAGTGAAGAGGAAGAAGCACCCGTTGCCTCCCAGGTAGTGGCAGTAGAAAAGACAAGTATATTCCAGTTTCCGAATCTTGTTTTGGGTGTCCTTGCGCTATTCTGCTATGTGGGTGTTGAGGTTATTGCAGGAGATACGATCATCAGCTACGGCGTTTCTCTCGGCTTTGCAGAAGAAGAAGCCAGGAATTTTGGTACTTATACTTTATGGGGAATGATGCTCGGTTATGTACTTGGGATTATTTTAATTCCCAAATACGTTTCACAGCAGAGCTATCTGAGGTTTTCTGCCATACTCGGTATCCTGGTAACAGTCGTAGCGATTTTCTCAACAGGTTTCACTTCGGTACTTTGCATTGCTGTGCTTGGTTTTGCCAATGCGGTGATATGGCCGGCTCTTTGGCCGCTGGCACTGAGCGGCCTGGGAAAATTCACTAAAATCGGATCAGCACTTTTAATTATGGGTATTTCCGGTGGGGCAATTATGCCATTAGTTTACGGCGGAATTGCCGATTCGATTGGCAGTACACAGAATGCATACTGGATTATGCTGCCGCTCTATATTTTTATCCTGTATTTCGGACTTTTTGGTCATAAAAAACGGAGCTGGTAGAAATAGACATCTTCAAAATCCCGGAATTCATCAAATGATTCCGGGATTCTTTGTTTTTACTTATCTTAAAATCATGACTTTAATATATAAAAACTAAACATGATCTTTTTCAAAAGAATAAATGCACCAATGTAATTCTTATTGTGTTTAAGATTTGTGAACTTTGCCAGCCGCCTTTTATTTTAAACGAGGCAGGGTAAAAGTTTCAAAAACAAAAAACCGATTCCGGTCACTGTGTTATTACTGACGGGATGAACAAATAGTGCTCTGATGACATTGCTAACAGCTCCTGAAAAAACCTATATTTACTGTCCTTCCCTGACCGAATATAAACGCCGTCAGACGGTTACGATCAAAATTGGAGATCTTCCAATGGGGTCTGATAATCCGATCCGGGTGCAGTCTATGACAACTGTGGATACGATGGATACGCAGGGCTCAATTGACGAGGTGGTGAGAATGGTTGATTCAGGATGTGAATATGTGCGGATTACTGCACCCAGTGTGAAAGAGGCACAGAACCTTGAAAATATAAGAAACGGGCTGCATAAAATCGGGATTCGCGTTCCATTGATTGCCGACATTCATTTTACCCCGAACGCAGCCGAGCTTGCGGCGAGAATCGTTGAGAAAGTCCGGATCAATCCAGGTAATTATGCGGACCGCAAGCGGTTTGAAGTAATCGATTATACAGATGCATCCTATGCAGCTGAACTGGAACGGATCCGGGAAAAGTTTATTCCACTCGTCAGGATTTGTAAAGAATATGGAACTGCCATGCGTATTGGCACAAATCATGGATCGCTTTCTGACCGAATCCTGAGCCGTTATGGCGACACGCCGCTGGGCATGGTGGAGTCTGCATTGGAATTTCTTCGGATTTGTGAGGAATTCAATTATTTCAACATTGCATTATCAATGAAATCCAGCAACACGCAAGTGATGGTGGAGGCATACCGACTGCTGGTACAGCGGCTTGATGAGGAAGGATTAAAACCTTATCCGCTGCATCTTGGTGTTACCGAAGCCGGCGAAGCAGAAGATGGAAGGATAAAATCTGCCGTAGGTATTGGAACGTTGCTTGAAGACGGCCTGGGTGATACGGTTCGGGTTTCGCTCACGGAAGCGCCTGAAAAAGAAGCGCCGGTAGCAAGAGCATTGATTGAACGCTATACCTTGCGTACGCCGCACGATTATATAGAACCCGTTGAAAGTTGTCCGATCAATCCCTTTCAGTATACAAGGCGCAGCACGACGGAGGTTTACAACATTGGCGCACTAAATGTGCCCAGAGTAATTGCTGATTATTCGGATATCGAAATTACCAGGCTGGATGATCTGAAAAGCATCGGGCATTTTTTTCTGCCTGTTCCCGACAAATGGGCTATGAATGATCAGGGTGCTGATTACATTTATACGGGTAAAAATCCTGTTCCCTTTATGCTGCCAAATGGCCTGAAAGAAATTTTGGATTTCAGCCAATGGGCGGAGCATCAGGATAAGCAAAACAGATTTCCTTTGCTGAATGCGGCAGAATATCAGCAGGCAAATCTATCCCGGATTTCGTCTCAACTGATTTTTATTAAAGGAACGATTCATACCTTAAATGCTGAATTTTTACAAAGTATTAGAGAAAATACGAATGTAGTGCTTCTCGTTCATACCGAAAACGGGCACGCGATGCCGGAACTGAGACGTTTGTTTTTCAGACTTATTGAATTGAACATCAAGTTGCCGGTCGTTATTCAGCGTATCTACAACGCGCAGCTTAATGATTCACTGACTTTATATGCAGCTACGGATATTGGTGGTTTACTGGTAGATGGCCTGGGTGACGGCATATTGCTTACACCCGCATTTACCGAAAATGCGGAAATACCTGAAAAATTGAAGTCGGCTTCCATCTTTAACAGTATCGCATTCGGAATATTGCAGGCTGCCCGGACAAGGATGTCCAAGACAGAATATATTTCCTGTCCTTCCTGCGGCAGAACGCTTTTTGATTTGCAGGAAACTACCGCGATGATCAGGAAACATACGGAGCACCTTAAAGGCATTAAGATTGGAATAATGGGATGTATTGTAAACGGGCCAGGGGAAATGGCAGATGCCGATTATGGATACGTAGGTATGGGAAAGGATAAAATTGCACTGTATCGCGGTCAGGAAGTAATTAAACGGTCTGTCGCAGCTGCAAAAGCGGTGGATGAACTGATCGGACTGATCAAGGAAGACGGGCGGTGGATCGATCCCAATGAAGTAGAGGTTCTCAATTGAGTTACATTGATTGCTATTAAAAAAGAAAATTATGAAAAAGTACTTTCAGCTTGGTGACGTATTTCATTATTTCGTCAGGGTTTTCAAGAAACCCGATCCAAATGCACCAAATTCATTTAACCTGCGTATGATGCACGGAATCAACAGGATTTCGATCATTATGTTTCTTTTTTGTCTTATTGTGATGATCGTAAGGGCATTTACAAGATGAATCTGGAATCATTGCGGGATTATTGTCTGAAATTATCCGGAGTTACCGAAGAATTACCATTCGGACCTGATACACTTGTGTTTAAGGTGATGGGTAAAGTTTTTCTTCTGACCTCTCTGGACGGGACACCATTATCTTTCAACGTAAAATGTGATCCGGAAAAAGCAGAAGAACTAAGGTCAGATTATCATGACGTCCTTCCGGGTTACCACATGAATAAAAAACACTGGAACACCATTTTGGTAACCGGGAGTATTCCTTCCGACCTTTTGTTTGCCTGGATAAAAGATTCGTATGATCTGGTGGCAGGTTCACTGACAAAAGCGGCAAAACTTGAACTGGAAAAACTTAAAGAAGATCAACAGATTGAATAAATTAAACGCAACAAAAAAATCCTGAACGTTAAACGTCCAGGATTTTTTTGTTTTCAATACCGGCAACGTTATTTAGCCGCTTTCATTTCCTCATCAAGTTTCTTGCTCAGGGTTTCACAAACTCCTTCAATGGCATCTGCCATTACTTTATCGTTTGTCGCTGTAAGCAATGTGTCTGCAATACCACTCATTATTTCAATATAGAAGCGTTTCATGTCAAATACTTCCATATCCTTGGTCCACAAATCGATTTTCAGCGTTCCGCGGTGATAATGGTCCCATACAGCTATGGCAATTGCACGGGTGTCATTAATTCCTTCATTAGGATTATCAGTCGCACTCCAGTGTATTTTCTCGGGTACGTTTTGATTATCAAGATCTATGGTAAAATTTATTTCTGAATTTTTCATGTGGTGTTATATTTTCACAAAAGTAATCATAAAACGCACATTAAGGTGAAAATTTCGTCATTTTCCTGCCTGACTAAATACCCGCTTCAACAGATCACTCACCCTGGCAACAGGATCTTTTCTGATTTTCTTTTCTTCCTGTGCGATCAGGACATAAAGTCCGTCGATCGTTTTCTGGGTTGCATACTCTTTCAGGTTCGGATCCACTTTTTTTACCAGCGGCAGCTTATTATATACATTAACGATGTCCGCGTAATATTGCGTGGCCTTGTTGATTCTCAGTGTACTATCTACAACCGGAAAAAATGTTTTGAATAACTCCTGATTCGTTGTCTTTTTAAGATATTGTGTAGCAGCATCATCCTGCCCTTTTAAGATACTTAGTGCATCAGTAATGGTCATGGAAGTGACTGCTTTCACAAAAATGGGCTTGGATTTTTTGGCGGCATCCTCCGCAGCCCTGTTCAGCGACAGCGTAAATTTGTCAACCTCTGCTCCCAGTCCCATCTTACGTAATGTTTCAGCAACCTTCTGGGCTTCCGGAGGAATAACAAGTTTGATCAGCTCATTTTTATAAAATCCGTCTACCTTGGAAGCTTCTGCTGATCCGTTGCTTACACCTATATTCAGCGCTTCTTTCAGCCCGCTCGCGATGTCACCTTCACTTAGTCCCCCTGCCGGTTTCTGAACCTGTTCAAACAATTTCCCGAGCTTACCCTTCAGCTGTGCCTGAGATGCACAACTGTTGAACAGCCCTAACATAGCGACTAATATTATTTTTTTATTCATTACGGTTTCAGTTCGTTAACATACTACTACTTTTCAAACGTAATCAATAACGATTAATTTTACTTATTTTTGGGAAAAATAACGGTTTAATTCTATCTCTTCCTTGTATATGAATCCCATCATAAGGGCCGAAATCATTACAATCGGCGATGAAATCCTGTTTGGACAAATCACTGATACCAACACCCAATGGATCGGGGCTGAGCTTACCGGCATAGGAATACGGCCGGTTAGTAAAACTTCCGTTGGCGATAAAAAGGAAGACATCATTTCTGCATTTACAGAAGCCAGTCAGCGCGTCGATGTGATCATTGTTACGGGAGGTTTGGGCCCAACAAAAGATGATATTACAAAACATACTTTCTGTGAATATTTTGGGAGTGAGCTGAAAATGAATCAGGATGCACTGGCCCTGGTCACAGAGTTCTTCTCGAAAAGAGGCCGGGCTATGACAGAACTAAACATTCAGCAGGCTGCCCTGCCCGACAACTGTACCTATATTCCAAACCTTTGGGGAACGGCTCCCGGAATGTGGTTTGAGAAAGATGGCGTGGTATATGTTTCGCTGCCCGGAGTACCCTACGAAATGAAAAGCCTGATGCAGTTTGAAATCCTGCCGAGACTTCAGGCCCGTTTTGTATTAAATATTATTCAGCATAAAATTGTTAAAACCATTGGCATTGGGGAATCTTTCCTGGCTGAAAAAATAGCCGCCTGGGAAGACGCGTTGCCTGAACATATTAAACTAGCCTATTTACCTCATTTCGGACAGGTCAGGCTTCGATTAACCGGCACCGGATCAGATCGGGAAATGCTGGATTTACAACTCCGGGAACAGGTTGACCTGCTGATACCGCAGATTGCAGAACATGTTTACGGATATGATACCGATGAACTTGAATCAATAATCGGAGCGTTACTACTAAAACGCGGAGCAACAGTCGGAACGGCAGAAAGCTGCACAGGCGGTTTTTTAGCACACCGGCTAACTTCACTTCCAGGTTCATCCGCTTACTTTGAAGGATCTGTGGTAAGTTATAGTAACTTTTTAAAAATGAAGTTGCTTGGTGTACAGGAGATGACACTAAATACCTATGGGGCTGTAAGTGAAGAGACTGTCCGTGAAATGGCTGAGGGAGCACGGCGTGCACTGAATACTACCTACGCAATTGCTACAACAGGGATTGCCGGTCCGGATGGCGGAACACCGGAAAAACCGGTTGGTACTGTTTGGATAGCGTGCGCAACGCCAACAGAAACAGTCACTCAATTGTTGAAATTATCAAATGCCAGAAATATTAATATTGAATTGACGTCGACATACGCTTTAAACCTTCTGCGGAAGACAGTATCGAAAAATACGGAATTGTAACCTTAATTCCGGAAGTATTGAGCTGATAATCATTGACAATCACCGGCTTGGCAAAAAGCTGGTAATATAGAACAATATGAAAATAGTTGAAATGCTGATGCCTCCAATGGGGGAAAGTATCATGGAATGCACCGTTCTTCATCGTTTGAAAGAAATCGGTGATAAGGTTGCAATTGATGATTCGGTATTGGAAGTTGCTACGGATAAGGTGGATACTGAAGTGCCCTGCCCTTTTGAAGGAACAATTAAGGAATGGCTGGTAGATAAAAATGACGTTGTGCTGATTGGCAGCCCGGTCGCTTTAATAGAGGTCGACGGCAACACAAATGTTGATTTATCTTCAAATTCGCCTTCTACTCCCGAAGAAATAGCAGCACATGAAGCAACGGCTGTACTTGAAAAAGATTTTCATGAAGCAGTAGCTAAAAAATCGGATTCAGCTTTACCGGCAGTGTCTAACGGAATTGAATCAAACGGATTTTATTCTCCCCTTGTTCTCAGTATAGCAAAAGAAGAAAACATTAGTACCGATGAACTCGCAGCTATCGGGGGAACCGGTGCTGAAAACAGAGTTACGAAAAATGATATTTTAGCCTACCTGGACACCCGGAAACATACTGTTCCAGCCACTCCGGAATCCGTCAAGACGGTTTCGGTTAGCGGAGGCAATGAAATTATTGAAATGGACCGGATGCGCAAGATGATCTCCCAGCGTATGACCGAGTCCAGGAAGATTTCTGCCCATGTTACTTCTTTCATCGAGGCAGATATGACCACCGTTGTAAAATGGAGAGATGCAGTTAAGAATGAGTATAGAAAAAAATCCGGTGACAGCATCACTTTTACGCCTATTTTAATTGAAGCAGTTGTAAAGGCGATCAGGGATTATCCGATGATCAATATATCGGTGGATGGCGATAAGATCATCAGGAAAAAAGATATTAACATCGGAATGGCCGTTGCACTGCCAGACGGAAATTTAATCGTTCCGGTTATTCATCATGCCGACCAGTACGATCTGCCAGGATTGGCGCGAAAAGTGAACGAACTGGCAAAAAAAGCAAGAGAAAATAAATTAAAGGCGGATGATGTTTCAGGAGGAACCTATACCGTTTCTAATATCGGTGCGTTCGGGAACCTGATGGGTACGCCCATAATTGTTCAGCCACAGGTTGCTATTATGGCATTCGGGGCAATTAAAAAGAAACCTGCTGTTATAGAAACCCCACAGGGTGATCTGCTGGGAATTCGCAGTCTGATGTTCATCTCACATTCCTACGATCATCGTGTTGTAGACGGCTCATTAGGTGGAATGTTTCTAAAAAAAGTGAATGACTACCTTGAAAATTTTGATTCACACCGAACGCTGATCTGATGCTTAGACTGACTTTGGACATGGATGATGTGCTGGCAAACACCCATGAAAAATTGATTCAGATTATATTAAACGACTTCTCTACCACACTTACTGAACAGGATCTGAAAACCAATGCACTGAAAAATCTTTTACATCCGAAGCAATTTACTAAACTGAATAAAGTAATTAATTCTCCCGGTTTTTTTGCAGACGTTGAGGTAAAGCAGGACGCAGTTGAAACCGTACATGCTCTTTCGCAGTTTTACGAAATTTTTATAGCGACGGCCTGCATGGAATTACCTAATTCGTTTAAGGATAAATTTGACTGGCTTAACAGGAATTTTAAATTTATACCTTGGACCAATATTGTTTTCTGCGGATATAAAAGTATAATACGTTCCGACTATCTGATTGATGATCATGTAAGAAACCTGGCTGCTTTTAAGGGTGAGGGAATCCTGTTCACTGCCGCTCATAATTTGCACGATAAAACCTACAGAAGAGTCTCAAGCTGGAAAGATGTCTCTGAATTATTTTTACCAATTGTATGAAATTATTACTGATTGAAGACGAACCGAAGACAGTCCAATCCCTGAAACAGGGGCTGGAAGAAGACGGATATGAAGTAGACATCGCATACGACGGGCTGATCGGCAGGCAACTGGCGAAAAATAATTCGTATCAACTCATTATCAGCGACATCATCATTCCTGGCATCAACGGAATTGAACTTTGCCGGGAGATTCGCCACTCCGGTGATGATACGCCTATCCTGATGCTTACAGCCCTTGGTACCACGGACGATAAAGTTACAGGCCTTGATGCGGGAGCGGACGATTATCTGGTAAAGCCATTTGAATTTAAAGAATTGCTGGCCCGGGTGCGCGCATTGACAAAACGCGGATCGGGTATCTCCCATACTTCACAAATTCTGAAATTTGCTGACTTAGAGGTTTCACTGGATGCAAAAACGGTTCACCGTGCAGGAAACAAGATCAATTTGACCGCCCGTGAATTTAACCTGCTGGTCTATTTGATCCGTAACCAGGGAAGAGTTGTTTCAAAAGTTGAAATTGCAGAACAGGTATGGGACATTGGTTTTGATACCGGAACAAATATTATTGAAGTATACGTAAATTATCTTCGTAAGAAAGTTGATAAAGACTATCCCGTAAAACTTATTCACACTCAATTCGGGATGGGTTATGTACTTAAAATTGAAGACTAATGCAGATCCGTACCAGGCTTACTGTCCAGTTCTCTTTATTGGTGAGCAGTATCCTTCTGGTTACTTTCCTGTCTATCTATTATTTTTCCTACAAAAACCTGACGGAAGATTTCTACGATCGTCTTAAATCGAAAGCCAGCTCGGCCGCCCGTTTGCTGGATGGCCCTGTGGTTAGCCCGGATATCGTGAGAGCGCTTGAAGGTTCCAATACTGACCGGATGTACAATCAAATCATTCTGATTTATGACGAGAAAAACCGTCTGATGTATACCAATTCCAGCTCCAGCGCAAAAAAAATACATGTTTCAAAGTACTGGCTGGATGAAGTTCGAAAAGCCGGTGAGATTCGATACACTGACGGGAATTCTAAAATTGTTGCACTAATCACTATCCTGCCCTTTACAAGAGCTGTTGTGCTGCTAGGAGCGGAAGATCAGGTCGGTCAGGTTAATCTAAGTAACCTTTTACAATTACTAACGGCTTCTTTTGTGATTGTTACAATTATTGTAGCATTTGCCGGATGGATTTTCGCCAAGCGTGCGCTGCGTCCAATATCGAAAGTAATGAATGAAGTTGAGGGATTCCTGCCGCAAAAGCTCGATACCAGACTTGCCGTACCCAATCAGAAAGATGAAATAGGAAGACTGACCACCACCTTCAACAATCTGCTGGACCGTATTGAAACGGCTTTTCAGATGCAAAAAATATTTGTAGCCAATGTTTCCCATGAATTAAAAAATCCTCTTACAAAAATCCGGTCACAGCTCGAAGTGAGTATGCTTAAAGAACGAAGTGTAACTGACTATCAGCTTACCTTAAAATCAGTTTTGGAAGATATTCAGGAGCTCGCGCAATTATCTAATACGCTACTTGAACTGGCAAAGGTAAGCGAGGATCAAAAAGATCTGCTCACGGAAACGATCCGTATCGATGATTTGCTTTGGGACTCCCGCCAGATGCTGGCGCAGGCAAACAGCACCTATCAAATTAACCTTAACCTGGACGATCTGCCGGAGGATGATACATGGCTGGAAATTGCGGGCAATCCGACACTTCTTAAAACAGCCTTTTTAAATCTGATGGATAATGCCTGTAAGTTCTCGGAAGATTTGAGCGTACATGTTAATTTAAAATGTACAAATAAAAAGATAATACTCACCTTCTCCGATCATGGTAAAGGAATTCCCTTAAAGGATCAGAACCTTGTCTTCCAGCCCTTTTACCGGAGCGATAATACTGCCAGTGTCAAAGGCTATGGAATTGGCCTTTCGTTGGTGGAGCGTATCGTAAAGCTCCATTCCGGAACCATTGAAATCCTTCCTAATAAACCTAAGGGAACCACTTTTCTGTTACATTTCTTTCATTCTGAGGTTAACTATACAAAGATTGTATAAAATTTTGGGTCTCTAAGTAGATTCTAATTTTATATTAATCTGCTTTTAAGTATTGTTATTTTAATTTGTATTGTTCTAGTAAGAGCAGTGCTTCACCCATCGAAGCAGACATTGATAGATTTCATTTTTTGTGGTGTTAATAAGCAAACTTGGCAGGTGTTTCTCACACCTGCCAAAGTTTTTTGTAGGCTGCACGGCGCAGTCTGGATTAACGCAAAAAGACTCACCCCTACTATCTTAGCCATTTACGTTCAGCCCGGCTTTGCCGTTCAGGCCATTAAAAAAGCGGAAGACTATTCATCCACCGCTCTTTTAAAATATTATTTCAATTAATTCTTTTTTCTGATCTCAATAATCTTCATCCGGTTAAGCATTTTTATTACCGGATAGGTTGGATCAACTTCCCACCACTTTGATCCAAAATTAATTGAATTCGGGCGTTTATGATGATTATTCTGAAATAATTCACCCATCATAAGAAAGTCAAATATCAGTGAATTCTTTGATTTATCTTCGTTGTCAAAATTCTGATACCCGTATTTATGGCCACTCCAATTGACGATTGCACCATGAATCGGCCCCATCAAAAAATGTATAGGCAATAAAAAGAAGAATGCCCAGTGCATATCCAGATATAGGTAAGCCAGAATATAAAAGGCCGAATATAATAACGCCCAGCCTGCTCTTGATAACCACGAATCACCTAATTTTTCGATAAATCTCCATTCCGGATAATTGCGTTCAAACTGTGACTCAATCGCCCGTTTACGATTCAGAACAGCATTATAAATATCTTTCGTTTCCCACATCATTGTAAATACGTTTTTGGTATGGTGCGGGGAATGAGGATCTCTTTCCGTATCACTGAATGCGTGGTGCATTCTGTGCAGAATGGCATATGCACGGGGACTTAAATAAGATGAACCCTGTGAAAGGTAAGTCAGCAAATAGAAGAAGCGTTCCCATGGCTTGCTCATAATAAACATTTTATGAGCGGAATATCGATGAAGAAAAAAGGTTTGGCAAAAAAGTGATAGATACCAGTGTATGACAAATACGGCAAGAACTATATACATGAAAAAATTTGAAGTTTAAAACGAACTATTCACAAAAATAACCCTAAGTCCTTAGAAAACCACGCGGATTTAACATTATTTCAAATTTATTTATATTCATTCTACTGAATGCTAAAATAATCACCTCTTTCTTTATAAAATCATAAAAGCATAACTCACTAGATTGGCTCCCATCTGCAATGCTTTTCTCCGCATTTCTTCGGGGTCATTATAGACACTTTGATCTTCCCAGCCATTTCCAAGGTCTGTTTCGTAGGAATAATAACATATCAATCGCCCTTCATAGATCAGGCCAAAACCTTGTGGCTGCTTGGCATCATGCTCATGAATCTTTGGTAGCCCATCAGGAAAATTATATTTTACACGATAAATTTCATGATTATATGGTAACTCTAAAAAGGATAACTCAGGAAAAACTTTTTTCATTTCTCTGCGGATAAATGGATCTAATCCGTAATTATCATCAATATGCAGAAAACCACCTGAAAGCAGATAGTTACGCAGATTCTGTGCTTCTGTATCCGTAAAAACTACATTTCCGTGCCCGGTCATATGCACAAAAGGATAGGTGAACAAATCCGGACTACCAACTTCCACAATGTCTTCCGACGGGTTGATGTTCATTTTTAACTCAGAATTACAAAATCGGATCAGATTTGGCAGGGAGGTTTTGTTCGCATACCAGTCCCCGCCCCCGCCATATTTCAGCTTGGCGATTTTGAGAGATGACTGCGCCTGACTGATAGTTATATCTAACAAACTAAAAATGAATAAACTATAAGCAATAATGTTTCTAAAAAGCTTTAAATTTCTCATAAATACAGATTATTTATAGATTAGCCATGTTCATCGCATGGCACCCTGCCACCGCAGCTGTTTCCGTTCTAAGCCGGGTAGCACCCAATGAAACGGTTTCAAAACCATGTTTCTGAGCAAACAATACTTCTTCCGGCGTGAAATCACCCTCGGGACCTATTAATAAAACTCCGCTTTGATTTCGGACGGTTTTTTGAAACACATGCTGCACCTTGTGGTTTTCAGGTACATAAGCTAACAATTTAACGAATTCTGTTCTGCTTTCGATGAACGATTCAAATTTATTATTTACAGTTATTTCAGGCAGGTAAAATTGCTGGGACTGTTTCATGGCGGCCGCTGCTATCCGGTTCAGGCGTGTGAGATTCACAACCCGGTTCATGGATTCGGTATTTGTATTTTTAGTCACGATGAAATCAATACGCTCTACACCAATCTCTGTCATCTTTTCTACCATCCATTCATTGCGTTCCGCTTTCCGGGTAGGTGCAATGGCCATATGGATCGAAAATGGACGTCTGGGGACAAAGGACGATTCCAGCACTTCATAGTGGACCTTTTTACCTAAGACCTTTAATCTGCACTTCCGGAGAAGTCCTTTGCCATCGGTTACGTAAATAATATCACCGTCAGTCAGCCGAAGCACTTTACTGCTGTGCCTGGCCTCTTCTTCGTCCAGTTCTGTGATCCGGGTATCCGGCTGAAAAAATAAATGCATATTGTTAAATAGTATCCTGTACCGGCTAATTGTCTGAATTCAAAAGTAGGAAATTATTAAATAATAAATTCTTTGCCTGGAAAGTGATAATTTCAAGAAATCCTCCTCATTTGCAATAACACTGTTTTTTGTATTTTCTCACTATTCCTTTACAGATTGTGTATTTTATCAACCTGATTTCACGACAACAACAAAAAACACTATTTGTTAATAATTTAATAAACCGAGGTTAAAATTGTGGAAATAGTACACTTTTTACTGACTATACTACCATAAACACAATAAAATTCTGTATTTAGTTAAATTTTCTTACATTTTATTTCCTGCAATTACATTTTTGCATTAATATTGTGTCGTTATAATAATTCGTCACCACCTTATCTAGTACTATTATGTCAAAATCCAAGCTGGAATATATTTGGTTGGATGGCTACAAGCCGACCCAAAGTTTACGCAGCAAAACCAAAATTGAAGAAGATTTTAGTGGAAAGCTGGAAGATTGCAGTAACTGGTCGTTTGATGGTTCATCAACTGAACAAGCTGCTGGCGGCTCGTCGGACTGTCTATTGAAGCCTGTTGCTATCATTCCTGATCCACAGCGTAAAAATGGATACCTTGTAATGTGTGAAGTTTTGAATGCTGATGGCACTCCTCACGTAACTAACGGCCGCGCTACAATCGAAGATGATGACAATGATTTCTGGTTCGGTTTTGAGCAGGAGTATTTCCTTTGGGATAATGAAACAAATAAACCTCTTGGTTTCCCGGCAAATGGCTATCCTGCTCCACAGGGACCATATTATTGCTCAGTTGGCGCCAAGAATGCATACGGACGTGAAATCATCGAAGAGCATCTTGATGCTTGTATTGATGCAGGTCTTAATATCGAAGGTATTAATGCTGAGGTAGCCGCAGGACAGTGGGAATTCCAGATGTTTGCAAAAGGCGCAAAACAAGCTGGTGACGAAATCTGGCTTGGACGTTATTTGCTGGAACGTATCGGTGAAAAATACGGCGTTTCTATCAACTGGCATTGCAAACCTCTTGGTGATCTTGACTGGAACGGTAGCGGTATGCACGCTAATTTCTCAAACTCTGCTTTGAGAACAGCTGGCAGCAAAGAAGTATTCGATAAGGTTTGCGAATCTTTCCGTCCTGTTGTTAAGGAACACATTGAAGTATATGGTGCTGACAACCACCTGCGCTTGACTGGAAAGCACGAAACTGCTTCAATCCACGATTTCAGCTATGGTGTTTCTGACCGTGGTGCTTCTATCCGTATCCCTGTTCTTGTTCCTCAAAAAGGATGGAGCGGATACCTGGAAGACCGTCGTCCAAACTCAGCAGCAGATCCATATAAAGTTGCAGCGCGTATTATCAAGACTGTTAAGTCTGCTTTGTAATTTATATAGAATATTGAATGAATAAAAAAACCACCTTTGCGGGTGGTTTTTTTATTATCCTGATTTCTCAAAAAAGGTTAATCTTCGTTTTCACTTCCCGTGAAATGATATAATGTTGGATCAAGCTGAATTCTTCCGGCATTGAAACGGATGATAAAATCGTTGATTACTTTTTCATTGATCTCCGTTTTATTTAAACCAACTTCCAGGCCGATTCCGTATTCAAACTGGTCGTCCGTTTCTACATGCTCTCTAACCGATATTTCTTCATTCTCCTCTATTTCTTCAATAAATTCAGTGAGCAGCAATTCCGCTTCTTCATCCTGCTCTGGATCATCCGGATAATCATCCGTTCTCTCATCAGGCGACACATAGTTAGGCATTTCCTTCTTCAACCTTTCCAGCGCGGCATCGTACACCAGTGTTGAATGATGTAGCCTCAATGTGTAAATTAACGCATCGTAAACTACCTCCTTGTCCTTATACATTCCTACGAACTGAACATGCGCGTGTTCGTTATTTTCCTCTTCGTCATCTTCAAATTCGTCTGATACGTAAACAAAGTTTAACCGTTCAGCCTTACATTCCCGCCTTAACTGAGCGATTTCTTCTGGATCAAATCCCGGATTCATAATTTACAAATTATTTGTTTGAAGCAATAATTACAAATTTATTCCAAAAATAGCATTTCGCGGTATTTTGCCAAAGGCCAATCTTCATCATCTATCAATAATTCCAGTTTATCGACATGGTACCGGATCTCTTCAAAATAGCCTTTGACTTCCGAACCATATAATTTGGCACGTTCAAAAAGTACATCCACATTATTTGCCGTTTTCCGCGCTTCCGTCATTTCATGCACCAAACGCTTGATGACCACCACATGTGCTGAAATATCTTTAATGATTTCCTTAATAGGTTCAGCCTCTTCCAGCATTTCAAGGTCTGTAAGCGCACGGGCAGTTTGTGCCAGTTTGAACTGATATTTGATAACCGTAGACACGATATGATTTAAGGCCAGATCACCGATTACACGGGATTCTATCTGTAATTTTTTAACATAATTTTCGAGCTCGATCTCATAACGGGCATGTAGTTCCCTGCTTGAAAGTACGCCCATTTTTTCAAAAGCCTGAATCGTAGTTTCTGTAACATAAGCATACAATGCATCGTAGGTTGCACTGATATTGCTTAACCCGCGTTCTTTTGCAGTGGTAACCCACTCTTCCGAATAACCATTTCCTTCAAAAAGTATTTTTTTAGATTCTTTAAAATACCTTTTGAGAATTTCAACCGTCGCGACTTTTTTCTCTTCCCCGGCACTTAGTCGTTCGTCCATTTCCTTTTTGAATTCCATCAGCTGATTCGCGACGATGGTATTCAGCACGATCATAGGCGAAGCGCTATTCTGTGCGCTCCCGACCGCCCTGTATTCAAATTTATTACCTGTGAAACAGAACGGAGAAGTCCGGTTACGGTCTGTATTATCTCTCTGCAGGTTTGGGATACGGGTAATTCCCAGTTTATAATAAAAATTCTCTCCCTTTTCCAAAGTAATTTCTCCTTTACTGACCAGCTCTTCCAACATACTGGTTAGTTCTCCACCCAGGAATACCGAAACAATTGAAGGCGGTGCCTCATTGGCACCAAGTCTGTGCTCATTTCCCGCAGATGATATGGAAGCCCGCAGCAGATCCGCATGATCGTGAACGGCTTTTACCACATTGAGTAAAAATGTAAGGAAGCGTAAATTTTCCTTCGGTTTGGTTGTCGGTGCCAGTAGATTGATACCCGTGTCGGTAGAAAGCGACCAGTTATTATGCTTGCCGCTGCCATTAATTCCCGCAAAAGGTTTTTCGTGAAACAGTACCTGAAAATTGTGCTTATCTCCGATTTTCTGCATCAGATCCATCAGCAAGGCATTGTGATCAATGGCAAGATTTACCTCTTCAAAAGTCGGGGCGCATTCAAACTGTCCGGGGGCTACTTCATTATGACGTGTTCTTACCGGGATGCCTAGTTTAAGCGCCTCAAACTCAAAGTCTACCATAAAGGCATTTACACGCGGCGAAATAGATCCAAAGTAATGATCGTCCAGTTGTTGTCCGCGAGCCGGACTATGACCAAAAACCGTACGGCCAGCCATCAGTAAATCGGGCCTGGCATAATACAGCGCTTTATCCACCAGGAAATATTCCTGCTCGATGCCCAAAGTTGGCGTAACCTTGTCAACATCGCGATTAAAAAACTGGCAAACCGACGTGGCAGCTTTATCCAGCATAACCAGTGACCGAAGCAAAGGTGCCTTGTAATCCAAAGCTTCGCCTGT
>Ga0265797_10003060_pt1 | contig 27233 bp, 21 predicted proteins | sample P2T30metagenome_FD_192433 | JGI IMG/M metagenome (GOLD analysis project Ga0265797, IMG submission 192433) | Plant litter microbial communities from East Loma Ridge, Irvine, California - P2 T30 | ecosystem: Environmental > Terrestrial > Plant litter > Unclassified | place: USA: California... | reverse complement strand
GGTCGGCATGCCCGAGTTGCGCGCGCGCGTCACGGCCAGCTTGACCCAGTCGCGGATCGGCGCGTCCTTGACCTGGCACATGCGCCAGATGTCGCCCTGCTCCACGTTCTGGCTCATCAGCACTTCGCCGGTGGCGAGGTCGGTGATGTTGGCCACGCCGTCTTCCTGGATCTCGAAGGTCTTGTCGTGCGAGCCGTATTCTTCGGCTTGCTGGGCCATCAGGCCGACGTTCGGCACCGTGCCCATGGTCTTCGGATCGAAGGCGCCATGCCATTTGCAGAAGTTGATGATCTCCTGGTAGATGCGGGCGAAGGTGCTCTCGGGGATGACTGCCTTGACTTCCTTCAGGCGGCCGTCGGCGCCGTACATCTTGCCGCCGGCGCGGATCATGGCCGGCATCGAAGCGTCGACGATGACGTCGTTCGGCGAATGGAAGTTGGTGATGCCCTTGGCCGAATCGACCATCGCCAGTTCAGGGCGGTGTTCCTGGCAGGCGTGCAGGTCGCGGATGATTTCTTCGCGCTGCGACGACGGCAGGTCGGCGATCTTGTTATACAGGTCGGCCATGCCGTTGTTGACATTGATGCCGAGGCTGTCGAACAGGGCGCCATGCTTCTCGAACGCTTCCTTGTAGAACATGCGCACGCAGTGACCGAACACGATCGGGTGCGACACCTTCATCATCGTCGCTTTCACGTGCAGCGAGAACAGCATGCCGGTCTGGTGCGCGTCTTCGATCTGTTCTTCATAGAACGACAGCAGCGCCTTGCGGCTCATGAACATCGAATCGATGATCTCGCCGGCCTGCAGTGCAACCTTTGGCTTGAGCACGACCGTCTGGCCGCTCTTGGTGACCAGTTCCATCTTGACCTCGCGCGCGGCGTCGAGCGTCATCGACTTTTCGCCGTGGTAGAAGTCGCCGCCGGTCATGTGCGCCACGTGGGTGCGCGAGGCTTGCGACCATGGCTGCATCGAGTGCGGGTTCTTGCGTGCGTACTCTTTCACGGCGCGCGGGGCGCGGCGGTCCGAGTTGCCTTCGCGCAGGACCGGATTCACGGCCGAGCCGATGCACTTGCCGTACTTGGCCTTGATGGTTTTTTCTTCTTCGGTCTTCGGATCGGCCGGGTAGTCAGGGATGTTGTAGCCCTTGTCCTGCAGTTCCTTGATCGCGGTGGTCAGTTGCGAGACCGAGGCGCTGATGTTGGGCAGCTTGATGATGTTGGCGGACGCTTCCAGCGTTTTCTTGCCCAGTTCGCTCAGCGCATCCGGCACGCGCTGCTCAGGGGTCAGGTTTTCCGGGAAAGCAGCCAGGATACGGGCCGCGACCGAGATGTCGCTGGCCTCGATCGTGATGCCGGCCGGCTTGGTGAAGGTGCTGACCACTGGCAGGAAGGCGTGGGTCGCCAGCAGCGGCGCCTCGTCGGTCAGGGTGTAGATGATGGTCTGATCACTGCTCATGCACATTTTCCTCGGTATTCGCGAACGGTTCGCGATGTTCAAAACTGGACAAGCGTCCTGGACTGGCCCGGGCGCCGCGCTCTCGCCGCACATTCTACCCCTCCCCTTGCGGGAGCGAGTGAAACGCAAGCGGCTGAATTTACCCGCTGTGGGTCACGGCCGCGCTCGAGTCTTCTATAAGACATAAGACGCGCCATATTATGCCCCAGCTTTGCACGGGATACCAGTTTTTACGTCGTCGCCAACGGCGCCGCAGCGCGGCCGGGACCCGATCGGCATATGATCGCCCCAAGCAAAAAAACCCGCCAGGGCCGAAGCCGGGCGGGTCTTTCCACTGCACAGAACTTGCCTGCGCGGCCGTAGCCGCACAGCACGCGGGGATTAAGCCGACAGTGCCTTCAGGGCTGCAGCCAGGCGGCTCTTGTGACGCGCTGCCTTGTTCTTGTGGATGATCTTCTTGTCAGCGATGCTGTCGATTTTCGACACCGATTGCTGGAAGATGGTGGTCGCGGCTTCTTTGTCGCCGGCCTGGATGGCCTTGCGCGCTGCCTTGATTGCGGTACGCAGGGTCGAACGCTGCGACGAGTTGTGCGCGTTTTGCTTAACTGCTTGACGAGCGCGCTTGCGCGCTTGTGCGGTATTTGCCATGGAATTTCCTAAATCGGGGTCAAGTTGCGTTTGCAAACATTAGCGACTGTTAAACCGGCGCCGGAGCGTGCCTAGCGGAGCCTGCCCAACGATTAGTGTCTGCTAACAGAATTCAGTACAGCCCACGATTATAGCGAAGCTTTCCCCACAGGGCAATTCATAATTCAACAATTCTCGGCGGCAAGCACCAGATCGGCGAGTTGCAGAAGTATAATCCTGCGCCATGAACCTGCTCAGAACCCTCGCTGCCATCTCCAGCATGACCATGCTCTCGCGCGTCACCGGCCTGCTGCGCGAAAGCCTGTTTGCGCGCGCCTTTGGCGCGTCTGCTTACACCGACGCCTTCATCGTCGCGTTTCGCCTGCCCAATCTGCTGCGCCGACTGTTTGCCGAGGGCGCCTTCGCCCAGGCCTTCGTGCCGATCCTGTCCGAATACAAGACCCAGCATGGCGACGTCGCCACCAAGACCCTGGTCGACCATGTCGCCACCTCGCTGGTATGGGCCACGGTACTGACCAGCATGGTCGGCATCATCGGCGCCCCGCTCCTCATTCTCACCATCGCCGGCGACCTGCGCGACACGCCCGGCGCCTACGACGCCTCGGTGGTCATGACGCGCATGATGTTCCCGTACATCGCCTGCATGTCGTTCGTGGCGCTGGCCGGCGGCATCCTCAACACCTGGCGCCAGTTCAAGATTCCGGCGTTCACGCCAGTGCTGCTGAACCTGTCGTTCATCTTCGCCTCGCTGGTGCTGGTCAATTACCTCGAGCAACCGATCTATGCGATGGCGATCGCGGTCTGCGTCGGCGGCGTGCTGCAGGTGGCAATCCAGATTCCTTCGCTGGTCAAGATCGGCATGCTGCCGCGCATCTCGTTCAATCCGCTGTCGGGCCTGCGCGACGCCGGCGTGCGGCGCATGCTGAGAAAAATGGGGCCGGCCGTGTTCGCCGTCTCGGCAGCCCAGATCAGCCTGCTCATCAACACCGGCATCGCGGCCAGCCTGGCGGCCGGCGCAGTCTCGGCGCTGCAGTATGCCGACCGCCTGATGGAATTCCCGACCGCGATGCTGGGCGTGGCGCTGGGCACGATATTGCTGCCGAGCCTGTCGAAAGCGAACAGCGAAGGCAATGCCGACGAATACGCCGCCCTGCTCAACTGGGGCCTGCGCCTGACCTTCCTGCTGGCGCTGCCGGCGGCGGTGGGCATGGCGACCCTCGCCGTGCCGATGATCGCCACCCTGTTCCACTACGGTAAATTCGACGATGCGGCGCTAGCCAATTCGTCGCTGCCGCTGATGGCCTACAGCGCCGGCCTGCTCGGCATCATCCTGGTCAAGATCCTGGCGCCGGCCTTTTATGCGCGCCAGGACGTCAAGACGCCGGTGCGCATCGCGGTGCTGGTGCTGGTGGCGACCCAGTTGATGAACCTGGTCTTCGTGCCGCTGCTGGGGGTGGCGGGACTGGCGCTGTCGATCGGCCTGGGCGCCTGCATCAACGCCACCTGCCTGTATATCGGCCTGCGCCGGCGCGGCATCTATACGCCGCAGCCGGGCTGGCTGAAGTTCTTCGTCAAGCTCGCCATTGGCGTGGCGGCGCTGGGCGCGGTGTGCTGGTTCGGCCAGGCCCAATTCGACTGGGCGGCGATGAAGGCCACGCCGGGGCTGCGCATCGGCGCCCTGTTCGGCATCATCGCGGCCGCCGCCATCACCTACTTCGGCACCCTGGCGCTGCTGGGCTTCCGGCCGCGCGACTTCCGCCGCCGCGCGGTGTGATCAGCGCAGCGGCTGCGCAGTCGGGGTGTACGCTGCGGCCTCGACTTGTTCGGCCGGTTCCGGCTCCGACTCGGGCTCCGGCGTTGGCTCTGACGGCTCTTCTTTCACTTCCTCTGCCGGCGTTTCGGTCTCGGGCGGCGCAGGTGCTTCCTCGACCGGCGCCGCAGGTGGCGCCACGGCGGGCGGCGCGGCGGGCGTTGCCTGTGCGTTCGGCGGCGCGCTGCCGGGCGCTCCGGGCAGCGCGTGCTGCGCCGCCGCGGCGGGCGCCAGACTGCGTTCACCGGCAGTAAAACGCCACTCCGAGATGCTGGCCTTGTTGTCCAGGCCACGAAAGCGGCTGTCGAAGTTGGCGACCTTGAGCGGCGGCGCGTTCGACAGGCTGTGAAAGCCGACGATGCCGACCTCGCCATCGCCCAGATACACGATGCCCCACTCGGCCTTGCCGGTGAGCGGATCGACGAACAGCTTGCGCAGGTGGCGCCGCACGCCGGGAAAGCGCGGGTCTTTCAATAGTTCCTTGACCGACGGCGGATACGGCGTGGCGCCGCGTGGCGTGGCGGCGGCGTAGCTGTCGAGCGCGGCGCTGAAGGCGGCGCCGATCTCCAGCAATTCCTGTTCGGCCGCCGCGCGCTGCAGGAGCGAGCCGACCTTCAGGGTGGCCGCGCCAACCAGGCCGATGATGGCGACAAAGATCACCAGCCCGAGATAGGTGAATCCCGACTGGCGCGCCTGTTTCATTACCACTCCAGATAGGGCCGGCCGCGGCGGTCGTTGCCGGGCGCGCCGCTGCGCACGTTCTCCAGTGCGCCCTGCTCGCCTTCCTGCGGCATCTCCTGGATCCAGGTCTCGCGGCTTTCGGTGATCGGGTCGAGCGGGATCTCGCGCAGGTACTTCTTTTCGACCAGCTGCTCGAGCGAATCCGGATAGCGTCCGGTGTCGGAGCGGTACTGGTCGATCACGGCGCGGGTGTTGCGCAGGTTGTCCATCAGGATGGTCTCCTTGGCGCTGTCGATGCTCGGGAAGAACCTCGGCACGGCCAGCGTCAGGAGCAGCGCGATGATGCCCAGCACCACCAGCAGCTCGATCAGCGTAAATCCCTTCGGCTTGACGCCGCGCCAGGTCCCTGCAGTCATCGTGGTCACCATTTGTTGTACGGGATGCCGTTCAGGCCGACGCGCTCGGACCTCGAGTACACGTCATACACATCGTCGCCTTCGCGCGGCTGGTCCGGTTCGCTGGCGTAGCTGCGCTTGCCCCAGGTGTCGGCATCGGCCAGGTCCGGATCGGGATTGAACGGATCGCGCGGAATGCGGCGTAGAAAATAGATCTTCGCCTCTTTCGGGCTGCGCAGGTCGGGCACGCCGGCGGCCAGCATCTCGAGGCGCGGCGGGTAGCCGCTGGCGCCGGCGGCCTTGGCCACCCGGCCTTCGTCACCGGCCTTTTTATACGCGTCCAAGCTGGTGCGGATCTCGCGCAGCGCGCGCCGCAAGTCCTGTTCGTCGCGCCGCTGCACCGTGACCTGCGCCACCGGCAGCACCAGGGTGCCCAGCAGCGCCAGGATTGCCAGCGTGACCAGCAATTCGATCAGGGTGAAGCCGCGCGCCTTCATCGCGTCGGCAGCGGCGGATTGACGCCGGGCGGATAGGCCACCGGCTGGATCTCGACTTCCTGGGTTGCCGCTTCAGGCGCCGGCGCCGGGGCTGGCGTCAACGGCGCCGATGGCGGCGGCCCGGATTGGGGCGAGCCGAGTTGCGGCGTGACCGGCAGCGCCGACGGCGGCACCGACACCGCATTCGGCGCCGCCGGCGCGGCCAGTGCCGGCGCCGCGACCGCAGCGCCCTCCACCGCCACCGGCTGCCCCGGCGCCACCGAGCGCACGTTGACCGCGCCGCCAGGCGGCACGATCACCCGCAGCGCGGTATCCGGACGGCGGCGGAAGCTGGCCTCGGTGCCGGCGCCGAATTCCGAGGCGCTGGCCGGCGGGCGCTGCACCGCGCGCACGATACGCGGCGTGATCGACAGCACGATCTCGGTGCGGTCGGTGGCGTCGCGCGTGTTGCCGAACAGGCGTCCCACGATCGGCAGGTCGCCCACCCCTGGCACCTTGCTGCCGCTGGTGCGGTCCTCGTTGCTGATCAGGCCCGCCAGCACCTGGTTCTCGCCATCCTTCAGCTGCAGCAGCGTGGTGGCCGAGCGGGTGCCGATGCGGTACGCTACGCTGCCATTGGTGGTGGTGATCGATTCGCCCAGGCTGCTCACTTCGAGCGAGATGCGGATCGCCACTTCGTTGTTCAGGTAAATGGTCGGCTCGACGTTGAGGGTCAGGCCGACGTCGATGTAGTTGACGTTCTCGGAGGCGAAGCCGCCGATTCCCGACGACACCGTGGCCGAGATATTCGGGATCTTGTCGCCGATGACGACCTTGGCTTTTTCCTTGTTGCGCACGCGGATGCGCGGATTGGCCAGGGTGTTGGTGTCGCCGTCGGTCTTGTTGGCGGCGATGGTAGCGCCGATCGGGCCGACGGTGATGTTGCGGCTGTTGAAGTTGCGCAGTTCGTCCACCGTCAGGCGCGCGCCGCTGAATGTCTCGAGCGGCGCAAACGAGAGCGCCGCCGGCCACGAGATTCCCAGGTCCATCACGCTGTTGCGCTTGATCTCGAGCACTTCAACGTCGAGCATGACTTCCGGCTCGGCCACGTCCTGCAGCGCCACCAGCTGGGTCGCGATGCGGATCGCTTCCGGGTTGTCGCGCAGGATCACCAGGTTCAGCTTTTCATCGACCACCACGTCACGCGCCTTGAGGATGGTCTTGAAGGTGTTGGCGATGCTCTTGGCTTCGGCGTTGGCCAGGAAGAAGGTCTTGACCGTCATCTCCTGGTATTCACGCAGCTTGGCCGCCACGTTCGGGTAGATCAGGATCGTGTTGCCGTCCATGACCTGGCGTTCCAGGCCGTTGGTCATGAGCAGGTAATACACCGCCGCTTCCACCGTGCTGTTCTTCAGGAAGATCGAGGTGCGCCCGTCGGCCTTGACGTCCTTGTCGAAGATGAAGTTCAGGCCCGAGTGGCGCGCGATGATCTCGAATACCTGCTTGAGCGGGGCGTCGCGAAACTCGAGGCTGATCGGCTTGCGGTAGGCCGCGGCCAGCGTGGTTTCGGCGCCCGGCCGCGCGGCTGCTTTTTCGTCGACCTGCAAGAGCAGCTGGCGCGCCGCCTCGTGGCTCGGGCGTTCGGTGAGCAGCGCCGACAAACTCTGGCGCGCGGCGTCGATGTCGCCCTGGTCGAACGCGGCGCGCGCATCCTGCAGCATGGCGGCGTGGCGGCGGTCGGCCTCGACCTGGCGCAGGCCGGCGCGCGCGCGGTCGTTGCCGGGATCGATCGCCAGCACGCGCCGGTATTGCTCAGCCGCCAGATCGGCCTGGCCAGCGGCCAGCAGGCGGTCGGCCGCATCGACCAGGCGCGCGCTGGTGTTGTCGCGCACGCGCAGGTAGGCGGCGCGGTACAGCGGATTGCCCGGCTCGGCGGCCACCGCTTCCTGGTACTTGGCCAGGCCGGCCGCGACCTGGTCCTGCGCCACCAGTGCGTTGCCATCCTGGTAGGCGCGCTGCGCGGCGCAGCCGGCCAACAGCAAGGGCAACAAGGCCAGTGCCAACCCATGAATCCGGAAACGAACCATCACTCGAATACTCCAATATTGATCTGCTGGACCTGCGCAAGCGGCAGGTAGGTGAGGGTCAGTACAGGCGGCCGGATCGCATCGACCCGGTAGGTGCCGTCGATCGTGCTCTGGTCGCGCACCGAATAGGTCCGCTCGCCGCTGGCCAGGTAGACCTCCCAGTTGCCGTCCTGGAGCGACTTGCCGATATACGTGAATGGCAGCGGCGGCGCAGTGGGCGGCGGCGGCGGCGGTGGCGGCGGCGCGTTCGACGGCGGCGCTGGCGGCGGGGTCCAGTCCTGGCGCGCGAACAGCGCGTTCTCGCCGGCGCCGAAGCGGTCGTCGCCGCCGATCAGGGTCTCGCGCGGCAGCAGTGGCTGCACCGCGCTGGCGGGTGCCGGCGAGGCTGTCGTGGCTGGCGTCGCCACGGCCGCAGCGCGCGCCGGCGCCTGCGCGCTGCGCTCGACCGGCTCGGCCAGCGTGTCCTCGGGCGCGTTGTCGCCAAACACCACCAGGCCGGCGGCCAGCACCAGCGCCGCGCCCATCGCGATGTGACGCGGCTTCATCGCGCCACTCCCGGCGTGCTGGCCAGGTAGAACGTCAGGCGCAGGCGCGCCTCAACGCCGGCGTCGCCGATCGCGTCCCGCCGAAACGCGACGTCGTCGAGCGAGGCATGCGGCATGGCGCGCAGCACGTCCAGGGCAAAGCCCCAGACTGCGCCGTAGCTGCCCTTGACCGGCAGGTTGACCTGGTAGGTGGTCAGTCTGGCGTTGCGATCCTGGGCGCTGCGGTATTCGCCCTGCGACAGCGTCAGGCCATGCCTGGCCGCCAGCGCGAACACGTCGCGCAACTGGCGCTCGACGCCGCGCGCGTCGCCCAGCGTGGCATAGAAATGCTGCAGATTCTGGTCGCTGCTGGGCGGCGCCGCTGCAGTGGGCGCAGCGAGCGGCAACGGCGCGCGCGCCAGCCGCCGCGCCTGTTCGTAATCGCGTTCGAGTTGTTCGCGCGCCGGCAGCAGCGCCAGTTGCGCGCCGAGCCCTGCCAGCAGCAGCGCGAACGTTGCCGCCAGCAGCGGATTGACGCGGCCCAGCGCCAGGCGCGCGCGCAGCAGCAGGCCGGCCGGGGTGATGCCCGACCTCATGCCCGCCCCCATGCCCGACCTCATGGCGCACCCCACTGGGCGCTGATCTGGAACCGCAGCGGACGATTCGGATCCTGTTCCATTACTTCATGGCGCGTCAGCACCACGCTGCTGAAGCCCTCTTCGGCCTGCATCCGGCTGACATACGCCAGCATGTCGTCGCTGCTCCTGGCTTCGGCCGTGATGCGCAGCTGGCGCCGTTTGGCGTCGGGTTCGAGAGACAGCAGCGCCACCGATGGCGGCGTGGCGCCGGCCACCGCTTCGGCCAGGTCGCGCCACGGCAGATTGAGTTGCATGACCGCCGCGTTGACGGCGCTGGCCTGGGCCGGTGCGATCACGATGTGCGGCGCGGGCGCGGCCGAGCGCTGCGCCAGCGGCGCCTGAGTCCGGGCGGCGGTTGCGGCCTGCAGCGCCGCCAGTTCGGCCTGGCGTTCGAGGTACTGCTGGCCCTGACCTGCCGCCGTCGCCAGCAGCAGCACGATCGCCGGCGCCAGGAACACCAGTCGTGGCGGCGCGCGGAACAGGGTGCGGCGCAGGCCGGGCGGGGCGAAATCGATGCGGGTGCGTTTCATGCCAAAGCTCATGAAGGGTTTCATGCGGCGCTCCCGCTGCGCGCCAGGCGCGCCAGTTCGGACCAGCCATCGTCATCGGTCTCGAGCAGGCTGCAGGCGAACTTCAGCCGCCCCGGGCTGCTGGCCCACGCCGGCGGGACCGCGCCGCACAATTGCAATCGCTCGGGCCGGGCGGCGCCGACGCGCAAGGCTTCGCGCGCCACGTGGGTGTCGAGCCAGTCGCGGTCGGCGCCGCTCGGGATGGCGGCGCTGCGCACCGCCACCAGCACCCTGCCCTCGTACGCGGCCAGCGTCAGCACGCCGCCATGGACCTGGCCAAACCAGGCGCCGGGCCGGCGTTCACGGCGCCAGCCATTGAGCGCGGCGACAAAGTGCGGCTGCACTTCGACCAGGTGAAAACGGTGTTCGCGCGCCGCCGCCGTCAGTTGTTCGAGCAGCACATTCGGCGCGGCGGCGGCCAGGAACGGGCGGTCGGCATCCCAGTCGGCGCTGATGCGCCACTCGGCAGGCGCGGCGCCGAACAGGTGCTGGAAGCGCAGCGCGGCCGCTGCCTCGAGGTCGGCCACGCGGGTGGCGCCCGGTGGCGGTGTCACCTGCCACAGGCGCAGCAACTCGTCGGCCAGCACCACCGTCACCGGCCAGCCGGCCAGCGGCAGGTCGGAGAACAGCATGCGCAGGCCCGGCGCCAGCGCATCCGGCGCGAACAGGTCGAGCGGCTGCTCGGCCAGGGCCAGCGGCGCGCTGCCGAACAGGCGTCCGATCTTGACCAGCGACAGCCCATTGGCGGCGATCCCGATCCGCAGCGATTGTCCGAGACGTCTACGCATGCAGGGTCACCCGCTTGATCTCGTCGAGCGTGGTCGCGCCGCGCCGCACCAGCTCGAGCGCGGCCAGGCGCAGGCTGCGGGTGCCGTTGGCATGGGCCGCGGCCTTGATGCGGCGGATCGGCTGCTTGTCGACGATCAGTTCGCGGATCTCGTCATTGAGCGTCAGGATCTCGGCAATCGAACGGCGCCCTTTGTAGCCGGTGCCGCGGCAGTCGCCGCAGCCCTTGCCGCGCATGAAGACGAAGTCTTCGGCCTCGTCCGACTCGAGGTGCACCGACTTGAGTTCTTGCGGCGTCGGCGTGTAGCGTTCGGCGCAGCGCGGGCAGTTGGTGCGGATCAGGCGCTGGGCCCAGATGCCATTCAGGGCCGAGACGAAGGCATATGGATCGATGCCCATGTGCGTGAAGCGTCCGAACACGTCGAACACGTTGTTGGCGTGGACCGTCGTCAGCACCAGGTGGCCGGTCAGCGCCGACTGCACTGCGATCTCGGCGGTTTCACGGTCGCGGATCTCGCCGACCATGATCTTGTCGGGGTCGTGGCGCAGGATCGAGCGCAGCCCCTTGGCGAACGTCAGGCCCTTCTTTTCGTTGACCGGAATCTGCAGGATGCCGGGCAGCTGGTATTCGACCGGGTCTTCGATGGTGATGATTTTTTCGCGGCCGTTGTGGATTTCGGTCAGCGCCGCGTACAGCGTCGTGGTCTTGCCCGAGCCGGTGGGGCCGGTCACCAGCAGCATGCCATACGCTTCCTGGGCCAGGCCGCGCAGCGTCACCAGCGAAGGCGCGTCGAAGCCGAGCGCTTCGAGCGTCAGCGCGCCATACGCCTCGATCATGGCGCGCTTGTCGAGGATCCGGATCACCGCGTCTTCGCCGTGAATGCTGGGCATGATCGAAACGCGCAGGTCGATCTCGCGTCCGCCCGCCTCGACCCGGAAGCTGCCATCCTGCGGCACCCGGCGCTCGGCGATGTCGAGTTCGGCCAGCACCTTGATGCGCGAGATGATGTGCTCGGCCAACTCGACGCCGCCCACCGTGGTGGCGTGATCGAGCACGCCGTCGATGCGGTATTTGACGGCCAGGCCGCCGGCGGTGCTCTCGAGGTGGATGTCCGAGGCGCCGGCCTTGAGCGCGTCGTACAGCGTCGAATTGACCACCTTGACCGCCGGGCTGCCCGATTCCGAGACCGAGGCGAACGACAGCACCGAGGCGGTCCTGCCGTCGCGGCGTGCATCGCCCGCGCTGCCCACCAGCGAATCGACGGCGCGCGCCGATTCTTCCTGCTTCGACAGATAGGCCTGGATGTCGGATTGCAGCGCCAGGCACAATGCAAGCGGGCGTCTGGCGCTGGCGCGCGCCTGGGCTTCGAGCCAGGTCTGCAGGTCAAGGTCGAACGGGTCGGCCAGCACCCCGCTCAGGCGCCCGTCGGGATGGCGCAGCAGCGCGCAGTGGCGCGACAAGGCCTGCGCCAGCGGCAGCAGGTCGAAGGCCGGCGCCAGTTCGAGCATCTGCGCGGTCTCGATCACGGTGAGGGCGAACGGCGCCGCCAGTTCGTGCACCAGCTGGCGCGGGGCGCGTCCCGTGATTGCTTCCAGCTCGGCGATCAGGCCGCGCCGCGAATTGTTCGACAAGGCGCGGGCGCGCGCCAGCAGTTCAGGGCCCAGCGCCTGGTCAGGGTTGAAGTCGACGTCGGCGTTCAAGACATATCCCCGGCAAGGTCAAAGATCGGCATATACAACAGCACCACGATGGCGCCCACCACCAGCCCGATCGCCGCCATCAGGAGCGGCTCGAAGGTACGCGTGAAACGATCGATCCAGCGCCCGATCTCGCCATCGTAGAAGGCCGCCGACTGGGTCAGCATCGGCCCCATTTCGCCGGTGCGCTCGCCCACCCGCAGCATGCGCAGCGAGATCGGCGTGGTCAGGCCATTGGCTTCGAACGCGTGCGACAGCGGCTGCCCCGACTCGATGGCGGCGCGCGCCGCCTGCAAGCCCTTGCGCACCGTGCCCGACACCATCGGCTGCACGGTGTCGATGGCGTTGACGATGGTGATGCCGCCTTCGCTGAGCATGCCCAGCGTCAGGTACAGGCGCGAGAGCTCGTAGATGCGGGCCTGCTCGCCGATTCCCGGCAGGCGCGCCAGCAGGCGCGCCACGCCGCCGCTGCGCAGCACATGGCGCACGCCGAACACCGCGCCGGTCACCAGCAGCAGCGCGCCGATGCCGATCGCCGCGCCATGACTGGAGGCGAACTGGCCCCAGTCCAGCAGCAGCTGCGACATCCATGGCAGGCTGCGCCCGGCGCCCTGGTACACCTCGGCGAACTTGGGCACCACGTAGCCGATCAGGAAGCCGCTCACGCCGCCGCCCACCATCAGCAGGATCACCGGATAGATCGAGGCGCTGACGATCTTGGCGCGCACGATGTCGATGCGCTGCTGGTAGTCGATGTAGCGCGTCAGCGCGCGCGGCAGGTCGCTGGTGCCTTCGGCGGCGCGCACGATGCCGACATACAGCGGCGGGAACAAGGCCGGCTGCGCCGCCAGCACGCTGGAAAAGCGCTTGCCTTCGCGCAGGCCGCCGAGCAGGCGCTCGAGCACCTCGCGCGGACCGGGCGCGCTTTCTTTTTCAAGCAGGGCTTCCAGGCTTTCGACGATACCGAGGCCCGCATTGAGCAGCGCCAGCAGTTCCTGGCTGAACAGCACCAGGGACAGCTTGGGGCCGCGCGCGCGGGTCAGTTGCAGGCCGCCACCGCGCGCCGGCTCGACCGTGCTGACGAACAGCCCGCGCGCCTCGACCTGGCGCCGTGCCTCGAGGGCGTCGGCGGCATCAACGATCAGGTTCGAGATCGACATGTCGGGCGCGAGGGTGCGAACGGCGAACTGCATGAAGGGCCCGTCGTGAATGCGCTGAGGCGTAGGAAGGCGTGACAGTGTAGCGGTGGCGCTTACTGCGACGAGATGTCCGCGTTGTCGCCAACGCCGCCCGGCTGGCCGTCCTTGCCGAGCGAGAGGATCTCGTATTCGGCGCGGCTACCCGGTGAGCGGTACTGATAGGCGTTGCCCCACGGATCGGCCGGGACGCCCTTCTTCAGGTAGGGGCCGTTCCACTTGGCGCCGGCGCTGGGCGGCGCCGCCATCAGTGCGTTCAGGCCTTCTTCGGCGTTCGGATAGCGGCCCACATCGAGCCGGTAGGTGTCGAGCGACTTGTCGAATGCTTCGATCTGGGCCTTGGCAACCGTGACTTCGGACTTGCCCAGTTGCGAGAAATACTTGGGGCCGACATACGCGGCAAGCAGGCCGATGATGACGATCACCACCAGCAGTTCCAGCAGGGTGAAGCCCGCGCCGCGGCGTTGCAGAGTGCGTGCGGCACAGCGTTTCGTAGCACAAACCATCAACCGACTCCTAAATTGCTTCCGTGAAGAGCATTGCCAATCAAGGCTACCACGCAGCTCGACCGGTCGACAACTCTTCTTTGCAAAAAACCATGATCCACGAACCAGAGAAATGGCAGTTTATTACACGCCATATTTGTTAATACGGAGAAACGGTGCAAATTACATACGCATGAAATTTGCTTCCATACGGCACGTTTTCATAGACAAATTCGAATTTAATTCGATAAACATGCATCAAGTCAAAATTATCGTTGTTAAACTTTTTTACACTTTTCTTGTTTCCATTGATATATTTCTCATCAACCTGAGCACTCAGGTTGCCAAACGCTGTGCCCCGCCCTATCAAGGCGAGAGAGAAATTTCAAATATAAAGGCAGATCATGATCCGGAAATCGCACGTGGCAGCACCCCTCGGCAGCACCCTCACCAAACTCATCGGCGCCACCCTCGGCGCGGTCGCCATCGCGGCCCCGGCCCAGGCCGGCGTGATCGGTTTCGAAACCGGCTACGGCATGGCGTTCGGCAGCGGCGAAACCTATAGCGAAGCCGGCTTCAACCTGCTGTTCGAAGCGTTCGACTCCAGCGCCGTCGGCACTGCAGTGGGTTCGATTCTGGATGGGACCGACCCGACCGCATGCGTGGACATGGCGTGCCCGGTCGGCAACGAGGGCCAATACTACGGCGCGTTCAACGACAGCATCATCTGGATCAATTCCGGCACCGCCGGCCAGCGCTTCAACGTCAAGTCGTTCGACGCCAGCTTCATCGGCGCCGACCCGAACCTGGCCAGCTATCCGATCTACGCCGGCCTGCTGCGGATCCAGGGCTGGCTCGCCGATGGCAGCTCGACCTACACCGATTTCCTGCTCGACCGCCCGAGCCAGATGGGCTTTGACTTCGGCAGCTATCTGGCGCCAAGCGCCTTCAGCAGCCTTGATTTTGTCCAGGTCGCCATGTTCGGCTTTACGTGCAATGCCGCAGGCAATTGCGATGCATTCACGACCAACCGCGGCCAGTTCGCGCTCGACAACCTGGAACTGACGGCCGTGCCGGAACCGGCCAGCGCGCTGATCTTCGGCCTGGGCCTGGCCGGCCTGATCGCCGGCGCGCGCCGCCGCAAGGCCTGAAGCGCGTCCAGAACGCCTCGTCGTGCACTAAAAAATCGAACAAGCGAACCGAACAAGGAATCACCTCATGAAACTCCGCCCACTTTCCGCAGCGTTGCTGCTTGCACTGTCCAGCATGACGCTTGCGGCCCACGCTGACGACGTGCGCCGTGCGTATGTCGTGCAACTGGCCGACAAACCGATCGCGTCGTATGACGGCGCCGTCTCCGGCCTGGCTGCGACCCAGCCACGCGCAGGCCAGCGGCTCGACCTGAATACCCAGAGCGTGCAACTGTACAACGGCTACCTGGAGCAAAAGAAAGCCGTGGTACGCAACGTCGTTGCCAGCGCTCCGATCCTGCACGAATACAGCGTGGTCCTGAACGGCTTCACCGCCATGCTGACCGACGCCGAAGTGCGCGCCCTGATCGGCCGCACCGACGTCGTCGCCGTCACCCCGGACACGGCGCGCGAACTGACCACCACCTACACCCCGTCGTTCCTGGGCCTGGACAAGCCGGATGGCCTGTGGGCCCAGCTGGGCGGACGCACCAAGGCCGGCGAAGACATGATCATCGGCATCGTCGATGGCGGCGTCTGGCCGGAACACCTGTCGTATGCCGACCGCGTCGACAGCAACGGCAAGCCGACCTTCGACAACAGCGCCGCCGTGGCCTACGATGCGCCGCCGTCGCGCTGGAAAGGCGACTGCCAGACCGGCAATGGTTTCACCGCCGCCAATTGCAACAATAAACTGATCGGCGCCCAGTACTTCAACAGCAGCTTCAAGGCCAGCGGCCGCACCCCGCACTGGACCGAATTCGTCGATTCGCCGCGCGACTCGATTGGCGGCACCACCGGCGAAGGCGGCCACGGCACGCACACCTCGACCACCGCCGGCGGCAATGCCGGTGTGGACGTGATCATGAGCGGCGTGAACGTGGGCGCGATGTCGGGCGTGGCGCCGCGTGCCCGCGTCTCGTCCTATAAAGTGTGCTGGACCTATCTCGATGCGGCCGAGTTGAGCGGCCGGCGCAACGCCTGCTTCACCGGCGACAGCGTGGCGGCGATCGAAAAAGCCGTGGTCGACGGCGTGCACGTGATTAACTTCTCGATCAGCGGCGGCACCAGCATCACCGACCCGGTCGAACAAGCCTTCTTCAATGCCGCCAACGCCGGCGTGCTGGCGGTGGCCTCGGCCGGCAACGACGGTCCAGGCAACCAGGTCGCGCACATCAGCCCGTGGCATGCCACCATCGGCGCCTCGACCCACAACCGCGAGCTGCAGGCAGACGTGGTGCTGGGCAATGGCCAGCGCTTCACCGGCGCTTCGATGAACGCGATGCCGCTGCCGAACGCACCGCTGATCACCGCCGAAGCAGCGGCCATGGCCGGTGCCAGCGCCAGTAGCGTGTCGCTGTGCTTCAGCACCACCGAAAACGGCGGCATGCCGGCGCTCGACCCGGCCAAAGTGGCCGGCAAGATCGTGGTCTGCACCCGCGGCACCAACGCCCGCGTCGACAAGAGCCTGGCCGTCAAGCAAGCCGGCGGCGTCGGCATGATCCAGGTCGACAACGGCGCCGGCCTGGTGGCCGAAGTCCACTCGGTGCCGACCGTGCACGTCACCGCCGAGCAAGGCGCCGCGATTCGCGCCTATATCAACGCCAACCGCGATGCGTCGGCCTCGATCACCAAGTTCGTGGTCGGCACCTCGGCGGTGAAGGCGCCGATCATGGCCAATTTCTCGTCGCGCGGCCCGAACCGCTACGACGCCAACGTTCTCAAACCGGACATGACGGCGCCAGGCGTGGACATCATCGCCGGCGTGTCGCCCGACCTGACGCTCGAGCAGCGTGACGACCTGATCAACGGCACCCTGGTGCCGGGCGTGGCCTTCGCCTCGTACCAGGGCACCTCGATGTCGGCCCCGCACGTGACCGGCCTGACCGCCCTGCTGCGCCAGGAGCATCCGACCTGGACCCCGGCAATGGTCAAATCGGCCATGATGACCACCGCCACCGACACCTTCCCCGACGCGCTCACCGGCGACGTGCGCGGCGTGCTGCCATTCGCCCAGGGCGCCGGCCACATCAACCCGAACCGCGCCGTCGACCCGGGCCTGGTGTACGACATCGCGCCAAGCGACTATCGCAAGTACATGTGCGGCGCCGGCATGACCGCCCAGTGCGCCGGCGGCCAGATCGCCGGCTACGAGCTGAACCTGCCGTCGATCGCAATCGGCAACGTGCTGGGCGCGCAAACCGTGACCCGCACCGTGACCAACGTCGGCGGCAGCGCGGCGACCTACCGCGTCAGCAGCACCATGGACGGCTTCAGCGTCCAGGTGAGCCCATCGACGCTGACCATCCCGGCCGGCGGCAGCGCTTCGTACACTGTCACCCTGACCCGCGGCAACGCAGCGGCGAATGTCTGGAAGTACGGCTCGCTGACCTGGACCGACGGCACCCACACGGTGCGCAGCCCGATCGTGGCCCGTTCCGGCAAGCCAGTGGTGGCGCCAGCCTTCATCTCGAGCGACAAGGCCAGCGGCAGCAAGGCGATGAGCATCACCACCGGCTTCGCCGGCAAGATGAGCGCCGTGGTGGGCGGGCTGAAGGAGATCGTGCGCACCGCGTCATCGGTCGGCAAGGCGCCTGCCAGCGCAGTTGCCTCGATCGATGCCATGGGCGCAGCCTGCATGCGCGGCGGACCGGGCGTGAATGTCTTCCCGGTCAGCTTCACCAGCGCAACCATGGCGGCGCAGTTCGAGACCTTCAGCCGCGACACCTCGGGCAACGGCAACGACGACCTCGACATGGTGATGGTGAATTCGGCTGGCGTAGTGGTGACCTACTCGGCCGCCGATGGTTCGGACGAAGCGATTACGGTGCCGGCGCCAGCGCCAGGCAACTACCGTGTGTGTGTGATCGGCTACAGCACCGTGAATAACGCTCCCGCCACCTACGGCTTCCATTCGGTCGTCGTGAACACGTCCGACAAGGGCGGCAACTTCAAGGCACTGGTGCCAGCCCAGGTGTATGCCGGCGGCAAGGCGACCATCCCGATCAGCTGGTCGGGCCTGGCGAGCAACAAGCGCTACCTCGGCGCAGTGCGTTTGCTCGACAACCAGGGTGTGATCGGCGCTACCACCGTCGTGCAAGTCGAAACCAACCAGCCGATCCCGGTTGCCGAGGGTGGTCAGCGCGCCAAGACCAGGGACACGGGTATTTGATATCAGGAAGGAACGGGGCCGATGTGGCCCCTGCCCGGACCAAACTGCGCGCCTCGGCGCGCAGTTTTTTTTGGTTCGAAAAAATGTGCAGGCTGTATCAGGTGGTCTTTTTGACGGCCACCGGCAAAACGCCGGCCTGCTCGTGAAATCAGACGGCGGGCGACGACGCGCCCAGCTGGCAAGCGCCTGCCACGCACACGGCGCCCGGATCGGGCATGTGGCGGCAGGTCGACATTTCGCCGCTGCTCTTGATCTGCGACTGGCGCTCGGCCTTGTAGCGTTCTGCCACTGCCAGCAGTTCGCGCTCGTTCGTCTTGAGCGTGGACCATGGCAGATATTCCTGCGGACCGCCGCAGGCCAGTGCGCCGACCGGCAGCGTGCGGCACTGGCTGCTGTCGCTGCAGGACGCAGTGCCGATCAGGCGTCGAATGTCGGCGACCGCGCTGCCGCCAGACGCGGCAAGCGGGGCGGCCGCAGGGGCAGGCTGGACGGCCTCGGGATCGTGTGCCTGGGAAGTGCACGCGGTGCAAGCAAACAAGAGAATGAGGGCGAGTTTTTTCATGCGCTCATCTTCGCGCGCACATCGGGTGTGGTCAAGCGAATCACATCTTGTCATTCTGGATTTCAAGAGGTCCATGTCGAGCAGCTCTGCTGTAGCGGAGAAACCACATTTCCCGACGCGCCGGACAACGCCCGCCTCTGCCGCTGGAGAATTTCCACAAGGAAATTTCAAAGAATTTTATTATTCTGTGGCAACTTTCTCTGATTTGCCGAATATTGTTCAGAATTTTCTGTTCGCAAATGTAATAAATTGACGCAAGGAAATAGTTTCTCACTACAATAAGTTCATTGCAGCCGAGCTTTTTGAGTCCACCGTGAATATTTCGATCTTTCCCACCCTCGCCGCTTGTGCTTTGGCCCTGGTCTTGAGCGCTTGTGGCGGCCAGCCCGATGTCGACGCCGCCAGCAGCGCATCGGCCGGCAGCGTCGTCGCCAGCCCGATCCCGGCAACCGGCAGTGCCAGCCCCGAGCCGACCTCGACAGTGGCGCTTGCGGCGGCCGCGGCCGCTACCCGGGTGCCGCCCCGGATTGCCGCCAATATGCCCGAACCGGACTGCGCTGCTGAAGCTTGCAGCAGTCTGCGTATTATCGACGGCAACGCCGAAGCCTGGCGCATCGACGCGCCGCGCCGCGCCGCGCTGGCAGCCGGCTTCTGATCCGCCCTGGCCTTGGCGCCTCGTCAGCGGCTGGCTGCGCGGTCGGCCACGGCGCGTTGCAGGACGATGTTCAAATCAGCAGGGCGCACCGGCCTTGCGACCGCTGCGCCCTGATATCCCGCCTCAACAGGCTCGGATCAGCGACGCTGTTGCAGGCGGCGGCAGAAGCCGATCAACATCAGGCCGCTGGCAATGAGCAGCCACTCATGCGGTTCCGGCACCTCGGTCACCGCCACCAGGCCCGGCGCCAGCACGGCGATGTTGGCCGGGGTGTTGGCCATCACATCGATGGTCAGCAGATTGCCCTCGGCGCCGACATAGTTGAAGTCCATGTCCAGCAGCGCCACGCTCAGGGTCGTGCCGATCAGTTCGTACTCGCTCTCGAAGCTGACATCAAAGCTGAGCAGGCCGCCGAAACGCACTGCCTGGTCGAACACATTGAAGCCAGTACGATTGCCGAGCACCACGCCATTGGCGATGTCGCCGCTGGCATCGCCTTCGCGGATCGGCGCGCCGAAGAAGTCGCCGCTGAAGTTGCTCAGGAACGCGAACGTCGGATTCGGCGTTTCCCGGCCCAGGAACATCAGGTCGAGCAGGCCGGTCGTGCCCGCCAGCGAACCGGTATTGATCGAGACATTGTAGACCGGGCCGGCCATTGCGGCCGGGGCGCCGACGGCGATCGACAGCGCCAGCAGCGCGCGCAGGAACAGGGTTTTGATATTCAACATGGTAGTCATCCTTTAAATCGAGCCGAGGCTCAGAAAGCACCCGAAATGAGCTGCGGCGTGTAGTTGATGCTGCGCTTGGCGGCATTGGTGAAGGTCGTATTCACGCTAACCGTCGCGCCCGCTGCGAGGCTGGCCTGCGGCAGCGTCAGGTACGGTGCGCCGCCCTGCATGCCGCTGCGGTTGTCCAGGGTTACGCCTTCAGACAAGCCCTGCAGCACGAGCTGGAGCGGTCCGGTCAGCGCGGTGCCGCCCGTGTTGGTGATGGTGACGCTGCCGCTGTACTTGCCGCTGCTGCGGTTGAACGTCATGCCGCTGACGGCGACCTTGACCGAACCGGTAACATCGGTCCAGGCCGGGGTCAGGTTCAGGCTGACCACCAGCGGGTCATGGTCTGAAGCGCGATAGGCATTCATGCGGTACGGATCCTGGACCGTGTCGTTCAGGTTGTAGTCGATGGTTTCCGGCTCGTCGGCATTGTTGTGCCACTCGGCCGCGCCCAGCACTTGCGGCGCCAGCGAACTGCTGGCCAGCGCGTGGTCGAGGTAGCCCGACAGGCCGTCGAACACATACGAATACGGCATGCCGTTAGGACGCACGAAGCGCTCGAGCAGGTCGACCATGCCGCTTTGCTTGAGGTGGCTGATCGGGTTTTCCATCGCATAGCTGTTCAGGTCGCCGATCACCAGCACGTCCGGGTCGCCCGCGGCCGCCGTCACCTGCGGGATGAAGTAGCTCGTCAGGCGCGCGGCCTGGTTGGTGCGGGTGCGGTCCCAGCAACCTTCGCCATTGCCCGGATCGATGTCGCCGGCGCCGGCGCCGCTGCAGCCGCCCTTCGACTTCAGGTGGTTGACGATCACCGAGAAGCGGGCGCCGTTACTGGCCTTGAAGGTCTGGGCCATCGGCGGACGGTTGTTGATGCTGTTGGCGTCCGCCAGCGCACCACCCGACAGGGTCAGCGCAGCCGGTTTGTAAATCATCGCCACGCGGATGGCGTCGCTGCCCAGCGCGCTCGGCTTCGGCACCACGGCCCAGGTGCCCGGACGGGTAGCGATATTGAGCTGCTCGACCAGGTAGCCGACGGCGGTGTCGCCATTGTTCTGGATCTCCATCAGCCCCACCACGTCGGCGTCGAGCTGGATCAGCGAAGCGACGATCTTGTCGCGCTGGCGCACGAACTCTTCCAGGTTGTCGGCGCCGCGGCACTCGCTGGCGGCAGTGCGGTTTCCGATGGTGCAGCCCTGGCCAGTGCGGCCCCAGGCGTCGCGGCCATTGGTAAAGGTGGTGAAGAAGTTCAGCACGTTGGCGCTGGCGACCTTGATGCCGGCCGGCAGGCTTGGCGCCGGCAGGCGCTCGTTGGCGCGGTTGAACACCGGCGCCACGGTCGGCTGCAGTTTGAAGCCGGGGCCGGCGCTGCCCCATGCGCCGTAGTCGAGCACGCCTGTCAGGTCATGCACGGTGTCGCCGCTGCGCACGGTGCCGTCTTCGGCCAGGTAGGGAATCACGGTCGGCGCCACGAAGATGCCATCGTCCAACGTGATCTGGTTGGCCTGGTTGGCGCGGTGCAGCGCCAGCGCTTCGGCCGAACCGGCGGCGTAGCGGTTGGTCGGCACCTCGCGCCGGCCGAACGACATGATCAGTTCGCCACGGTCGCCCAGGTTGCGGTTGCCGTTGACGGTCAACGGCGAGGTAAAGCGCACCAGCATGCCCTCATGGCGCGCCAGGTCGGGGTTCGGCAGTTCGATATTGGTGGGCACGATCGTCGGGCCGGCGCCGAGACGTTCGACGCTTGAAACGTTGGTCAGTTCGGTGTAGGTGCGCGGCGCGCCGGTGGGGCGGTACTCGGTGACGGTGCCGGTCACGCGCACCAGTTCGCCAACCTGGGCGCCGGTGGTGGCGCCATACACGAACAGGCCGTCCGAGGTCGACGGGTCGCCGTCGCCATTCACGTCCTGGATGAAGAAGCCGCTGGTGACCTTGCCGGTGATGACGCCGCGCGTGCTTTGTACGGTATTGCCGTAGGCGCTGCTCGGACCCGCGCCCTGGATCTGCGGAATGGTCAGTTCGCCCGCCACGCTGACGGTAACGCTGCAGCTTTCGGCCTGGCCGTCGTCGTTGCCGAACTCGACCTGCACCGGATAGCGGCCGCCGGCCAGGCCGGCGCCGATCTCGAGGCGCGCCTCGGCCTTGCCGCCGATGGCGACTGCTGGCGTAAAGCCGGTCAGGGCAATGCCGGACACCGCACTGGAGCTGATGCTGGCGCGGGTGACGATGCTGTCGCTGTCGACGGCGGACAGCAGCGCGCTGCCGGCGCTGCCCGGCGTGACTTGTACCGTGGCCGGACAGGTCACCACGATCGGCTGCGCCACCGGGCCGCCGCTGCAGGCCTGGAGCGCTGAGCTGGTGCGGCGTGGGCCATTCACTGCCGCGCTGCTGAAGTCGTCGCGGTTGTTGTCGCTGTCCTGGCAGCCGAGGGCGGCGCGCTGGATCGAATTGCCGACCGATGGCGCCGGCGCGGCTGCGCCTTCGAAACGGTTGGCAGTCCCGAAGCCGACCAGGTCGACCACGCTGGCGCCACCGGCCGCCGGCAGCGCACTACGGATGCGCGCCAGCGCGATCTTGCCGCCGGCGCCGGCCATGTCCAGCGCGCTGTTGCTCGCATCACCCTCACCCACCGGGTTGGCGCCGCTGCCGGTGCGGCCGACCATCAGGAAGTACTGGCCTGGCTGCAGCGTCACGTCCGGCAAGGGGGCCACCGTGCTCCAGCTGTCGCCGGCGGCGGACTGGTATTGCAGGCTCATGCCGTTCAGGCTGACGGGCGCGCCGCTGCGGTTGAACAGCTCGACGAAATCGTGGCTCCACTGGCCGCCGCTGTTGTTGGCGTGCGCGTACAGTTGGCTGATCACGACCTCGCCCGGTGCGGCGGCAGCAGTGCCGGCCGAGGTGACTGCAATACCGGCGAGCAAGGTCGCCAGCAGCGTACGGCGTGGGGTGAAGGATGCGAAGGTGGTCATGGTTTCCCTGTTGGTTGTCATGCAAGACGAACATAACGCATTCGTTAGCAAAATGAATAGTAACCGCGTATGTTGACAACTTAATGACCAACAACTGGTCCATCAGGACGAATTGTTGTGATATCTGTACAACAAGGATGGCGCAAACGCGCATGCCGAGGCCGCCTGCAGACAACGCAGGCGGCATGGCAATGCCGACCCCGGACACGGTGTCAGCGCATGACACCGTGATCAGGCGGTCGGCGCCCGCCGTGCTCGACGCGCAAGCAAGCCCAGCGCACCGAGTCCGGCAAGTCCGCTGAGCAGCATCGCGTTCTGGCGCGGCTCGGGTATGGGCGAGATGGCATACAGCTCGAGTGCATCGAGCTGCATGTACTGCCCACCATAACTACCATCGATGATGCTCCGTCCCTCGAAGTCCGGGTCGCCATAGGTCAACTGCCATGACAGCACGGTGTCGAGCCGGTCGTTGACGAACAGGTCGGGGCCGGCGCCGAAGGTGGGCCCATGGTCGGGCGCGTTGTAGGTCTGGCGCAGCCCCTGGCTGGGCAGGATGTTATCGGTCAGCACCTGGCGGTAGACCGCTGGATCGGTGTAGTTGAAGATGAAGGCGGTGCGCTGCGCATCGCGCACGGATTCGTGCCAGCCGTCGACGGAGGACCAGCTAAGCGGGTTATAGCCACCCACCAGCCAGTTACCGGCCTCGTTACTGACGCGCATGAGTGTGAAGGTGGGGCCGCGCTCGTCGGCGGCGGCATGGAAGTCGAGCGAGTTGTCGCTGTCTTCCCAGGTGTAGAGGTTTTGAAGCGTGAGCTGCCCGGCGCCAAGCCAGCGTTCGAGCTGGCCGTACAAGACCTGGTCGAGTAGTGGCGCCGGCTGGTCTTGCGCCAGGGTTGGCGGTGACCAGAGTCCAAAGACGGCGCCCACCAGGCCTGCCGCGACGATCGGTTTCATGATGCCCCCTCGACTGGTTCCTCGACAAGGGATTGTATGCCACGATCGTGCGCCACTTCGCACGATTCAAACGTGCGAAGTGGACACTTACTGTGCGAACTTACATAGTGAACAGTGAGGCGAACGAGCGCCTCACCGGCGCCATCAGGCGCGCTTGTAGATGTCCTCGAAACGCACGATATCGTCCTCGCCAAGGTAGCTACCCGACTGCACCTCGATGATGTGCAGCGGCAGCTTGCCCGGATTTTCCAGGCGGTGGTTCATGCCGATCGGGATATACGTCGATTCGTTTTCGGACAGCAGGCTCACCTTGTCGCCACAGGTCACGCGCGCCGTGCCCGACACCACGACCCAATGTTCGGCGCGGTGATGGTGCATCTGCAGCGACAGCTTTTCGCCCGGCTTGACCGTGATGCGCTTGACCTGGAACCGGTCGCCCGCATCGATGCCCTCGTAATGGCCCCACGGACGGTAGACGCGCGTGTGGTGCAGGTGCTCGGTACGTTCGGTCGACTTCAGGTGCTCGACCACCTGCTTGACGCGCTGCACCTGGTTCTTGTGGGTGACCAGCACCGCGTCTTGCGTCTCGACGACAACAATGTCTTCGACGCCGACCACGGCCACGATGCGGCTTTCGGCGCGCACCAGCGAATTCTTGACGTTGTCGAGATAGACGTCGCCGCGCTGGGCGTTGCCGTTGGCGTCCTTGGGCTGCACTTCCCACAATGCCGCCCACGAGCCGACGTCGTTCCAGCCGATATCGGCCGGCACCACGGCGGCATCGCGCGTGTGTTCCATCACGGCGTAGTCGATCGAGTCGGACGGGCACGCCGAGAAGGCGGTTTCGTCGAGACGGCAGAAATCGAGGTCGCGGTAGGCCGCATGCATGGCCTGGCTGGCAGCGTCGGCGATGGCCGGCGCATGCTGCTCGAGCTCGGTCAGGTAGCGGCTGGCGTGGAACATGAACATGCCGCTGTTCCAGTAATAGCCGCCCTCTTGCAGGAAGCGTTCGGCAGTGGCGACATCGGGCTTCTCGACGAAGCTGTCGACCTTGAAGCATTCGCCGCAGTCAGCGACCTGCTCGCCACGACGAATGTAGCCGTAGCCGGTTTCCGGCGTCTTGGGCACGATGCCGAAGGTGGCCAGCGCGCCCTGCGCCACCAGCCTGGTGGCGCGTTCGACCGCTTCACGGAAGGCCGCCAGGTTCTCGATCACATGATCGGCCGGCAGCACCAGCATGATCGCTTCAGGGTCGAGCGCCTTCAGGTGGTGGGCGGCGGCAGCCACCGCTGGCGCAGTGTTGCGGCCAACCGGCTCGAGCAGGATGCCGAGCGGCGTGATGCCGATTTCGCGCAACTGCTCGGCCACCATGAAGCGGTGGTCATTACCGCAGACCACCAGTGGCGCCATCAACCCCGGCCAGCCGGCCACACGCAGTGCGGTTTCCTGCAGCATGGTTTTGTCGGCGACCAGCGGCAGCAGCTGTTTCGGCAAAACAGCGCGCGAGAGCGGCCACAGACGGGTGCCGGCGCCGCCGGAGAGGATGACTGGATAGATCTTCATGCGCTGACTTTCTGTTTCGGTGATTCGTTATGATCGTCGACCGCAGCCTTGCGGCGCGAACGGCGACGGTCGCGTGCGTTGAGCCATTCTTCGGAAGAATACTCGGACGCGTGCTTCATCTCGCCTTTGCGGTCGACACTATATTCCTTAAAGACAATCATTTCATTTAATGTTACATCGTGCAACACCCGTGTGTACTCGAACAGCACGCTGCGCACGATCTCGGCGCCTTCGCAGATGTGGCTGCCATGGCCGATCCAGGTCGGACCGACGATGCGCGCACCGGCTTCGACCTTGACGTTCGAGCCGATATACACCGGGCCTTCGATGACGGTGCCTTCCCAGTCGATGCTGGTGTTCAGGCCCACCCACACGCCCGGCTTGATCTGGGTGCCCGGCACGTCCATGTGGCTCACTTCGCCCATCAGCACGTCTTGCAGTACTTCCCAGTAGTCGCTCATGGTGCCGATGTCGAGCCAGTTGAACGGGCGGCCCTGGGCGTAGAACGGCAGGCCGCGTTCGGCCAGCAGCGGGAACAGGTCGGAACCGATGTCGAACACCTGGCCCGACGGGATCAGGTCGATGACTTCGGGTTCGAAGATATAGATGCCGGTCGAAATGAAGTTGGACTTGGCGTCTTCCTGGTTTGGTTTTTCCTGGAACTCGACGATGCGGCCCTGCTCGTCGGTAACGACCACGCCGTACGACGAGACCTTATCCCACGGCACTTCCTTGGTAATGACGGTGGCCATCGCGCCGGTGCGGCGGTGTTCGAGCAGCGCGGCTTTCAGATCGAGGTCGATCAGCGCATCGCCGCACAGCACCACGGTGGTGTCGTCGAAGAAGCCGCCGAATTCCTGGATTTTTTTCATGCCGCCGGCCGAGCCGATCGGCTCGGGGACGATTTCGCCGTCGTCTTTGGTGTAGCCCTCGAACGAGTAGCCGATCTGGACGCCGAACTGCTCGCCTTCGCCGAAGAATTCTTCGATCTTTTCGTGCAGCCAGCTGACGTTGACCATGATTTCGGACACGCCATGCTTCTTGAGGTGTTCGACCAGGTAGGCCATCACGGGTTTGCCCAGCAGCGGGATCATGGGTTTTGGCAGGTCATAGGTCAGCGGACGAACGCGAGTGCCCTTGCCTGCAGCGAGAATCATGGCTTTCATTAGACTATCCTTTGGATTATTTGGCTGTGGTTTGGTAGCGCCATACGTCAGCGCACATTTGAGCGACATCACGCTGGGCAGACCAGCCCAGTTCAGCGGTGGCCTTGGCCGGATCGGCGTAGCATTTGGCCACGTCGCCCGGGCGACGCTCGACGATCTGGTAGGCAATCTTGCGCCCGCTCGCCTGCTCGAAGGCGCGCACCATTTCGAGCACGCTGTTGCCGCGGCCAGTGCCGAGGTTGTAAGTGACGATGCCTGGCGCTTTCTGCAGGCGGTCGAGGGTCTTGACGTGGCCGATCGCCAGGTCGACCACGTGGATGTAATCGCGCAGGCCGGTGCCGTCCGGGGTGTCGTAGTCGCCGCCATAGACCGACAGTTTCTCGCGCTGGCCGTTGGCAACCTGGGCGATATACGGCACCAGGTTGTTCGGGATGCCGCTCGGCTCCTCGCCGATCAGGCCGCTCTCATGGGCGCCGACCGGATTGAAGTAGCGCAGCAGCGCGATGCGCCAGTCGGGCTCGGCCTTGGCCAGGTCGCGCAGGATGTCTTCAATCATCAGCTTGCTGGCGCCGTAGGGATTGGTGGCCTGCAACGGGAAATCTTCGCGGATCGGCACCGACGCCGGGTCGCCATACACGGTGGCCGAGGACGAGAACACCAGCGACTTGCAACCGAACTTGGCCATCGTCTCGAACAGCACCACGCTGCCAGAGACATTGTTGTCGTAGTAGCGCAGCGGCTGGGCCACCGATTCGCCGACCGCCTTCAGGCCGGCGAAGTG
>Ga0265797_10003058_pt1 | contig 27236 bp, 30 predicted proteins | sample P2T30metagenome_FD_192433 | JGI IMG/M metagenome (GOLD analysis project Ga0265797, IMG submission 192433) | Plant litter microbial communities from East Loma Ridge, Irvine, California - P2 T30 | ecosystem: Environmental > Terrestrial > Plant litter > Unclassified | place: USA: California... | reverse complement strand
TGCACAACTGTCTCGCGCAAAGGTGTCTCGTACCCGTGACCTAGCAGCGAACCCCGAGCGTCCCTCCGCAAGAGATGAATACAAGCCGTGAAAGCCGCGGCAAAGAAGTCGAGCATATACGGTCGACCGATAAGATCCAGCTGCGACGACGATCCGCAGAGTGCGACGTGGCGACGACTCACCGCCAAGCTGGCTTCGAGAGACTTGCGGTACGACGCTGGATACTGCGACGGCGCTTCGTTGTCGAGTGCGTGGCGGCGATGCAGCACGAGTACAGCCCGCGAGAGAAACATTGTAGAGCTGAGACAGGCGGGATGAGTGCTGGGAATTTGGCTGCTCAGAGGGTGTATGTGCTGGTCAAGTTGCGTGTCGAAGAGCATTACTTCGTCGTACGTTATCGGGTCTGTGCGAGCGTTGACACGAGCTAGTATTTTCCAAACGACCGGGTACGCGCGAGGTAAAACCGCGTCCCAACAGTCTTCGCGCGATCCCGGTGTATGATGCTCAGCCGTCGTCACTGGTCCAAGGGCGTCTTGCGGAAGGAGCGACTGCTGTCCAACCACCAGCGACATCTGCAGATCGAGAAAGACAACCACAGACCACAGTCGCCTTCTCGTATTCCGTTCCTGATTGATCGCTGGCTCGTCAAAGTGCGGCATCCATTCCTGGTGCAGACATGTCATCATCGACAAGCGCACAATGAGCCCCATGACGTTCCAGCACGTGTCCATGGCCCAGCATGTTGCTTGCGCGGCGCTCTTTGCAAGAACCATGAGACAGAGGGTGCTGATGTCTGTGATACAAGGTCGGAAGAGGTATGCGGATTGCGCGAGGCATGCTTCGCTCGCATAGTAGAATCGAGCTGCGAGCTTGTGGTCGCGCGTGGAGGCATAGGCACCCAGCCCGAGCACGACGAGATACTGAGCTAGCCAGCTTGGACTACACTCCCGTAGACGTGACTGGAAAGTATCGATCTGGCTGCGGAATTTGCCTGGGTCGAGCACAGGTAATAATGGATGATATGTCTCGAGAAAGTGTCTAGTGAAGTCGTTTACCTGCGTCTCGTGCGCGCGGAGAAGGCGCAGTACCTCTTCGTGGTCGTCGAAGTGTCGGGATGGCACACTGCCAAAAGGGAAGCTTCCGGCGATGGCAAAATCGCTGGAACAATCGCCGGAAATATGCTCGCGCATCGCGTGCGCAAATGGTGACATGTCGAGCCCAGACAGGGACTCCAGCTCGTTCCATCAGCACACAGTCTGCCATTGGAATCAATCGATATTGCTTACTCTGTCCAAGATGGCCTTGTACTGGCTCGATCCGCTTTTTCGAAGGAACCACGTTGCGACCACGACTTCGGGATCTTCCTCGAACGATGCTAGGCTGGGCGTTGAAAGGGTCTGCACGGAGGATGATCGCGGCTCACTGTTTGTGAATGCGCAAGATGTTGTGTATCCTGAACGGCGGCATCGTTCGCACGGCTGGGCTTTGTCGCACTTTACTTTGAGTCGGTGACACCTTGTACAGGACAGAGTCACTCGACAGCGTTTCTTGGTGCCCTTTTCACCGGGGAAAAGGATTGAATGGGCTGGGGATGCATGCTGGTCGCGAGTTCCGCCGGAATTCGAAGTCACTTCGTCGTCATATGCGCAATGAAGCTCAGCTCTTTGGCAACGGGAACAAATCGGATAGGCCTTGTCACACCGGCGTTTGGAAGTGCGGCAGCGGACGCAAGCTTGAGCATTCATGCGGGAGAAGAAGAAAAGGATGTTGTCGGTGATAGTCGGTGGTAGATTCGGGGCGGGGCGATATACTCTTGTAGGAGTGGAGTGGAGTAGCACGAGTCGAATGTCAAGTGGAGTGCGGGTTTTAACACCGACTGCGGCCGATCGTGCTAAATGCGGGCTAGGTATGCATCGGGTATGGTCGGTGTCCTGCTCCTGGCGTTACGACTATCAAGCAGCCTCGCACGCTCGTGAACGGCATACTTAAATGGTAAGAAACGGATTCCGAGGCAACTGGGGAGTGTACCAGCATCACAACGTCCCGAATATGTCCGAGACGCTAACAAACATGGGCCCTCGCGATTGATGCTGGATTAGTTGTGCAGATGATTCGGGCACTGTTCGAACCGATTCTCATGGCTATGTACATATAAAGCCTCTCTCGCTACTTCGAAGACGAAATACATCGCATCCACTAGTAATCATATTTGCCTTTCCAATATGACCACCTCGACCACCGCCAAAGAGGAGCTCTTCGTCGAAAATCATACGCCCAGAGCACAAGTCCACCAAGCCTACCACCTCCTTCTCGCCGACCAGGCCTCAAACCCAGATAAGATTTTCAACAGCGGACACACGCTTTGTGCGCTCGATACCAACTTCGTATCGCTCGACTCAGACCACCCACGGGTAGGTTCAACCTCTCCCTATGCTCCTTGTATCACCTTCCATCTAATACCTCCACTACAGTCCTGGCCCACTGCCACTAAAGTACGCGCAACTGCCATTCTCGCTTCCTTCTCTTTTCTCTCGCCTTTTGCCTCCACCATCTTCGCGCCCTCACTCCACCTCGTCATGGCCGACTTCAACATCACCGACACCACCACCGGCGCACTGCAAGTGTCCATATTCTTGTTTGCGCTTGCGCTTGGGCCGTTATTTCTTGCGCCGTTGAGTGAGCGGTATGGGCGGGGGGTCGTACTGCATGGAGGGAATGTGGTGTTTGTTGGGTTTAGTGTTGGGGGAGGGTTTGCTGGGACGGTGAGTACGATGTTGATTGGTGGAGCAGTTAGTGATGGGAGAAAATCGGCTGATGAGTTGTTTAGACGGCGCAGTTTGCGGTGTGTAGGTTTATGGCTGGTCTGGGTGGTTCGGCGCCCATTTCGGTTGCGGGTGGCTTTTTGGCGGATATTTGGGGTCTGGAGGCTAGGCCTAAGGCGTCTGGGCTTGTTATGCTGGGACCGTAAGTTGGTTTTGCTTTTGGAGGTTTCTGGGATTCGCACTAATGGAATGGAAGTGTCCTTGGGCCGGTTCTTGGCCCAGTGTGTGGAGGCTGGTAGGTTGCTCGATACAGTGCACAAGAACACGGGACTAAATGGTGATTTGTAGGATGTCAGAACGCGTATCATGGCGCTGGACGCTCTGGATCCCAGTACGCCGTACTGCACTCCAAACAGCACCATGCTAACGCAATGCAGGCAATCGCAAGTGCCATCATTGGTCTCCTCGGCATCGTCTGCCTCCACGAGACTTATGCTCCTCGGGTACTGACTTCCAAATGTCGCAAAGCCCAGCGACACAATCCCAACGCATACTCCATCCTAGACCTCGAGCCTCACAAGGGCGGGATGGGCCCACTGCTTGGTCAAGTAGTTCGGCCGGGTCCGTTTAACTGTTGCACAGATTTGGAGCAGATGCTGACATGCGGACAGTTGTGTATCTCATCCTCGACCCAGCTCTGCTCCTCGCATCAATTTTCGCTTCTGTAGTCTTCGGCACCGTATATCTCATCATCGTCACCGCAAGTCAACCCGTCCTCGCCAGCTAAGCTTTGCATGCATTAACTCCTCTTCCAGTACGCTGATGTCTTCGGCATTGGATACGGACACTCCGTTGGCATCGTAGGCACTGATTTTCTCGCTGCTGGTGTCGGAACCCGTGAGTACTAGCACACTCCTGCCTGTGACAAATCTCAGAGACTGAAAAAAATGCGCCTAGTTTTCGGCACCTTCGCTACTGTCCGCGCGATGGAAGCCATCTTCAACTCTGGCAAGGCGAAGAAATATAAGCCTGAGTCACGAGTGCTCAGTTGTTTCGTGGGCCTTGCTCTTCTTGTGTCTGGGCTCTTTGTCTACGGCTTTACCGCGCTGCGAACGCATTTCATCGTCGTAAGTAGCACCTACTTTTTTTATCCTACTTTATCCTTAGACTTACACTTCCGGCCGATGCTAAATCAAAGTAGCCTTTGCTTGGCGTCACAATCCTCACTGCTGGTGGGATGAACATCCTGCTCTCAGTCCAGCTCTACGCCGTCGATGGATTCAAGTTTCCTGCAAGTGCGTTTGCAGCTAGTAAGTAGAATATTGCTCCTTTGACGTATCTCCTCCTTGCGTCGCTTCACCAATTCTTCACTCGTCTGGACGCTCATCTCAAACACCTCTGCCTCGACCTATCGCGCCTCCCCTACTCGATATCTCCATCGCCTAACAATCCAACCAGTCTCTTTCCTCCGCTGTCTCTTCGCCGGCGCATTCCCGCTCTTCGGCTCCAAGCTTTTCTCACGCCTAGGCGTGGACTGGGGCGTCGGCCTGTTGGCTTTTCTCGCCTTGGGTATCGGGTTGCCGTTGGTCAGTGTGTTGTACGTGTGTGGGGAGAAATTGAGAGGCGTTGGGACGGGGAGAATGGCGAGGTTTGAGGGGGGGAGATGAGGTTGCATGGTGAAAAAGTGGGGATGGGAAAGCTGGGGAGTTGGGAGTATGGGGTATTTGCTGAAAGAGGCGAGGTAGGCCAGCCGTTAGTAGGGAGGGTTAGCGAGTTCGAGTTCACGTAGCAGAGTATAGTTGTTGTAAGCTAGATTGTTCCGTCGTACATTTTACACGTGGTATTTTACACCGATAGCTCCCATAAGCTATTTACGATCTAGCATTTACTTTTTTCATCTAGAGACCAAGCTCTTCAAAATTCGCTCCGTTCCATGACACTATCCAAAATACCGTCCAGTTAAACAACAGACACTCACTGTCCACGGATCGCCTTCTCCATCTCCTTCATCTTCTCCTCGGTCGTCAAACCCCGCGGCAAATCATACGTCCCCGCAACATGCTCCTTCGCCTGACGACGCTCCAGCATCTGCGCCCACTGCGCCTTGCTCTTCTCATTCAGACCCGCGGGGACGAACTCGCCCACCAGCTGCTGCCCAGCGCCCGGGTACTTCTCCTCCAACCGCTCGAGCGCACCAAAGATCGTGCGGTCGGTAGAAATAGTCTCGGCGTGCGTGAGCGTGACACCGTGCATCCAGGACTCGCGCGGGAGCGCAGCGACGAGGATGTTAGCTACTGTGCCGATGAAGAGGATAGCGAGGATGCCGATGACGGAGTGCGCGGGCATCATGGTAGCCGCGACGGTGAGGAAGCCGAATGTCAGGGCTGCGAGACAGATGACTAGTAGCTCAGGCGTAGAGGTGTAAGCGTACGAGTGCGCGCCGGCTGCCATGTCCTCTAGATTCCACGCCTCGGGGTGCGTGTTGCGGATGATGAAGACGTGACGGTATCCATTGCCGCGCATCAGCGCGTAGGATTGGTTGTCGTTCTTGCGGGCGTGGTATTTAGTTGCGGTCCAAGCGAGTAGATTGGCCATGGCTTCCATGGCGAGAAGCGAAGCCCAGAAGAACAACAGGACGTTCATGTCGCCGTTGACCATGAAGGCGAGCAGTGCGATGATGATCTGGGCGGTCATGGCGCCGATGGCGAGGATGTTGACGCGCCAGTTCACTGGAGCGATTTGCTTGCCAGCGTCCAAGATTTCTACGCAGAGACCACCGACCTTGTGCTCGTGCGCCTTCTCCAGATCGCGCAAAAGACGAGACAAAACGAACGAGTTGTTCGCACGGGCGTGGCCAGCCTTCAAATTCATGACCTTGCACGCATTCTCGGGCTTAGCCACTAGATCCGTAGTGCCAGACAACGCAGTAACCACCGCGTCCAAGCACCACGCCAACCAGCCAGCACCAAGATGCGCGGCGTCAAGGCGCGGCGAGGCAGCGGTGACGGAGATAGCCTTGCGCAGGATGGGCTCGCCCATGAGCATGACGAGAGGGACAAGCGTGCCCAGCCAGGTGGGCGAGACAGGCGAGGTAAGGTGGAAGCTCATGAGTAGCACGGTGATGATGGACGCGGCGAAGAGCGGGACGAGCATGCGCCAGTGCGACTGGGGCTGCGCGGCGAAGGTGGCTTTGGCGTTCTCGACGGTGAGGCCGTGGTTGTGCGCGAGGGTCTTGACGTTGCCGGCGACGTTGGACGTAGCGATCTTCGCGTTCGCGATGGTGAAGCCGTGGTTTCCGGCAAGAGTCTTGACGTTGCCAGCGACAGCCGCAGCGTTCTCGTACGTGACCTCGTTCTTGATACCACCGGCTACATTAGCAGCAGCGGTACGCGAGCCCTCCATCGCGGCGTCGATATCGCCCTTGACGTCAGGGCCGGTGTTGTGCGGAGTGGTGTCCGTCATGGTGCGTGTTTCGTGTGGTGTGTGGTGTTTTTCGTGAGAGGCCGATATCGTGATATCGGGGTGGTTGTGGGAGGGAGAGGGTGTGTGATGAGAGACTGAGAGAGCCGGTGGGAGAAGAGTATTTGTGTGGTGCGGAGGGCGCTAGTGAGGAGGGTGAACAGCTGTTTGCAGGTTGCCTGGAGGTGTGGCGATCATCGCGACGTGATGAGGCGCAGGGTGTGGGTGAAAGTCGTGCTTTGATGACGTATGGAGGAGGTGTCGAGGTTTAGAGGGTCGTCTTTCACTTCGCGTCCGTTCAGCGTTGTGTGACTGAACGTGCGTACAATGGTGTTGCGTGCGACTGTGACTGTGACTTGGAAGCCGTAGCGTGATGACAGGTGATTCGAGGTCTCGGATTGGTCGTAAGACGGATATTCTTCCCAACATAAACATCGATGTTGTTTGCCTCTATACCCTCATCAAATGAATGACCAGCTTGAGAACGTAAATCCATACCTTCATAAACCACAAATCTCTTCAAGTTCTTCAAGTCGGCCCCTTCTTCTCCTTCCCCAATATCCTCCACCCGCCCCCCATCCTCTGCACCCTGACCACCGCATCTCCCAGTAGGACTCGTATCGCGCCTTCCAGCCTTCGATCCTTCTTCCGCCTCATGAAGAGCAGCACAATGCCTAATAATAGCACATCGACAGCTACGTGCTTGACCGCTGCCCACACCCACCGCCACAAGCCACGAAATAACCGGTAGTGCGGCGAATGTGAGAACAACCTCCGTGCTTCCAGTTGTTCGCGTAGCGCAGCGACTTCGGCAGTCATTTTCTGGAGGGCTTGCTCCATGCGTGCACGCCACTTCTTATCTGCTGCCGATTCATTTTGCTGAGGAGCAGCCGCAGGAGACGTGAATGTCGGCATCGATATGGGCGGTAGTAAGGAGCGCATTCGTGGTGCTGGAGTGGGCGTTTCGATGGGTTTGGGTTGCTGCTGTACGAGATCTGTATCCGGTGGTTCTGCTGCGTCTGGGTTGTATTGATATTGTGAGTCCGGCGCGTCGACGAACTCTTCACGTTCGATTTCTTCCTCCATTTCCTCTGACATGGGCGACTTCACACGAAGAATCGGTTCATCTTCCTCTTCCTCATCATCCCTGTTATTATCTTGCATGTTGTGTTGGATGTGGTCCCTGCTTTCTGCGAGGTATGAATGCCCATCCATCGGCGACGAAGATGAACTTGACGGAACATTCGACTTCACCTGATCCCACACGAACTCCAGCTCAGCAACCAGTTCCCGGGAGTCGGGTGACGGCGAGGCGAATTTATGCATCGTGTCGATGAGGGTGGTGATGTAGCGGCGTTTAGCTTCCGTTCTCGAGAGCCGGTTTTGTTGTTTCCATGCGTCCCTTTAGATTATCATATCAGTACAAGGTCATGCCATGTTGGATATATCAGTGCAAGGATATGCTGTCGTGTGACATACCACTTCTCGCGCGCACGCTGATCCTGCTCGCTGTTGCCATCGGGGCAGTCCATTATGCCGTCTACATCGCCCTCTGGTGTAGTGTATTAGATATGGGTAGGGCGGAAAAAAGGTGGTGTGTAGGTACCCATGGCTTGTTTGTAGAGGCCGTAGAGGAGGAGGCGCGTGGCGGAGGGAGGCTTCTGCGAGCCTGTACGGATCTTGTTGACTGTGTTGAGCGCATGGCTGAAGACGCGATCTACGACATTCACAGTGTTAGCGATTGTGCTTCATGCGACATGGTTTGAGAGTGTTATCGTACCAACTGAGTCGGACATCACGAGCGACAACTACGCGCCCCTATTAACGGGAGGCGCATGTAGAGAACAGCCACACGCAGAGTATGCTAGTCAAGATTGCTCGGCGGCACGGTAGTCGTACAATACTATGCGGCTGTAGATGCGAATGATCGTGAACGCCGTGCATGTCGTGTACTGTATGATGCGATGAAGATGTGGAGCCGGACGGCGTCGCGATGTCGCAAGGCTGATCAGCCTCGGCACACCACATGGCGCCCACGCGAGTCATGCGCTTTCACATGCGTCGCACAAACATCGACTTTGCTCTTCCACCGACGACGTCCAAGATGTAAAAATGGTCATTCTGGACGAGTGTATGCCAAGGTGAAGAATCAGATTGTATGGGTATACCGGGCTCCCCACCAGACCGAACAAAGTCGACTCAACAGATTCGTATAAGGTCAACAGACATGTAGCGATCTGTGGTCGAGTCGAAGGGGACGGTCTGCACCAAGGTGCTCGCATATATATTGTTACTTATCAGCGCGCACTAAGCCCCAAAACTAGTGGTCGAAAGGTACATATGAAGGAAAGACTCCACGACGCCTGCCCTAGAGCATTCCACGTGCCCTTGTGCGTTGTGGCAGTGACTAAAGATGAAGTTAGTTGGCATGTTATGCAAAGATGCCCGAGGGAATAAAGAAAATGTGCTACAATTTTCAATGTGGTTGAGTGATCGCATGGACTGACTCGGCAACGAGGGCGGTTAGATCGAAATCTTCAATGGGAACGTGACTGAACGATGGAGATGTTGCGTTTGGGATGAAAGTTTGACCGTAGAAGATCGATATCAAAGAGCTTCACAGTGAATAAAAGACTATTGCAATAACGGGAAGCAAGGAAATGGACTGACGGGCCGGTGTGTTCTTCTGTGCACCAAATGATGGTTCTGATATTGATTGCCCAGTTCGATTGCTGCCACCGTGGCAAGCAGCGAACTGAACGAGCAATGTTTGAGCAGGCCCGGATAAGTACTCGCTACTGAGGTTTTTTGCCTTTTTGACCGCCCCATTCGCATGTGTACCCATCTTTGTTGTCGTTGCTGCGTACGCGAGGATGCTATCTGTCCTTTTTTGCTGTGGGGTTAGTTGGGCGAGAGACTTGCATAGTGAAGGTGAGTGGGGTTTCTGTTGATGGCGTAAAGTTTGTTCTCGGCCATAGCAAAAGCTACGCAGCTTCAAATAACCTTGATCGAAGACACAATACTGTCTGGATGCGAACACGATCAATGACCGCAGTTGTAGGGGGTTGACAATAACAAGTTCAATGGGAAGTTTCTTTTTGCATCCTACTTCATCGTCACGACCACATTCACTGGCTCATCTGGATCAAAGAAGCTGGCGAGGACGTTGCCATCCTGTTCGATTAAACGCTGGCCTGCATGACGTCAGTTATACGATAACCACAGATCACGCCTTGAACACATACCACCAAACTTCAGCACATACGAGTCTCCTTCCTTCTCTGCAGCAACTGGCTGTATTCTCTCCTCTTGGTCTTCAGACATCTTGAACCACAACACCTTTTTAGGTAACATGCTTCGATCTTCGGTGGTGTTTCGTCCGAGCATCCACCCTCCACAGCCGAGACGGCCATTCTTGAGCTCGAAGACGGCCGCCTCCGCGCTTGTGCCAACTTTTGCTTGCGTTTTTGTCGCTTCGCTGTCGTCAATCTTTGCGATCGGTTTACCGCTGATTTCTATCGAGAAAGGGGAGAGTATTGTATCCATAGCGGCGGTCGCGATGAGAGACGAGAAGAAGTATTGGAACAGTTGCATTGAGTTGTTGTTTTTGACGAACGATAGTGGTAAAACTACTGGATTCCGCGCAGACCACAGTATATGCGGCTGGTGCCTGAAAATGTCCAAGGAAGACGTGGCCTTAGTGAAGTGACGCGCCTTGACCCCTGAAGATACCAGGTGGCGAACCTGTGCGGCCTGCGATGAAATGATTGGTGGGTACTATTTCTAGAAGAATTTGAGCGTGTGCGAATCACCAACTCTGCGTACTTCATGCGCGCGGCCGCAGCAAAGGGGCGGATAGGGTAGAGTGTTGGCGCTAGGGTTCAGATCTCCCCCCAAGATGAGCAGGATACACCGTTGCATCCTCTCGCAGGCGAAGACCGCAGTGTGATGTTTTTCGCCACTTACTATCTTCAGCCTCCTCTTCCGTGCGACCAGTACCATCACAACGTGCACCTCCGCACGACTCTGGTGTTGTGGTGATCAAGACTACGTTAGGCAAAGCCTGCCGAGATGCCAAGCTCCAACCACCAACCGCAACTGCCTTTTCGAGAACAGATCCGGCGGCACTTGAGACGACGCCATTTCTCCCACACCAACCATCTTTCTATCTTGCATGACGCTCCCATGGATGCAATAAAAGGCGAAAGCTTGGTATCAACTGGCCAAGCCTCCGCGCGGGAGTCCATGGGCACACGCTTAGGTTACTTGCGGCAGGTATGTTTGTTTCATCGCATGTGTAGTCATGCGTGCTAATTGACATCAAGATCTTATCGCTGCCGATCAGGACTTCGCCAATGACAATGCAGTGTTCCATGGGCATATCCCGGCTTGGATTGCCTCTCTTGCGAAGGCAACGTTGATCACCCGGGGCAGACCGCGCTGATCGGACATCCTGCCGTGAGCATAGGCCAATATTGTTCGCAATGGTCGCAAATTACTCGCCCCAAGAAATGCCCATGAAACGAAACGGCCCTGAGGTGGTTCAACGCAATCACAGCGTGTCCGCCCAAGAACAAGCCTGTCAATGTCTTGAGCTGCAAACAAGCATCGACGTTCAATCGCGCCGAGAGAGTCTCCTAGGGCCGGAGTCAGCACCCTACACAATCGGTAGTCAGATAGCGTGCTACAACTCCTTCCTCTTTGGCCGCTACTTCAAGGTACCCAGAGCGCCCGTAAGCCTACAAGAGATAAGCACCACATCACCGGATGCGAGTCTACATCGCGTGCATGAATGGCACTAGACTTCATCAGGAACTTTTAACTTCAGCGCCTCCAATCAGCGGCAAGCCCGGTCTGGGTTTTACTAGAAGCGGAAGGACCATCGGCTACCCCTTGTACTAATGGTCTTGGGACCTCCGACACACCTCGTTGACAGGATGGGAAGGTTGATGCTGCAACATCAGATCAGGAAATGGAGAGCGTGTGAGGATCGACGAGATGGAGTACAAATATCAGGTTGCCATCTGCAAGTTTGAAGACCAGTCCTCTCATCAGAGAACCACCAGTCTTTCGCTTTCGCCTCTTCCACCTCCGCCTTCCAGCCATCTCCAGACCACAGCCTGTACACCTTCGCAGTACTATCAGCATCATGCAGATCAAGGACCTCATCACGGCTTTGGCCATCCCGGCCGTTGTGCTCTCGGCAGCTATTCCACAGGACCCTGAAATCCCAGCTTGGGATGAGGGCAGCGAGAACGGTATGTATCTTCTCGAATTCACATTCACTGCGAAGTGCTTCGGATCAACGATCACTTTCTCGACCATTCGCTAATTCGTCTTAGATATCGTTGGTGGAGTGTCCGCCTCTGCGGGCGATTTCCCCTTCATCGTTTCCATCCAGCAGAGTGGTAGACACTTCTGCGGCGGCAGTCTCCTCAACGCCAACACCATCGTCACCGCAGCTCACTGCGCCGAGGGACAGACCGCCTCTAGCCTCACTATCCGTGCTGGCTCGCTCAGCCGCTCCTCAGGCGGTACTGTCGTCCGTGTTTCTTCCATCAAGATCAACTCTGGTTACGTCGCGTCGACTTATCAGGGTGATGTCGCCATCATGAAGCTCGCCACATCCATCCCCACGAGCTCCACCATCTCGTACGCTACGCTCCCTGCGTCTGGCTCGGATCCCGCGTCCGGAACCGTCCTCACCACTGCTGGCTGGGGCACCACCTCCTCCGGCGGCCAGACGCTCCCCACGAGCCTTCTCAAGGTCGACGTTCCCGTCATCACCCGCAGCACCTGCGCAAACATGTACGTTGCGAGGGAGTTGTACGTCACCACCCAAATGTTCTGCGCCGGCTTTGCGGCAGGCGGAAAGGACTCCTGCCAGGGTGACTCTGGCGGCCCCATTGTCAACAAGTCGACCAGGACCCTTCTCGGTGTTGTTTCATGGGGTGATGGCTGCGCTGCTGCCAACTCGCCTGGTGTCTACTCTCACCTTGGCCAGTCTACGCTCCGTAGCTTTGTTGCTGCCAACTTGTAAATGTAGACAACTCTGATCTGTAAGGCTGGGAATGCGGCTGGATATGCTAGGTGGAAGATGAAAAGTAGAAAGCCCTCATTGTAAAGCATCTGTAGCCTCTGAAGCGTTTCGATTAAATGGTACATATTACATCGTTTGGCGCAAATATTGAAGTGTCGCTCATTCTCATGCCATTTCGCTACGATTGTTGTGAAGCAAGCGGCATCGAAAGGTGCTGCTCATCGTCATATACGAAGGCTCGGCTTTGCTCTATGTTTCAAGGTAGGAACCTCTTATTACTTCGCGCACTGATATTCATGACCGTTTAAAAAGATCGGACTACCCACGCAACTCGATGGGTTGGCGAGTTGCGCGGGTAGCCTGATTCGGCTTGACCCCGCTTCCATTGATCTGTGCCAAGGCCACTCCGCTTACTCTCATACACCATACACCGTTTATTTCGCAACACTATCGAAAATTCTTTACTTTTGATAGGACCGGCATGGCTAGTTCGGATAGGGAGGACGAAGAATGGACGGAAGAAGAGTCGGATTATGCCCCACGGCTTTTGTCCGCACATTCTCGGAAAATTAGAAGCAACAGCGCGCCGAAAAAAAAGGAGACTAGGTCAAAACTGAAAGAGAAGCACATCAAACGAGACCCACGATATCATAGGCTTCTCAAGTCTAGGGAGCATCAGTACCAGTACGAGCCGCTGGACCAGAGTTCAGACTCAGTCCGGCTGTTGCAGATCAAACCCGCGATTTCGGACCGCGATCCTATCGAATGCTCATTGTACAAAAGCGAGATTGCAAGTTCCAGCTACAAATGTCTCTCGTACCAGTGGGGACCGAAGGGTAGAGGGGACTTCATCATCATCAATGGTAAAGCACACTTTGTACGTTGGAACCTCCTGAATTTTTTGTTAAGAATGAGGAAGAAGCACTGCGCGGAACTGTTCTGGATCGATGCTCTATCTATAGACCAACGAAACGTTAGTGAAAGGAACCATCAAGTTCAGCTGATGGGCAAGATATATCGGAGCGCAGTGGAAGTATGCGTGTGGCTAGGTGACACCAGCAAGGATGGAATCATTGCAGCTATACAACCGCGCTTTTGGGATACTCCCTCAAATGATCCGCTCATAGTCGATTATCCTTTGGCCTTAACTGCGTCGCGTGCGGGACCGGCCACGTGGCCCGATTTCGCGCGACGCAGCTCTGAAGTCACCGATCCTGAAGAGGACGAATCAGCTATATATGGCATCGAGATGAACAGCCTTTGGGAGCGGGCATGGATCACACAAGAAATTGCATTAGCCCGTCAACTACGGCTCATGCGTCGCATGACGGAGATGGATCATGACACCATCCTCGCTCAAGATCCACATGGGAGTTTTGGGCGTATTCCGCTCTGGAACAAGAGCGGCCGTGTTCTTCCAGGTATCGACAGTCTTCTTTTGTTGCTCTGTCGCTTCCAGCACCAGAAATGCAGCGTTCAGCGCGATCGGGTCTTCTCGTTGCATACACTTTGCATTGAAGGCCCGAGAATTACCGTAGACTATCAACTCTCCGACGATGATTTCTTGGAACACGTTTTGAGCGCTTGTGCTGATCGCCTTTGTCTCTGTTCTCCGACCATTGTAGCCACGGCTCTTCAGACTGAGCGAGCGCCAGAGAGTTTCGTCACGATGCATGCGACGAGGAGCAGCTTTTCTGGGAAGTGGGGTGCTCAGCATAGATGCCAAAAATGTGGATTGACAACAGGACACACCGGCGAAACAACAGGTTATCTCATCTGCCTCGCAGACTTGTGTCCAACTCTAGGAAAACACTTTTTCCTACAGCAGACTGAACACGCGATTGAGTTCAAGATCCTTGGACCCAAGCATCGCCACATTGAATATTATGCGCGCATCGAAGGGCCCATTGCACAACTCTTGGATTCGGCGATTGAGCAGATTACCCTACGACTGCCACTACAAGTATTGATTGATCTCGACCACAGCAGAGGTATACTATACTACAACGAACAACATCTCAATCAGAGGAAAGCCTTTATCCAATTCGAAAGGGCATCATTGGATACGGCAGCCGGATCAACCTTGATGGTGAAGGTATTTGCGAGGCCCTCATTCGAATTCGAGTGGTGCACTCCCTCGTCGTGAACATCTCAGATCCACAGCCGCCGCGGGGCCCTCACACCGATTACGACCACAGAACTTCTGAGCTCATTGACCCTGGAACCAGACCTCCGCGTTAATTGAAAGCGCAACTACACGGGACTAGTGCGATTGCCACCGCTGGAGAAAGCTTGGTTACTTCCTCTCGGTATTCATCTCGGATTCTCGAGCGGGCCAAGGGCGTGCCAGTATCAAGGGCGTTGTCGAGATATACATATACATAAGCGGCTTCACATCTGATATTTAGGCTACGCCACCGGAATGTGCGTGCGTCAGCCAGGATGTCCCGCTGCCCCAGGATTACATTGTATGAACTACACTTTCGGTGCGCGATGCGCGCAGAGGGTACTTCAGTAGCTGCGCAACACGACAGACTGATACAACGTACATTACGCGCAACATGAACGCTTTAATGCTACTACTTGTATCGAAAAATAGCAATCACCGTGCCGTGCCGCTCTGCCACTTTCAAAGACGCTCTTCAATAAAGGCTGCAATATCCATAACTCTTCCATCCATGCCCATTCCACCAACCAAGCTGATGCCAAAGGGCATCGCGCCGTCGTTCCCTTCGTAGAACGCTGCGTTAATGTTGACAGCGCAAAGATCGAGCACGTTCCCGAAATGCGTGAATTCGCCCATCTTCGCGTTGAGACCAATGGGATCTTGCTCCATTGCTTCCAGAGTAGGGTGGCATGGGACAGCTGGCAATACCATGACATCAATCGTTTTGAAGATTTGCTGAGCTTTACGCGTGCATTCAGCTTGCTTGATCTGATCCGCAAAAAGATCCCATGGTTTGGCATCCCGGCTCAGGATAGCTTGGAAGAGTGTCTTTGTGGTAGGATGAAGACTGTCGATATACTTGGTGATGAAGTCGTGCCCGATGCATGCAATGCGCTCGTTGACCAGCGTCCCGGAGTACAATAACTCGTTGGCGGTCTGGAAAGGCTCATAGTCGGACGCTGATAGTGGTGTAAGACGACCACCGAGGTCTTCAAGCCGCCGGACTGTGTCGGCGAACATGCTGCGGTAAATAAGAGAGCAGACTTCGAGCACTTCTAGGGGCGGGACGGTAAACGAGAACCCTCCGCCTTCCACGCCGCGGTAATCGACGGCTTTCAGTGGTAGCGAGGAAATAGACTTGGCGTATGCATCTGCTGGATCGTAAAAGTCCAGGATCTGCCACACACTCCGGGCGTCTGAGATAGATGCAGCGAATATCGAGACCGTGTCCAGACTCTTACACGCAGGTACAATACGGCGAGCTGATAGAGTTCCCTTCGTGGGCTTGAACCCCACGATACCGTTCAAGGCCGCAGGAACACGGCCAGAACCAGCCGTATCGGTGCCGAGCGCAAAATTAACCATTCGCGCTGCGACTCCCACGCCAGAACCTGAACTTGAACCGCCGGAGATGTACTTTGAGTGGCCGTACACACTGCAAGGAGAGCCAAATGGCGACCTACACCCGCTAAGGCCGGTGGCTAGTTGGTCCATGTTGGTTTTGCCGATGAGCAAGGCGCCAGCATGCCTGAGTGCTGACACCGTTGGCGCATCTTTGATGGGCGTGTACTCATAGGCGGAGCAAGCAGCAGTAGTGGGGATTCCAGCAACGTCGAAATTATCCTTTACGGCAAACGGTACGCCGTAAAGTGGTGGAGTGGGCATCCCTGCGTAGACTTTCTGCAAGTGAGTCGCTTCCTCCACAAGATCCGCACGAGGCCGCAGGTGGATCCAGACATTCGGGAACTTATCTTTGTTGGCTTCTATCCAGTCGTAGATATTGTGCACAAGCTGCACTGGGCTCGATGAGCCTTGGGCATACCTCCTCCGGAGAGCCCCTAAGCCAAGATCCATTCTCTCCACTTCGATAGGTGGAGTCAAAGGAGGAGTCAGTTGAGCTTGAGATGAAGTTTGTAGTGCGAGAAAGTCCTGACTAGGAGCAATGTATCCGAAAAGCCCATCGTATGCGCTAATCATATCCAAAGAGGTCTGAACAAAGTCAGAGTTAAAGCCGGAGGTGCAGTCGGATAAAATGCAGCACTCAAAGCCCCTGTCGTTGGCTTCTCGGACAGTAGTGGACACACAGCATCTAATCAAATCAGCTACACACACATGCCCAGAAAGGAGACAATGATGGTGGCTTACTCAGTAGTGACTCCAGTGAACAGCAGATGGGTAATGCCTCTGCCCATGAGCTTTCGGTGCAAGTCTGTGGCCCAAAAGCTTCCCTTCCCGCTTTTGTCAATGACAATCTCGCCAGTCAATGGCGCCAACTCTTCAACAATGCCATGCCCTTCTTCGCCTCTCACGAGTAATCGTCCCATCGGCCCATGCTCGCCGATGCCGAGTGAATGATGACCATTGGGATTATTGACTTGTCGGTATTTTTTCGAAGCTGTAAGGTCAGAGAGGTCTACGTAATGTCCTTCGCGAGTGTGTACAACGTGGAGGCCTAGCGCTCGAGAAGCTTCTAAAGCTGCCTTGATCTTGCCCACGACCGCTCTTACGCTAGCGAATATCTTTGGAGAGCCGCACTGTATAGATCCAAAGCCACTGGGATCGACAAAGTCCTTCTGGACGTCGATGATTACGAGGGCTGTCCTCCGCGGGTCAAAAGTGAAGGCGTAAGGCTGCGCTGTTGGCAGAGAACATGTCGGCTTCATGATCAGTGGCAAAATCGGTGCAAAGTACCGGAAGGTTGCAAGAAAGACACTTCAGAACATCATGAAAGCAGGCGATTTCCTACGTAGTTTGACTTCGGGAGGTTTTGCATGTCACGTGGGTGAGCGCTTTATTATCGCTTTGATGAAGGTCGATGCAACCCTACGGCGCGGCGGCCGGCCGGCGGAAGCACAGCGACAGACTGATAGCGTATCTTCCGAGAGCAGTGTTGTGGAGAAGTTTCGAGGAAGCCAGCAGCCGAACCGTGTGAAGTCGGGCCGTAAAGCTCCGATGGGTGCTTGGCAACAACTCGACGCGTCCGTAACGCGACCAACACGACGGACACGACCAACACAAGTCAAGGATCAACACGTCGTTATGCTTCTCAGGCGGTCTTAGTGAATCGCGAGACATGCATATAATACACAGGAGCGATGACGTGTACCATTCGGCTGAGTTTGCTATCGACTACCTGGGGCCTGCAGGCAGGCACACATGAATATGCACATGATTTCGGAGGAGAACCCATCCATTTTCTCGTTCAATCACGCCTGACTCTTCACGACTTGCTTCTCTATCCGCGACGCCGACAATCGCTTGTACACATATTCGCCTGCTAGCACCGGCTCATACTTGGTCTTGCCCTCCTTCAGACACGACTCGAGAGTACTAATGACCGCGTCGTAATTGGCGCCAAAGAAAAACGGAATTGAGTACCTCTCCTTCCCAGTGATATTCCATACGCGATGAACCGTCGAGATGAACCTGTCGTTCGTCCATCGCGCTAGCATGTCACCGATGTTGACAACAAAAGTTCCAGGAATCGGCGGTGCTTGAATCCACTCACCCTTCGCATTGAGGATCTGAAGGGCTGGAACTGTGCCTTGGCAGAGGATTGTAAAGCACTCGATGTCGGTGTGCGCGCCAATACCGAGCGCCTCTGGGTCGTTTGCTGCCTGCGGCGGGTAGTGCAATAAGCGCCCCATTGCTCCGGGCGTCGACACGAACTTGTCGAAGAATGCCTCTGGCAGATCCAATACAAGTGCGCAAAGCTTGATGAGGCGTCGAGCGAGCTTCAGTATCTCCGCGTAGTAGTCGCCTACGGTTTCCTTGAAGTTCGGGAACGCAGGCCAAACGTTGGGACCAGACATGGGGTTCGCCTTCCATTCTGGGGCTTGTCAGTACACTGCAAATTGAGACTGGAAGGCTTGCTCACCAGGCTCATCTTGCGCAGTCGACCGTTGCGAATCGAGGCTCTTCTCATAACCCCAGTTGAAGGCTTCGTTCATGTCCGGCTTCCTCGTCTCGTCTGTCCGTACCTCCGCTGGTGGCTCGTATCCTCGCAAGATGTTAGATTTCTTGTAGTTGATCTCGTTCTTTGTGGCGCTGTCTTGCGCAAAGAAGCTCTCGGCCGTGTTGAATAGTGCATCGATTTTGTGTTGCGGAACTCCGTGGTCTTTGATGTACAGGAAGCCTACTCTTGTACATGCGTCTTTGAGCTGCTCTAGCAGCTCTTCCTTTGGAGATTCGAGTGAGATGATTGGGATTTCGTTGAAGTCAGCCTGTCGTGCAGTGTCTGACTCTACGATGCGTTTGTTTCCGGCGAACGAAGTGAACTCCATCTCGGCGATGATTTCGATAGTGTTCCGAACTCAATTTAGGTTCGACAATGCTACAATCAAATCCGACGCCCCCATATCAATCATATCTCCCACAAGCTTCGACACCGTTTCCAGCGCTTGGCGCGTCGATTACTGGTCTCCGAGATAACAATAAGTGGGCCTTGAATTGACCCACAGCTACCTACGGGCCGCCGGCAGGAGGCGACGGCTTCAACTCTGTTATCGAGTGCTATCATCGCTATCGATTCAGCTGCTGGTGCAGCGTTGCTATCTGGAGCGCATAGCAGTTCCTATCGACGCCGAGCACGTCTGGTGGCAAATCCGCCCTAGTAGTTCTAGCTTCACCTCGAAAAGAGTCAAAAGGATGGGCGTTTTCAATTTCTGCGAAGGATGTGTGAGCGGCAGATCCAGGTCCTTTCGAACCTTTCCAGCATGGACCACCTACGAGCTCGTACGGGGCGAGCAAAGCAGAACATCAGCTCCAAGAAAAGTTCCGATGGTTGGATTCTCGACAAGCAGCCCATGACTTTCGCCGACGAGAACAGCTGGAGTAATGTCGACTCAGATGTTACGCCTCTCGAAAGACGCACATGGTCATCATGGACCATCCTGGGATACTGGTTCTCAGATGTGCTGTCGGCGCAGAGTTGGGCTGGGGCGTCAGCTATCATCGCGGTCGGCCTCACATGGTGAGTTTAGAGGTCAATACTCATGACAGTAATACTAATAGATTCCAGGCGGGAATCTGTTTACTGCCTCATCCTCGGCACACTCGTGGTGACGATACCGCTGTGCATGAACGGCGCCATGGGCGCGCAGCTTCACGTTCCTTTCCCGGTCGGCTCACGAGCTAGTTTCGGTTTTTACTTCAGTCGCTTCGCCATTGTAATCCGCATGGTCACGGCACTATTCTGGCATGCCATTCAGACGTACTCCGGTTCGACCGCAATGACACAGATGATTCGAGCCATTTGGCCCTCGTACCTCGATATCCCCAACCATCTACCAGCATCGGCGGGTATCACGACGCAGCAAATGGTTTCGCATTTCCTCTTCTGGTCGATCCAGTTCCCAATCTTGCTCATCCCGCCCCACAAGTTGCGCTGGTTCTTCGTATTCAAAGCAGTTGTTGTATTGGCTGCAGCGGTTGGGACTGTCATTGGCATGTCATTGCTTGCGAATGGTACGGGAGATATATGGGATCAGCAGGCCACCGTCACAGGCTCGACGAAAGCTTGGCTCATTCTCTCGTCTATGTCATCTATGACGGGAGGCTGGGCGACCATGGCGACCAACGTCGCTGACTTCACACGCTACATGAAGAAGCCGTCCGGTGTCTACTGGCAGTCGCTATTCGTTCCAGGCATCTGCACATTCCTCGGAGTCATGGGTATCGTTGGTACATCATGCGCCAAAGTCGTGTACGGCGAATATATATGGGACCCGCTCACCCTCGCCTCGATGTGGGATGGCCCGAAGGGTCGCGCTGCAGCATTCTTCGTCGGCTTCGCATGGTGCGTCGCCCAGATTGGTGTTAATCTATCCGCCAATGCCATCTCTTGCTCAAACGACATGGTCAACCTCTGTCCCAAGTACATCAGCATCCGTCGAGGTGTCGTGCTTACGACAATTATCGGAGGATGGGTCATGGTGCCATGGAAGATTGTGCATTCGGCAGAAAGCTTGCTCAACTTCATGGGCGCATTGGGCGTCTTTCTTGCGCCCGTTGCTGCGATCATGGCGTGCGATTTCTGGGTGGTCAAACGTCGCGCTGTCGATGTCCCGGCTTTGTATCGCCGCAATGCGAGGTATCGGTACAACAAGGCCGGTACGAACTGGCGTGCGATAGTCGCGCTGCTTGTATCTTTTGTTCCGAACATACCGGGGATGGCTGCCGCAGTAAATCCAAGTGTCAAGATTGGCGGAGCTGCGTACATCTACGACATATTCTACCTATATGGTTTCACGTCGGCTTTTGTGGTGTACGCAGGCTTGAGCTGGGCAGTTCCAGCGAAAAAGACGTTGATTCCGAAAAGTATTCACGAGGACATTGTCGTGGTGGATGGAGTGGAGAGGATCAACGACGGCATACATCAACCTTTTGCATACGAGAAGGGCGCATACGCTACAACTACTCCGTCGGACGCGAAGTCCGCTTGATTGAATTTGCCAGCGACATAGACGAAGCGCGACTAGAAAATCGAGTAACAAATAACTTTCTCAACTCCCCACACAAGTATTGACGATTATTGGGAGACTACGCCGGATACTTAGGAGGCAAGTTACGCATCGGCCCCCCCGATAAGGGATCCCGATACCAATTCTTTTCAGGGTCATTCAAGCACTCGCCCACCGTCACCAGCCTATATCCATGCTCTCTTGCTCGATCAATCATGAACTGCGTATGGCCATGCACTGTGCGCTCGTGGGTGTCGTGTGATAAGCTCAGCCAGGCCCGAGTCTTCGCTGTGTTGGTTGTCTCGATTGCCTCAAGGAAGCGTTCCCGCGCATATGTGTAGTTTCCTTCCCAGTCTCGTCCATCGATGTCCCATCCGGTCTTGGGCAACAGAGTTAGTATATCTCCTTTTTCTCTTGGCTATGACAACACCATGGGTACTCACTACATGGTATCCTAGCGTCAACATGTCGGCCCTGCAAGTGTCGCCGCAGATGTTGAACGGTGGGCGCATGTAGGTCGGAAAGAACCCTAAGATATCAGTGATAGCCATGTCTTGTTTAATCATCTCATCTCTGCGTTGTTGTGAATCAAGCACGTCCATATCCTTGTGCTCCCAAGTATGTCCCGCAATTTGGTGACCTTCGTTGTACATCCTTCTGATGAGTGCGGGATATCTGTCGCTGCGATGAAACACCAAGTCTGCGTACAGATTGTAGGTCTTGATGAAGAAAGTTGCCTTGACGTCGTTGGCCTGCAGAATGTCTAGAAGATCCGAAGTCCACGGTGATGGGCCATCATCGTATGTGAGCGCAAGAGTGCCTTCCACAGTGCAGCTGCCCACTCTCTTTCCGTAGGCGACGGCCCCTAACTTAGGTCGAGGAATAGCTGATGTGTTGAAACCTGGGGGCCATGGTGTGCCGTCGCATGCTAATCCGTACTCAGCAAGGCAGTTTATTGTTGGGGCATTGCCTGAGTTTGACATATAGTATCCCTATTGAGTTAGAGATAGTCAAAAGAGCACTCAATGGAATGATGTTGTGAATGCATACATCTTTCGAGCAGCATTGGCCACACAACACTTCATTAATTCCTGGTCCACACCTTCCATAAGTGAGATACTCCACGCGAACCAAAGGCTGCACTGCCGGGCATACATTTCCCAGGGGATAGTAGTAGAACGGATCAAAAGTTCCCAGAGCGCTGCTCATGATGCAACAGATTGGCTGATTACACTGGAAAAATGGCCTGCTTTTGTAGATTACAACTCGTCGGCATTGCGACTGTCGCGCAAGCTTCCGCCCCAAAGTCTGCCACCTCAGTCGTCGATGTGCGTGTTCGCGAGTTCACACACGCTAATCTCACCGGTGGAAGTTTATTGGGACGAAACAAGGCCGTAAACGGCCCGATCTCACGGGTGCAGAGTCGCTGGACATGATTGGTCACTTACCCTTCTGGTGTCGCGAATGGCCTTGAGCACAAGAATCGTAGGATAGCAGTTGCAAGGGTCTAGATGAACGATTTTTCTACGCACAAGTTCTAAACGTGTCGCGTGCTGTGTAAGACAAGCGACTACATGCTTCCGACAGACCGACAACTTGTTTGTTTGACCGCCTTGCCATCATCATCGCTGCCAGACTTCTATCCGCACATCTTTTAAGGTCTCCAAGATACCATAGTCTAGAGTAGGTTGTTTCACGGCTACCACAATTGCGCTGAAAGTGTTCAGGATCTCATGTTTCCAAAGTGAATCCTCTAGTCTTGGGATTTCAGGTATGGACTCCTGTTCCACATAGGGATCACAGAACGTGAGATCTACCTCTCCTGATTGCCGCATGAAGTTGAGTAATTGCAAGCCGGGTGAATGAGATAGATCAGACTGGCCAGCCTTGAAGCCCATTCCGACGACTAGAAGACTGGGTTGATGTGTTGCGCCATGTTTTTCATGAGCGTCTTCTAGTATCGAGGTGAGAAGCCGACTGGCGATACGTGTAGGGCGTGTCATCATCCTTTCATGCGCTTGTTGGAGAAGAGGGAGGTCGCAAGTCGACATGAAGTAAACCGGGTTGACTGGAATGCAATGACCGCCAATGCCCAATGAGGGGTACATAGGTAGATAACCAAATGGCTTGCTGGCGGAGGTGTTTGCGACTTCAAAGGGGTCGATGCCAATCTCTAGGCAGGCATCTGCCATCTCATTTGCATAGGCGATAGTCAACGTTCTTTGGCAATTCTCGTATAGCTTCGACATCTCCGCTACCTCAGGCTTGCTGACTGGGATAACGGTGTCGAACACTGCTTTGTACAATCGTGTGATAGCACTCGATGAACCTGGGCTGATGTCATCAAGACCCGAGACAACCTTGGGTATGGATTTGGCCGGAGGCTCAACTCGACCGGGATCAATTCTCTGCTGCGATGTCAGAATCACTCCGTCATTCAGTCTAGAGTGCTTTCTTGCCTCTGGTGACATTCCAGCAAAGATACCGTGTGATTTTGCCAATGGCCCAAGAAACTCCCTCGTCATACCAACCGCGACAGTGCTCTCGATGACCACAACAGATGTGTCGCTGACATAGCGATGGAGCATCCCGATTGCGCTCCGGACATGCGAGGAATCGACTCTGCCATTGATCTCCAAGGTGGTCGGCACGCATACGAGGAAGTGAGACGCGTCCTTCAGATCTCTCTCGTCGTTCGAGAACTTGACGTTGTCGTGATGTAGATATTTCGAGCGCAACAACTCGATTCGTGAAGCCGACACGTCGTATCCAATGATCTGGAATGCTGAAGAAAAGACCTCGATGAGATGTTCCCCTACATACCCTGCTCCAATAATCGCGACAACGATGAGTTTGCTAGACGTTTTCAGAGGCCATGCGTCGATATCTGTTGAGTTTTGATGTATGAGTGGTGCTGGTGAACTCATGTCTTCGGATTGGCAAAGTTGCTTAGGCGAAGCAGCACTGTGAATCACAGTGGTAATAATCGAGTAATTGAGCAAGCGAGATATCACAACATGCCAGTGTTTTCTGGGTTCCTCTCCCAGATTGTCGTATGCGGAGAAATTGGTCACACCAGCTGCACCAACGAGACTCAAAGGCGAAGGTGAGCCGAGCTCGGCGTCTCAACCGGCCGGTTAGTTCATTCAAGAGTCCCAAAAGTACCGCAAAAAATGATTGTATCACCAGAAGTATCTGACCTGTGAAACAGGATCTGGTTCTCATTTGCATGCTGAACTTTCTCAGACTCTTGTCGCATCGTCTACCGCAGTGAGGAATATAGTTGACCCTGGCGACATGTAGACTGACACCCTGCGTAAGTTTCAGGAATGAAGCAGCCGAGCAAGGTTGAAACATTACTGCTATTAGCCAACGTGGCAACAAAATGGTGAAAGAATATCGAGGAACGTTATTGAATGAAACGCGCAAGGCTGGAGAATCCGTCGTAGTTGCGCCTAGTAGCCGGCTTTTGGTTGAGGCTCTGCTCGGCCCGACTCAAACACTCCTATTATCTCTGTTCAGCCCGAAACTCGGCGTCGATACCGAGTCAGACTGGAATTCCATACCGCTCCCCCAACATCTGAGCAATTGGCAGGCTATAAAAAATCACTCATTTCCTCTCGGCGACATACCTCCCAACATAGCAGATCAAGAAACCTTTCAAGATGGAAATCCTTCCAAACACCGCCAGCTCGAGGGCTCACATTGCAGGTAACCATGCGACTACCAAGCTTCAAACGAGATCACTTCCAATATCTTCCCCAATCTTGCGCAGCGCAATTGAACACCTACCAACCGTGGATGGGCAACGACTAAGGATCGAGAAGTACATGTTTTTAGCGGTCTTCGTGCCAATCAAGTGAGTCCAACATTCTTGTGACGTGACTTGCAATATTCAGACGGCTAAGCATCGGCATCTAGCTTTATCCTGATGTATATGTTCTCGGACTACTCGAGATTTTTCTGGTATTTGTTGCCATTCGGTATCCTCCGGTATCTGGTAGACTTCGTCGAGATTAATCTCATTATCGCCTTCTACTTTCTACGGCGATTTCGACCGCTTGCCACTGCAAAGGTTCCCGCATCACCGGAGAGTTTTGTGTACTTGCTTTGTTGCTACAATGAGACGTACCAAGAGCTGATGAATTCTTTGAACTCGTTGGCCGAGCAGAAGTCGGTAGATGGCCACAATAAAGCCATTATCGTAGTTTGCGATGGTCGAGTGAGCGGCAGGGGTAGACCTGGCGCCCATATGAAAGAAGAGATCATCGAGCGTCCATCAAGCTCCTTCCTGCCTCAGGCGTACACTTCGTGGGATGGTACCCAAATGGACTCTGAGGTCGTCAAGGGCGAATTTCGAGGTCTTCCAATCATCTGCATCACCAAAAACGAAAACCGTGGAAAGCGAGACGGAATTATTCTCGTTCGATCGTTCCTGCACAAGTTCAACCAGCGCGACTCCAAGCCTTCGCTGGGAATGCTTTCACACAAGCTCTTCACGGAACTCGCGGCCTTCCTCGAAAAAGCATCCATCCAGTCGGTTGACTACGCCATTGGGATAGATGCAGATACTAGATTTGATCCCGAATGCGTTATCAACCTGATAAACACAGTAAGAGAAGGCGACCAGATCATTGGAGTGACCGCAAGCATACTAGTCGATCCTCAGACGCTGGGGTGGTTTTCCATCGCCTATCTCTATCAGAACGCCGAATACATGATAGGGCAGCACCGTCGTCGCCTACGTCAAAGCATTACGACTAGGAGGGTGACTTGTCTTCCTGGATGCTGCCAACTGTTGCGAGTTACGGAGAAGACCTGTGGTGATTACATACTGGGAAAGTTCGGATACTATCCGAATGACACCGACGGCTTGTTTCGAACCGTTCGATCCATGATGAGCGAAGATAGGGATCACATTTGCTTGGTGCTCTCCGAGTATGCCGATGTGCAAACGCGCTTCTGCCGCTCTTCGCGCGCGTACACTTCAGCGCCGCATTCTCTTTCGGTGTTTCTCAGTCAACGCCGTAGATGGACACTGGGGCCACTCACAAGTGATACTCTCCTTGCCAGCCGCGTATCAACAGGTTGGATGGAAAGAATAGCTGCAGCATCATCTGTACTGCGCTGGTTGGTGAATCCAGCGCTCTTCATCTCGAGATTTTACCGTACGTACCGCTGCAGCTGAAACTGTATGTGTTGTACTGACACCCAATCTGCAGAAACAATTGACTACAAGACAGGGGTTTATCTACTTCTCTTATCAAACCACCGGATAGCATGGGACTTCATAGTCCTTACAATATCCTCTGGCTCACTTTCTGAACTCTTCCAGGCTGTTTCGGGGTGGATCTTGGTTCATTATGCGGGCGCCTACGTCTATCTCCTTACCCAAGCATACACTCTATACAACCTAGATGACTTTCGATGGGGTCAAATGCGAAAGGCAGCTATAGTGAAAGAAAATCGAAGGTAGTGAGATCGATACTCGATCCGAAGGGGTTTTATCTTCGCACTGCACTGCTTCCCTGTTTTTGGTTGTACTTTTGTTGACTGTTATCTTACTTTTCAAGACAAACATGCATAACATGTGCATGACGTCCGACCATACTCCACTTTCTTCGGAAGTTCGGACTAGCTGCAACCGAAACACGTTCACCATAAAATTCACGTTCGCTCGACACCACTTTGAATATATCCAGCCAACAGAAACAGCCCAGCTCTCGATCATGGATCCAGCCACCCTGCTCTCCGTAGCATCACCAAGCCTCTCATTTCCCATATGGCCAATCTCAGCATCCACATCCATCTCCGCCGCGTTCACATTCGACTCTACCAATACCTCCACCCCCTCTTCCCACGCTATCGTCCGCACCGTGACCAATCCCTGGCTCCTCGGCTTCCTGCCAACCAATACATTCACCCAACCCAAGCAGCGTGCCATGATTCTTCTCGCTGGCGGTGGCTACACCGAACTACACATCGGCCGCGAAGGAATTCAGGCCGCTCAGTGGCTTTGCAGTCTCGGCTTCACGTGTTTCGTGCTCATTCACCGCTTTCCTAATGCCAAGAACGGAGTACAAGCACCGCTCGACGACGCGCGGCAAGCATTGCTGCTTGTGAGCGAGAAAGGCTTCGCGAAAGATGGACTTGGGGTGTGTGGCTTGAGTTCAGGCGGCCATTTGGCGGCAAGCTTGATGGCGGAGTATCCGTCGCACTGGAACGAGCGAGGTAGTGGTGGTCTTCCGAAACTCGATTTCATGATAGTCGGTTATGGACCGATTAGTACGAACGCCGTGGGAAGACAGATTATGAAGAATAAGACGGCATTGGAGCCGAAGGAAAAG
>Ga0265797_10003057_pt1 | contig 27237 bp, 21 predicted proteins | sample P2T30metagenome_FD_192433 | JGI IMG/M metagenome (GOLD analysis project Ga0265797, IMG submission 192433) | Plant litter microbial communities from East Loma Ridge, Irvine, California - P2 T30 | ecosystem: Environmental > Terrestrial > Plant litter > Unclassified | place: USA: California... | reverse complement strand
TTGTTGCTCATGTTTCTGTTGGGTTTGCAGCAGACTATAAAGAGGCCCACAGCACCTTCTGCGGATGTGCATGTGGCAGGGCAAGAGCATCCCGGCAACGCATCCTACAGCAAAGAAGACTTCAAGCTTATCTAGCTGTAGAGATAGGATCATGTACCTAATGATCCAATCGAAACAAGGTCGTAGTGGTGGTCATGTGTGTAAGCCTAGGGCATGACCAAGACAGGCGTTGACATCCTTTTGGCATACAGTCCAATTGCATCCAAGTAGTTCCGCCCTACACTGGATTTCGGGTAGCGAGCCACTTGTTGAACACAGAGAGGTTGGAAACACGGCCGGAGACAGTTTAGATCAGTCGAATTGGAAGACTGGGTATTGGTAGATGGGAGGGCGGCAATGTAGAGTGTGTGGATCTGGGCGTCTGGGCCTGCATGTGGCGTAGGCCCTATGCGGTAAATATAGCTGAGCATGTAAGATGCACGATGCACAGCAGAAGTGTGCAGTATTTTAAGCACACCATGGTTCGCTAGATGGGTGGTGGGGCTGCTTTGAGATGATGAGATACAGCATGACTGTAAGGCTGCAGCTTCTGTGAGGAGTTCTAGGTCTATGCGGACGGGACGCTGAAACTGAGAAACAACAAACAATGCAGAACGTGGTGGTTGCGTCAAGGGCGGACCTTCGAACTTTATCATCAACCTTGTTCTCCCCTCGGTTCGGCAAGACATGTCTTGATATATAACTAGCTGTGATGGAGATGAGTCTGAAGGCTCGATATATCGCCAGTCGCATGCGTTGATAGTCGACTTGCCGGTGTCACCTATATACATCGTTTCCATAACGCCTTCCAATGATTCGTAAGCGACTTGAACTCCTCCATGATGCTGATTCGCATAGTTCACAGCCGTGGGTATGCATAATGTACAAAGAGAATAGAATCAGGTGGCCTTAATTCCGCTTATGAGGACCCACAATCTTGGGGTACATTCTCGAAAGGTGGAAGTTGATGTTATTTTTCTTCTGGTTGGGATTTCGCTAGGACAGAGATTAGCAGTACATCTGAGGCCCACGGATATCAGTGAACATACAGGCGCATCCATGCACTGACGTAGTTTCTGCTCTAGCAGCGCGCAGCCTTGCACGCTGTAACCTGACGACGCCCAGCATCCTGTCATAGACATGTCAGCGCATGTTCTCGTCATGTGTCTTCCGAGCATTGCTTGGCCCCACGGTCCGCTAGAGATGGCTCCAGATGCGTTGCAACTTGGCCAATTTCTCGTCGCTCTATTGCAACCTACCCAGAACTGAAGACATTGCCCCTAGACACGGATTCGCCTCTGGCTTATTTGGTCGTCGGACTCGGAGCTTGGGGAGTGGTGGGAGTGGCCGGTGCGTGGCCGACTGGACGGCGCTACCCTGAGGCTTCGGTACCATTGTGTAGGCAAATGGGTTCGTCAGATGTGCGATATACTATTGACAGTAGTTGGCGATGGTTTAGGCAGCAACTCTTAGATGCGATAGTGGCGGCGGCGGCGTCGTCGTCGTCTGTTTGAGTCGGGTACTCAAAAGTTCTCCCATCGCGGTGATCTCCTTAGCGTGCTTGCCCCATCCTGATCCCTGCATCGCTTTGTTTACCATCGCACCTGCCCAGCGACCGATGGCCAGCGCACAACACCACTCCCACGACGTTACTAACGAGCCCTACGACACACCGTATACGTTTTCGTGTCATCGACACACTATTCCATAGCATTATCCGACGCCACATATCATGGTTCCTTCACCGCGCAAACGCGCCGCACCCACGACAACATTCAACACCACATGGAACGCAACCGACGCTGCATTCCTCGACCCAAATGCCTTACCTCTGGCGAAGATACCCCGGGGCTGGGAGCGCAAGCAGGAAGTGAAGAGAGTCGGCCAAGGGAAGGAGAAGAAGATTTGGCGGAGATTCAACCTCAGGTCGCATACCCACAACACAGCACAAGATGACAACGACGACGCCGATGACGATGGCGACGACGACGATCAGGATGCACGGTCACGGGCTGTAAAGAGGCGCCAACACATGAGCCCAAAAGCCATGGAGAAGACTGCAAGCAAACTCAATAGCAAGAAGCGCGCGTTCAAGGCGACGCGTTGGGACCGCAGAAAGAGCGTGCTGCCAAGTATGGCCTTCGCGACATGTCACTCTGGAATCCACTGACGCACTTGCAGGGAAGAAGGCTGCCCGTATTGACGACCCCTCTTTCGCTGCTGAGAACGAAGCAAACGGCGATGACGAAGAAGGTGACAGCCGTGACGTAACAGAAGTTGAGAACGAAAGCTTTACCGAAACAAATGCGGCAACGGGTGAACAAGACGATGTAGTTGCACATTCCTCTTCTCTGAACGACGGTAGCAGAGCTGCCTTTGACTTCAGAGTGGACGCGCCAACCGTAGACGACCTCCCTGGCTACGAGAGCTTAGACAGACACCAAACGATGGAACAGGCCATCGACTCTAGACCCACCGAAGACGCTGCTCTTACCAGTCTTTTCCACTCCCCTATCAAGTACATTTCGACCGCCGCTATGCTATCTCCGGAAAAGGTCGACTATCCCAATCTTCCCCACAGTGATGACTCGCAAGCAGACTTTCCGGCGACCACGTCTGAAAAGTACGAAAACGTCATAGAGAAAGCAATTGTGCAAGACAGCATATCCATGGCCATGGAGACACAAAACATAAGTTTGCATTCGGAAGCCACTCCACATATCGAAAAGAGCGAAGCAGAGCATTTACAGTCTCCGGCCAGGATAGAGAGAAATGAGACCCTCGCTCAGATCGAATACCCGACTCTGCCATCAGACGAAGTCCAGATCTTAAGAGCCCAAGACCAAGGCATGGACGAAGACGAAGATGAAAATGCCGATTTGTCCGAGGTCGAGATAGCCATGGAATCGCATATCACAACTAGAGACGACAATTGCAGTGAAGAAGGCACAACAAGCTACCGAGGAGTTAAAGAACCCGAGGAGGATTTCACAGAGGCTACCCTGCAGTTAGACATCATGCGGGACTGCCAGGAGGCGCTGCAAAAGCATGAACAAGCTATAACACCAAAAGCAGATAACCTCGAGAACGGGCAGAGCGTTGGGCCTACCGAGAAAGCGTTCCCAGAAGAAGATGACATGGAAATGACAGACGCGCCAGACACAGCCTCTGTGCAAGATATTACTGATGGACTCACGTTATCTTTTGCGTCTGCTCAATCGCAATCATTGAACCCCATACCACGGAAACTGCATTCGCCTCCACCTCCACTTCGACTCGAGTCTGGGCCCGACGATGCTACAATGACAGTCGCATTCGATGACGATACCGCTGTGCTGAAGGATTTCCTCAATCGCGCCGCAGCAAGCAAAGCTGAAAAGGCTGCCATCACTACCCACCGAAGAGAATCACTACAGAACCGGCGAGACTCAGATGTTGTTCGTCATGCTTTAGCATCTCCCCGCAAGGTTCTCGAGGAGAAGGATCCCAATTCGCCTTCCAAGCACGACAACGAGTTGACTCTTGACCTTTCGCAAAATCTCACACTGAGCATGCCAGCCGCGTCTCTACCATCACCTACACCAGGTGTAGTAGAATCAGAAGAGGATGCAGAAGAGAAGAGTGCACAATCATCACGACGATCATCACGGACGAAGAGATCACGATTACCTGCCCCAGCATCAACAGGCCCAGCACCAGCACCGAAGATCGCCATCCGAAGGGCTGATGGCAACGAGGTTGTAGTTCTCAAGAAGGACGACGCAAAGGTTCTTGCAGATTTGACCCGCACCAACACACGCAAGAACAAGCAGGGTGCTTTTGGGGTCACCCTTCGCCTGATGAAGCTAATGATGGAAGCATCCGGTCTACCGCCTATTGACGATACGACCAAAGAGCTCATCATCGGTAAAAACGTACGTTGGGATGAACAGCTCGCGTACTACCAGGAAAATCCAGAGACTGTCGCGAACGCGCTAGCTGAGGCGGAATCGTTAGCTACGCCAGATGAGCTGAGTATGGCAGACGGTGTGTCTGCGCCGAAGAAGAAGAAAGTAAAGACAAGCAAGGAATCTACGCCCAAGGTACGAAGAGTCAGGGGACTGGGTTCGGCAAACGGGACTCCTGGAAAGGGTTTACTTGCGCCTGCATCCCTCCTCCCAGAAACGGTTCAGGGGGAGAAGGAATCTGTCACAGCATCATCGCAACAGTCAGCTAACCCTAAAGCTGGCAAGGTCAAGAAGATGTCTGTCGCCTCCACCTCCATTGACAGCAGTCTATCCTCGAGTTCGGCAGACACCAAGCTTCCAAGTCTGGATGTAACCCCTGTTGGTGTGGCGCCAACGATGCAGCGAAAGAGTCGTCTCGCTGCACCGAAGAAGGTCATTCTCCCACAGCTCTCTTCATCTGCACCTGGTGAGGGCAAAGAAAATGCACAGCGATCTACTCTCAGTGACCCGACGCCTAAAAAGGGTATGGAATCTGGGCTACCACGGAGGAAGGGGCGAAAGTACTAATCTATCATTCTCTATGGGTATTGGTTTTGTTATGTTTGATCTTGGACGCTCTATACCACTCTTTTCTATGGCATGTAATGGCGTTTCCAACTACGGTTTGAGTTATCAGGGGTTACCACATCATCGTAATGACCATTTCGGCTTTTCCATAACCAACAAGAAGGATGTTTGCACGTGTTAGTTATGCTATGGCTTACTAATTTACCTTGATATCCCAGCTTGGTATCCCTTTTTCAACCACGTAACGCGCAACATTCACAGAGTACATGACTCTAATTGGAGGCGACATGGCGTCCTGTATGGCCAGATACGATTTTATTATGCTACTCCAGAGAATACTGATACACTAAATTCACCGTATAGCTGATGTCTTGACGCATCATGTCTCCTACACGTTGAGTTCGCTAACTTTGGCGGCCTGAATATAAGCCTGGTATTTGTCCAGCTTCTTGGTCAGGATGCCATCCTTGCCACAGAACTTGTCGACAATCTCCTCGCTACGTCCAGTATACAGCTTGCTATCCAGCATGTTGTCCAGCTCGCTCCAAATCGGCTTGAAGAACTCCGTCTTTTTTATCCTATCAACGAGATCATTGGCCTTGCCCTCATTCTTGACCTGGGCTCCGGCCTGGTGGGACAACACGCGGATCTGTTCGTGGGCTTCCTGGCGCGACTCGCCCTTTGCGACTAGACGCATGATGATGGATTCTGTAATCATGAAGGGAAGTTCTTCTTGCACACGAGCGTCGACGCGCTTGGGGTAAACAACAAGGCCAGAGGTGACATTGTCGAGGGAAAGTAAGATGGCGTCGGCGAGTAGGAACATCTCCGGAATATCCATACGGCGGATCGCAGAGTCGTCCAGAGTGCGCTCCATCCACTGGTTGGCATGGGTACTTGCGAAAGAGGCGGGCTTGGACATAAGTTCTCGAGATAGGGCGCCGATGCGCTCTGAGCGCATAGGGTTGCGCTTGTACGCCATGGCGGAAGAGCCGATCTGATCCTTCTCAAATGGTTCTTCTAGCTCCTTCCAGGAAGCAAGGTGGCGGATGTCGCCGGTGATCTTCTGAGCACTGGAACCGAGACCGCAGATGGCGTTTGCGATGACAAGGTCGACTTTGCGCGTATAGGTCTGGGTGGAGACGGGATAGCAGGATGGGAAGCCGGCCTTCTTACAAAGCAACTCGTTGAGCTGGTCGCACTTACTGCTGTCGCCACTAAAGATCTCGAGGAAGGAGGCTTGTGTTCCGGTGGTTCCTTGAGCACCGCGAAACTGTAGGCCCTCGCGGACACTCTCAATAGCCTCTAGATCGAAGAGAAGATCCTGCGCCCATTGGGCGGCGCGCTTGCCAACGGTGATGAGCTGGGCGGGTTGCAAGTGGGTGTAGGCGAGAGTAGGCTCGGCTTTCCACTGCAGAGCGAAAGTAGAGAGGTTGGAGATTACTTTTGCAAGCTTGGGAAGTAGGAGATCGAGGCCGTCGCGCATGAGAAGGAGCTCTGCGTTATCTGTTACGTAGCAGCTTGTTGCCTACATCTCATCAGCCCTGGTCCCCTCTGAGCGGATTGAAGCCTTGTAGGCAGCAAAGTCACTTTTGCACGGCACGAAGCACGTGGTAACTGTTGAGCAGCAGACTACAGCGGCTCCGAAACTTACTCCATAGTGGATGATTCCTGCTGCAGCTGGTGCAACCTGACCATAAGCATGAACGTGGGCCATGACATCGTGCCTTCTCTTCTTCTCTTCGACCTTGGCGACGCCGAAATCGTCATCGGTGACAATCAAGTGTTCCCTCATCTGGCTCAAGGCATCATCGCTAATGGTCTCAATGCCGAGTTCTTTCTCTGCTTCGGCCAGCAAGAGCCAAAGTAGGCGCCATGTCGAGTGCCGACTGCGCTGGGAGAACAGTTGCGACATCTCCGGGGAGCAATAGCGGCCCGTAAGAGAAGTCTGGTAGTCGTCGAAGATGGTGGCATTTGATTGCTGTTTCATGGCCATCATGCGGCTCTGGATATCCAGTGCAGCCTCTGTGGTGTTGGCCATGACTGTGTATGTGTGTGTGTGTGTGTGCACAAGGTGGGGTGTTGTTGAAATGGGTCGGCGCGTTTGCGTGTGTTAGTTTGAAGGTGGGCTCCCGAAACCGGCACTCTTTATAGTTTTCGCAGTGATTAGCAACACGTGTGTATGGTGATTGATGAGGTCAGGAAAACCCCCTCTGTTTGTTTGGAGAGTCAGAACTGGGAAACACGACCCAAAGGCCGTGGCTTTCTTTTCTACCCGTATGGCAATGACGTCTCACGTGTAGTCAAAAACTTTTGGACCCTCGCTAAAACCCACATTAGGTATCGCACCTTTGCAAACGCACCTCAATGGTCAGTTCTCTTCCCAAGGTCGGATCTCCGATAAACTACCAGGATCGATCGACAACCTCCAGGCGAACTGAGCAAGTCGACTTTCCTCTCCCGCGGTATTGTTGGTGTTGTTGAGCTCCTGGGCGCTCCTTCTACAGTCATCTGGCAGGAAAAGACTCACCAAGAAGGAACTTTGGTCCACACAAGCCTACATATGAACCCCCAACGGAAAAAGCATTTTGATCACATGCGGCACAAGGTTGCGTAGTCTGTTGGCAAGGTGCCAAGCAGCAAGCCAGCCAAACCCATTTGTCGTGATACGAACCAGACATGTAGTGAGGATCTCGTGGGATAGGCTCGCTCACTTGTACATTGCAGCCTAACCTGAACGACTGGGGAGTAGTCCCCAGTAAGGCGCATACATGCATTGATATAGTATAGGAGTCAAGTCTAGACTACGCTTTCTCAGGATCCGCCGACTCCACATCAACCTCCACCCACAAGCCGTTTACGCGGCTCCACACTAATTTGCTGCCTCCGCGGGCTTATAGCATCGGTCCCCTCCAAACATCGCGATTGATTTTGAATAGGTTACTCTGCTTATGCGGGAGGCTGATTTCTCGCTCCTTGTAGAAGCCAGCTTCTTGGAGATAATGCGCAAGTCTTAACATGTCAGTTTTATGCCCGACCGCATGCACGTTGGGGGATGACTTACTTTTCGTTGTCGACCCTCGGTTCTAGCATTACCCTTTCTGTCCGGTTATCGGCAAGCCAACAGTAATGTACCAACGCACTCAACCAGATCTTGACCCTGTGCGGGCCTCTGAATTCTTGCTCCCCCACCAAGCAATGAAAGCCTCGGTCGTAATCGCTGACCATCGGTAAGTACTTTCCGAGACTGTCCTCCTTGACCCAATATAGCTCAAAGTAGCCAAAAGGCTTTCCGTCCCAACAGCCTATGACTGGGAATGAGTTTTTCGATCGTAGTCCCTTCCTTAGGAATTCTTCTTGGTGAGACTGAGGGCCCGCCTCGCCCCAGAAATGTGCTACGCGAGCATCATTCATCCACTTGTGTAGGTATTCAGTATCCGACATGCCAGACATGGATGAGCCCTGGGTTGGTGATTCGCTCGCTATGAGAGCACTGTTGCGATTCGCAAGAGTGGCGTGGTTCGAGACCGGGCCCTGATGACGGAGCGGTTTGGAGGAAATGGAAGCAACCCGGAAGGAGAGGTATTGCCCAACGCTGGGTATATACCTGGTATACAGTACCTCTCCTTGTCGAGGTGGTTTTGGGCGTATGGGATGTCGTATGTTGTTCGTAAAGACATACTGTGGTGGCGGAGGAGGGTAGAACGTGGGTAGATGCGAACTTGAGTGAAACGGTCCTGGAGCGGTGGGCGACCATAGACCGGGTGATACCTGATCCAACTGATTTTCCTTTTTTGAGTCGCTTCCAGGACCGGGCGATGATGGCCTGGAAGCATATGGCGAGCCCGATGGAAAAGGCGAGTTGTTGTTAGCCAAGGGCGAAAGCGTGAACAGGTAGATCCTAGGATCCAGCTGCCAGAAGGTCCTCCGACTGACAAACATGTGCAGCCAGCCTTCGGGAGAGCTTTCTTCTTGCGCGCAACCCACAATTGATTCTTCGCTGGTTATGAGCCCCATGCGCTCCAGCTTGGGCAGCACGACCTTGCCCTTGAAAACGCCCTCCCTGTTTATGTTGATCCTCCATTCTCCCTTTGGCTTCCCTGCATCGGCCGTATTCTTCGACAGCGCATTCGTCACTTGAAGCGTCGGTTCTGGCTGGTGGAAATACCAGTACAATGTTGCCCACAGCATCATGGCAATTTGGCGCGTCGGCGACGCAGCAGGCTTGTACTCGTTGCTGCTCGGGTTTGAAATCGAAGAGATGTAGAGGTGGTCCCCGTTCAGCGTGGGCTTCTTGAACCGGTGAACATTGCGCCGAGGATACAGCTCCTCCTCGTCCTGTTGCTGCTCCTGTTCATCGGCGGCCAATTCATCCTCAGAGTTGAGTACAATTGTCCAGCCGGGTGGGAAGGGCGAATGGGTAGCGATGTCACTCGACTTGAAGAACAGACCGCCAAAGACGGGCGTGACGGTGAGGTTTTGGCCGTTGGGCAGATGCACAATGTTGACTGGTGCCATGATGACGTTGGCGGGGTAGCTAGACTCTGGTTCAAGAGTGACGATGGCTGAGACGGAAGCGCGAAAAGGTGGGCTCCCTATACTGCAGGGTAAACTTCAATTGCTATATAAACCCGCAACAATCATGGTACCAATGAAAGCGCACATACACGTGCACTTCTCTTCTACGGCACGCGATTGTCAAAAAACTGTGTGGATAAGCTGATTGACTAGTTCTGCTGTCCGGAAACGGCCGCGCGGGGCTTTTCGCGGGGGTATTGAAGGCCTCAATCAGCCTTTGGTGCCACCCCGGGTTTCGCAGCAATCTCGCGTGGTACAAGCATGTGTTTGGATCAAATGAGGATGTATGATTTGCATCTCAAGGCTGTATGACGGGCTAGCATTAGTAAAGAGGGGGTTGGTGAAGCAGGCCGAAGGAAGCTGTGGGCTCGGCGACCGGCATCTCTGCTGATATGACGAAATGTCAGGCAAATTAATCACCAACTTTCCCCAGAGCTCCAACGCCAACCTCACGACATTATAACACCATCTACATCCTCCCCCAATTGAGTCATCTACATCAATTGTAGGCACCATGAACACGACAATTCTCCGCACAACCGCCCTGCGCTCGGCTGTACGAGCTGCGGCTCCTACAACCTCCCGCGCTGGACTCGCAGGCACAACGTTCGTTCGTGGCAAGGCGACGCTCCCCGACCTTCCATGTAAGATAGCCAGCAGTGCGCAGGAAAACAGATGAAGCTCTAATGCACACTTACAGACGACTATGGCGCGCTCGAACCCAACATCTCGGGCAAAATCATGGAACTGCACCACAAGAACCACCACAACACCTACGTAACCTCGTTCAACAACTTCAGCGAGCAGATCCAAGAGGCCAAGCAGAAGGAGGACATCAGGGCTCAGATTGCGCTGCAGCCGCTCATCAACTTCCATGGCGGCGGCCACATCAACCACTCGCTCTTCTGGGAGAACCTTGCGCCTACCAACCAGGGCGGTGGTGAGCCACCGACGGGCGCCCTGTCGGCCGCCATCAACACAAACTATGGCAGCCTCGACGCTTTCAAGGAGAAGTTCAACGCTGCGCTAGCCGGTATCCAGGGAAGTGGATGGGCCTGGCTTGTGCAGGACACGCAGACTGGCGGCATTCAAATCAAGACATATGCCAACCAGGACCCTGTTGTCGGCCAATTCCGCCCAATCTTGGGTGTCGATGCGTGGGAGCAGTAAGTATTGACATCAATGCGACTGAATCACTTTCTAACCTTTCCGCCAGTGCCTACTACCTTGACTACCAGAATCGCAAGGCCGAATACTTCAAGGCCATTTGGAACGTCATCAACTGGAAGGCGGCTGAGAAGCGCTTCCAGTAAATCAAGCGCCCAACTACGGCAGGACACAGCTCCTAGCTCGCCGACATCGGGTCTTAACATGTTCATATCTTGATAGTGAATCTAAAGTATAATGCAAGCGATGCAAGTTACTCGAATATCCACTGCTTATGAAGTGAAATAATAATAGTAATGATAATAAACGCTTTCATAAATCGTTACCACATCGCTTGTATGCTTGAAGATATTATACCCTTTGTATCCTCTATAAATCCAGACGCTAACTTACTGGCGGTAAATACTCAAGCCAAGAACACCCATGCTATGCTATGCTGTGCTATACTATGCCCATCCAAACCCTCGTACTCCCAAAATGATGTGTCCTTTAGTACATGAGTTCAACTCGACGAATGGGGCAATTGAAGAGAAAAAAATAACTAGTGTCTGATGCCCTGCATCCACTGATCAATCTGATCCCTCTGTCTCGGATCCATGGGCGGCCCCATCATCTGGCCCTGCATCATAGCCATGTTCATTCCCATGGGCATGCCGTTCATGCCCATGCCCCCCATTGGTCCCATGGGCATCTGCATGCCCATTGGCATGCCCATCATACCACCCTGTTGCATCATGCCAGTATGCTGCACACCCATTGGTGACTGCATGCCCATTTGTGACTGCATGCCCATTTGCTGTTGCATGCCCATCGGTGACTGCATGCCCATTTGCTGTTGCATACCCATCTGCGGATGCATGCCCATTTGTGGCTGTATGCCCATCATGCCCATGCCCATGTTACCACCCATCATAGGCTGCTGTATCGACATATTGAGACTGGTCTGCGACATGAGTCCCATATTGTTCATGCCCAGCATGCCTTGTCCACCACCCATTTGCGGATTCATCATCATGGGGTTCTGAGCATCCTTGTACGCCTGAATCTTTTGGCCGAGCGGTATATCATCGTCATCCTTCTCTTTGTCCCCCACACCCTTGATCAGCGGGTCTATGGTTCCGTAACTAGACGCTCGTTTAGTGGCATTGAGACGTTGCTGTTTCTTTCGTTCTTGGTCCATGACGTTCTGGTGCAAGAGGCTTCCCTGAGGCAGATGTGAGATAAGAGCTTCGTTGGAGACTTTGCGGGCTTGATTATGTGGGTCGATCGGATTGGCGGAGAGAATGTCTGCAAGACTGGTCGAACCATAAAGACCAGGGCGGGTGATAATTTGTGCGGGTAGGTCACCACGGGCAGCGGCTTCGGCTTGGAGTCGCGCACGGCGTTGGCCGAGCGTTTCTTCCTCCTCTTCCGCCTCGGCAGGTTTAGGAGAATCTTTGGGTGATTCTTGGGCTGTGTCTTTGGCTTGGTCCTGGTCTTCTGGAACACCAAATTTACTCATCATCTCGGCAGCGAAATCGCCGCTTATGTGGCTCTTGCGTACATCGTCGCCAAGCGCTGCCTCAAGCTGTTGCTTTTCTTTCAGTCTGCGCATACGATCAGCTAGCGTCTCACCCTCGTCCTCGTCTGAGATTGGATCAGGCGTCGGCAGTTGGGGGACACTAAGATTGACTTGACTTGAAGATGCTCCAGCTTGCTCCATACGTCGGTGGTGTGGATCGAGGCCACGAAGCCTGTTGCGTCGGCTACTAAGGGGCTCTCTATCTTCCATCTCCCGCTGTTCAATGAGACCTATAATCCTAGGGGCCCGGGCAGGTTGTCTGTAGAGAACACCCAGTGGCACATCGTCGTCGGAGTCTTCATCTTCTGCTGGAGCTTCCCAGGCTAGATTGACTTTCTTGCGAATTCGTCGCTGCTTTTCCGCCTCGGCAACATCGTTCATCTGGAGGAGAGTTTGGCGACCATCAATTAAACCTTGCTCCATCAACGTTACATAGTTCATGTTCCTAGTCTTCTGTTTCGCCTGGCGCAGCTGGAGCTCGGCAAGAAGGGTAGTAGGTGCACCATATTGCAGTTCCTCCTCAACTTCTTCTTCCTCGTCCGATGTCTCCTCTTCGCTGCCTTCCTGGGGATGGCCTTCGTGTCCTTCTTCATACGAGGGTCGAGTAACATCGTCGTCGTGCTGATTGTGGGGCCCTCGTGCGTCTTCATCACGCTCCTCCAACTGGTCGCCCAGGCTCATGCGGGTCTCGCTTGCCTTGACAAGCAGGAGATTCATATCAGCCGAGGAATTGCGTTTCTTCAACTTCTTCAGACGTTCTCCGTTCCCGTTGCGCTTGGTGTCCAATATGTTGAAGGAGCTTCGCCTTCTTGTCTCTTGCAAAGTCGGCGGCACTTCTGGTAATTTGCTGCTTATGCGCTTATGGTCGGTACCATATACTTCGTGGCTTACATTACCAGCAAACGGATGGTCAGTGAATGCGGAAACCGGTGCATGGGTAGAAGCATCCAAGATGCTTTCGAGAGTCTGCTCTGCAGAATCTCCTTTGACCGCAAATTCTTGTACGGGGGCTGGACGGTTGTCAAAGTAGGCACTTGCTCGTAGTTGGGGTGGAAGTCCCATGATACTCGCTCTGCTCTTTCTGGCTGCTTTCGGCGAGTGTTCCATGGGGTCATCAGGCAACGTCATTGACTTTCGATTTTCCATCTGCATAGACTCCAATAATTGGGTCCGCCGTCTAGCTTGGTGATTGCTGGATGGCATTTGCGAGAGACGCTTCGGCAAGTTCAGCATCCTGGGTACAGGAGCAGGGTAGAAGACCATGCCGTCGTCTGGAGGCGGTGGGCCTGGCATTTGGCCAGTCACTGAGCCGGACATCAAACGAAGGCTTGGATCGGGTCCCATGTTGAATGATAGGTTGTTGGACGATTGCCGACTGAGATTTCGGCCGTGTGGAGATTGCTCGGGCTCTTCCTCGACCGTGTCTGGGCAGTGAACACCATCGAAATCGTGCCACAATGTGTGGGTTTGGTGTGTGGTGTCGGTTGAGGCTGCCGTTTCGGGGCGGTCTTGGAACTCATGGTGATCTGCATACCGGTGATAGTTGTCTCCGGAATGGCGGTCTTCAGACTGCTTGGGTGGGGTACCCATAATGATACTATTGCGCAAATCTTCCGGAAGTCCACTGGCTACATCGTCGAATATTCTTGTAAAAGACGAGACCTTGCGTTGGGGTGGCGACGCAGAGTCGCGATCCTGGGAAGCAGGAGGGGCGGATGCTGGGTGTGTTTCATGGGCGATTCCTTCCTCTTCCACGACCTGTTCGGGGTGCACCATCTGTCCCAACCGCGATGCCTTTGAACCCGAGCGTTGGCGCTGAATGGACGAAGTCGGTGGGTTGGACCACGTTCCCGACCCCAGAGAGCCGACTGGCGAGGTGATGTAGCCTCCTGGAGAGTAGCCACCCCACCGCGCATTGCCGTTCAAATCAACTATGGAATTGGCATGAGAGCTGGTCGAGAGTCCGCGGCTGCGGGTGCTGAACTGCCTGGTAAGCTCGTCGCCGGGAGGGGAGCGCAACGACGAACGCCGACTGTCGGTCAGCTTGAGTTCCGAGTACGTCTTCCGAATCTCTTCCTGGAGGTCTGAGCCGGCCTCGCTCATGCGCTCGGCATGCTCTTCGAGGCGCTCGATGTTGCCTACGTAGGCGCCTTGTAGTGACTGCAGATCTGGGACCGGATGGCGCAGGGCGACATTGGCCTTATCGGGTGAGCGCATGGCGGCGGGCTGGGATAGGGGCGGCGTTGAAGCCATTGCGGAAGTGGGGGATGGGCAGTGTAAAAAGGCGGTAGGTTGTCCGCCGAAGCAGTGAGCGAGCTCCTCTACTGGGCAATGGGAAAGGAGGTTTTTTGCTTATGTTTGTTGCTGAGCCTGGGGCATGGAGGGTTGATCGTCCTCCCAACCGGTCACCCCTTCCAATAATAGCACGCGTTATGCTGCAGGGCCGACGCGACGCTAACACTTGGCTTGGCAAGTCAGGCTTGAATTCCCACAGGCCGCATTGCGTCACGCCTTCACCACACGTCACGAAAAACCACGGCGGCGACAGTGTGCGCATACATTGCCCAAACAATTGCGCGTTTCGAGCACTACTCGCCACTCATGGACGCCGACGGGGGCAAGCGGAAGCACAGCTTCAGACAGCAGCCGAACAAGCGGGCAAAGGCCGACAATGGCAGCGCACTCAAGGCCGGCTTTGGCGCCAAGATGCTGGCGAAGATGGGCTACAAGGGCGAGGGCGGACTGGGCAAGGAGGGTGCTGGTATCTCGGAGCCCATCCAGGTCGTGAACCGCGGCACCAAGGGCGGCATTGGCATTGTCGCCGAGAAGAGCGAGCAGCAGAGGCGCGAGGAGAGGCGCAAGGCCGAGGCAAATGGCGAGAAGTACGTCGACACGTCGGAAGAGGAGCGCGAAGAGAAGAAGAAGAGCAAGGCAAAGGCACGAGGGGAGACGCGCACGACAGCCCCACGGCCAAAGAAGACGCTGTACGAATTAGAGGCTGCTGGCATGCATGTCCCACTTGCGTTGCAGTCCATCATCGACGCCACGACCGGCGCGTCAACTCCTACTTCGGGCCTGTCTCTCCGCGGGTCTGACATTATCCCGTTCGAAAACTCACTGCAAGCGCGCGTCCGACGAGACCTCAACAGCTTCTCTGACGCATTCGAACAACTGCAGCTCGAGTCGCAGGCCATTCCGCCCCAAGAGTATGCGCTGCACAAAGAGCTCGAGGCGTTGGAGCGACAAATGGATGAACTAGAGGACTTGAAGGCACGAATTGAGACATTGCGTACGGGCACATTCGAGGCTGTTTGTGAAGGATTGAAGAGCCTGCGCGCCGCCTATCCATCAAAACCCTTGCACCGCGAATCTATCGCAATCATCCACCCACACTTTTCGAGAAAACTCGCTTCATGGGAGCCGCTTGATGACGCACTCGAGAGCGTTGCGGCAGCCTTCTCCGAAATGGCCGACATCATACAGCCGCGAAGCAGGAGGATTGTATCCCAGGCCTACACCCATCCCTCAGAAGCATTGGTTAGTCGTCACGTAACCGACGAAGAGGACACAATAAAGCGCGGCACCTCGTCGTCATACGAGTCTATGATGCTAAAGCTGTGGCTACCCACCGTGAGCTCTGCTGTAACGCAGTGGGATGTCAAGAATCCACAGCCCATGGTCCACTTGGTGCAAGTCTGGACGCCAGTTTTACCACCATTCATCGCCAAGAGGGTGCAGGAACAGGTCACGCGAAAGCTGTCCACTTCGATCCACGAGTGGAATCCGCGGAAATTCAAAAAGAGCCCACATACATGGATTGTGGAGTGGCTACCATTCCTCAGGTCGTCTGATCTCGACCCCAAGGGATCGGGACTTGTTGCTGAAATCAAGCGCAAGATTCGACATGCTTTGCAGTCCATAGATCTTTCCAAGGGCCCATTACCAGGAATGGATCAGTGGAGAAAGGTGTTTGGCAAGGCAGAGTTTGATCATCTTCTTGTCTCTCATCTGGTCCCACGCTTCGCTGCCTATCTGCGAGACAACTTGGAGATCAACCCTGCCGAACAAGAGCTGGCGCCGCTGGAGGCTGTATTTGCCTGGAAGGGATTGGTGTCGAATGAGGTGATTGGAGAGCTGCTGAGGGCTCAGTTCTTCCCCAAGTTTCTCGAAATCGTCCACCAGTGGCTTTCCAGCGAGGAAGTGGTGTTTAAAGAAGTCGAAACTTGGCTTGCGTGGTGGAGGAACGAGATTCTCAAAGAGGACATCAACAATCTGCCCTCGGTCGCGTCGGGCTGGAACGAAGCGTATTCTCTCATCAACCAAGCATTGGATCTTGGCGAGGCGAGAATAACAGATTTGCCTGCTCCTCAGGTGGAAGGCGCGGAAGCCTCGCCTGATACCACCCAGTTCTCCAAGTCGGTCAACAAAGAGCCACCGCGCCCGGCGCCACAAGTCGAAGAGGCGACTTTCAAGGACGTAGTCGAAGAGTTCTGCGCCGAGGAGAATCTGCTCCTAATACCTCTCCGCGAAGCTCACGGCCAGACTGGTCTGCCACTGTTCCGAATCACAGCAAGCGCAACGGGACGTGGAGGCGCCGTGGCTTACCTCAAGGGCGATGTTCTATGGGTGCAGAACAAGAAAGACAAGAGTGTCTGGGAGCCTACCGGATTGGACGAGTCACTAGCTGCAAAGGCCGAGGGGAGGTGAGTTGTCAGCCTCGACAATGTTCTCATCACTTCGCACGCTTCAGACCAACGAGGTGTGCAGGTGCTCAGGTTCTGACAGGGTAAGCTCCCACAGCCTCTTCTGGGCAGATATGTTTGCTAGCGATCGCTAATCCAACACCGGTACGATGCATGCTTAGGTAGTGATTGTGGTGCTTCGACATGCAGCATGGCGTCGAGAGTTTGAGGAAGGAGAAATAGAAGCCGTCCATTATCTCTATATCAGCGTCTGTTATCATGACACATTGCATACTCACCGACCACGTCAGGCACGAGCGCATTAAGGCATCCACACCGAGTGACCAAAGTCTATGCGAGTCGTTGGGAAAAAGAAGTTTGGCCAATGCGAACTACCACGACAGGATATGGGGGTGATGCGGCCTAATGATGGGGTCTCTTTGGTACTGCACGCCGGGCTCTTGTGACACGATTGGCATGGGTGCATGAACGAGGGAAAAGCAATTGTGCAATAGTCGCGTAGAATTTGCGCCCCACGAGGCCAGACGCGTGTCTTTCAAGTACCGGGAATGGTCCGTTCAGATCAATGCTTGGGATCCAGCAATGTAGTGGCTTGTCATGTCTAGTGTGACGAGGTGACTGTGCGCTGATTCGCATCAGAGGGCGCTTGGAGAGAATCTAGTGCGGCGAATGGGAGGGCGCGGCAGGGACTAGATTTCCTAGGCCGAAGAAGGTAGCTTTCATGCATGCGGACCGTCTCTTCCCGCCAACTGTGCCCCGAGTTTGCAGCAGATCGTCCCATTCAGTCTGCTGTAGGTACAGTAGTAGTAAGTAGTGGTGGTGGTGATGGTGATGGTGATGGAGATGGAGATGGTGGTGGTGGTGGTTGGGATGGACGGAAGCGATGGAAACTTGTTTTCTCTCCACAACATGTTGTTTCGACACGTGATGTGCAAAACAATCACCTCGCAGCTCACAATGCAGCCTCGGAAGTGCCTTATATGACATGAACCTATTCACGGCAGCGACTCGGCGTGCTCGAAATGCAAGCCGGGTATCGGTGTCGGTCGTATGGGTGCTAGGGCGGGTGCAGGTCACCCCACCCCAGCGGCTGCTTGAGCATTTCGACTGGACGCCTGCATGTCGCTCACCAAACAGGCTGCCCAATCACATGGCACGCCCGCCACTTCAAGCCATCACACCCACTCGTCCGTTTCTTTGCATCCGTCCACTTGCAGGCCGCCGATCGAATACTTACCCGCTGCCCATTCCTCTTCATATCACCATGTCGCCTGCTGCTACACTCTGCATTTCATCCGGTTCCTCGCTGTCGGGAAGCGAGCAAATAAGCTGTGCATCGGTAGACCTGGATCGTCGCTCCACCCTGGACCAGTGTGAGAAGATACACACCCCTCGCTTTTCCTATTTCTTCTCATATTTCCTGGAATGATCCCAAGCCATGCTGCTGGGTGCCCTTCCTCCAGCACTCGCCTCATTACTTCTTGTTGCCTCTAGTGCCTCTGCTGCACCCTACAACTTTCTCGACAACTATCGCGACCCTGCCCCATCCGCTCAAGACGGCCCTCCTGCTGCATACCACGCAATTCGAAACAAGGACGTTTTGCCCTACGAGATCTGTGGTATCGTCGGCGGCTACGTCTTAACAGTACTTGTCTGGGGCCTACTTCTCCTCACTGTCGGTAGGAGAATGAGACGAAAGGCACTCGATCCGCCCATGCAATTGGAGCTTGAGCTCCAGGGCAAGCCAATTCGACCGACTCTCAAAACCCCTGGCCTTGCCTCGCCGCCATTGTCAGCCCGCTCCTTCTTCAGAAGGTTCAAAAAGAATGGCTCGTCAGATAGCACTCCGCAGAGTCCTGAAGTCACTTCGCCAACCTCGTTCGACCAAAAGGTAGTCGACGCCCATCGCGACCAAAATCAAGCCGACATGGAGCGCCTGTATGCCGCCGTCATGGACTTTGACGCACAAAAGCATGCCTCAAAGGTCAGTGTAGAAGAACCAGAGCCAGCTCCATCACAGGTTGAGCGGAGAAGACCGTCTGCCATCAGCGTCAACCACCCACAAGACAACGACAACGACAATAACAACAGTCCCGCCTCTCCTGTGAAAGCCATTTACCCACCCGGCTACTCAGACCGACCTGCCACTGCGCCACTTCCCCATGACCGTCTCCGAGCAGGCCAGCAAGCACCTCCCAGTCCCCGCAGCATCCTCTCCAAGCGCTCGCAAGTCGGCAACCCCAGCACTGGTAGCAAGAACGCGCGTTTCAACCTGAAGAATCTCCGTATCTCAGGCCCAATTACAAAATACCCAGGCGACACAGATGACGAAGCACGCACACCCCTATCCCCACGCTTCTACGCGCCCGGCGCCCCACCCTCGCCCCCTACCCAAACAAATTCGCCTTCTTCGCCCTACCACGACGAGGAAATGGATCAAGTACAGCCGCTCCCCCTCGCAGCACCCCAACGCTCCAACCCTGGTCTTACCCTCTCCCAAGCGCCCAGCTCCCAGTCCAAGCCTAGGGCGAACACCAACCAATCCCTCCCTCTACGATCTTTTGCCGAGCCTCTCGCCTCCCCTGGCATCCAGACCACAGTGCTCGATCGCCGCGTTGATAAATTGTCCCTGGGCACACCCAAAACAGGAGTTCCATTTACGCCGTATAGTCCATACATGCCTTTTACACCAGTCACGCCAGTCACGCCGCACCTGACGACGCGCAGGGACCGCAAGATGGAGCAAAAGCTCGCGAAGCTTGAGGGCAGGAGACGACAGGCGGCTAATGAGCTGGTGCAGACGCCCAAGGAGATATTTGGCGATGCTTGGTAAGAAAAAAGAACAATGTTTGAGCAAAGAAGGGAGGAAGGGTTTGTGTATATGAAAGAGGGTTTGGAGAGGTGGTTGGTTGCATTTTGCATTAGCGGTTCTTCTTTTTCCTAGTTTTTTGTTGCTACACGCCGCCGGCTGGCAGGTTGATGATGATGATGATGAAATACTTCTTCCATTCTCTTATTATTATCTTTGCTCTTCGAGTCTATAGTCTTTTTTTTTCTTTTCTCTTTTCTTTCGGCCTCAGATGTATCTTTTAGCAATATCTGTGATGGGCGGATGGGTTATTCAGTAAATACAATATGTACATACCATATCTTCTTATTCCAGACATGCAACCCTGAGACCCCTTTCCGAAGTGGACAATTTACAAGAAAAGAAACACACACCATACGTAGTTTAAATTTCGCTCGCATCCCTCACCTCACGTCTTACATAAGCAAAAATTAAGTAACAAAATCAAACAACCGGTTGTCTACAGCCTAATCTTGCATTATAAGTTTATTTTTTGCCTATAGCGCCAAAGAATAGTTGGCCAGTCTAGGTGTCTTTGCCCATTCCCATATCACCGTTTCCCACCCATCCCTTTGCCCACACTCCCTTTCAAAGAAGAAGAAAAAGGAAAGAGAAATCGGTAGACTAACTACAAGTTTCCAACGAAGGCCCGCACTAGATTTCTAGCACGACCCCCAAACTACATAGAAGAAGTAGAAGCACGAAGAAAAAGATGAAGAGAAGAATAAGAGTGAACAGTAAAAAGGGTGATGTCCACCCCAGCCACCATTTCCATTCCAGAGCAGGCGGCTAAAAGAAAAAGTAGTAGTGGTGGTAGTAAGTGTATGCTCTCCGCCTCTCGTTCGATGAAAATCGCAATGTATATGAAAACCACACGAAAAATGGTTGCCGCAAGAGCCGAAGCCGCTAAATGCTAGTATAGTTCTGAGCCAAGGACAATGTCGATTGTGGTGGATTTTGCCATGCCGCGTACCTGTAGAATGGACAAAAGAGATATGATGGATCGGATCGAGTTTGGATGAAGGAAGTGTAAAGGACAAAAGGAAAGACAAGGAGACGCCAGGAACGCCGAACGCTGTATAAGTATCGATGGAGCTTGCACCAGGGGAAGCAAGGAAAGTTTTTACCAGTCGTAGTAGTACGAGTACATGTTGGGATGGAGAGTTTGTACGGTCGTGTGTTGTTTGGTATTTCCGAGTAAAAAGCACACCCGGAGGCAGGATATCATCTGCTTGCAAGCAACCCCGATTTCAAACCCAGTGTTTAGGTGTGGGTGCTTCCGCTCTCAAAAGTTGGCCAAGCCGTTCTTCGAATGGCGTTTGCTAAAGCGCTTCCTACCCTTTATCGAGTCAGTATCGCCTTGATCTTTGCGAAGGTGGCCATGGCGCGAGGCGGGGATATTCACGCCCTCTAGGGCGGAGTCTCCTCCCAACGTACTGGTCGGAGTGGTGTGATTTGAGACGAGCTCGCTCAGGCCTGCATCGGCAGAGTACGAGTTGGTCATGGTTTGTGCAAATGCGTAGTCTCGGGCCTGTTCGATGCTGTCAAGCCACTCTTGGCTAGAGTACTTGCTGCCGTCGGGGTCGCTTGTGGTATTTTTGGGGTCTTCAAAGACGTACTGCTTGTCTCGCTGGACGATGTTAGTACCGTGTTTTGCGGGACAAATGTGGTGGACATACTGTTTCTACGAGCCAAGCAGTCAGACCCTTTGAATCTTGAAATGATCTCCACGAACAGCCTGCTGAGAGCAAGGAGATCTCCTCCTTCAACTTCTTGTCATTTGTACCTGCTGCACACATCAATACGCGTGCATTGGACGTTATCATGACGAGCCGCTGCCGCTTCTTGACGGTGTTTCCTCCAAAGAAACGCGAGAATTTTTTAGGTTGCTCTGCGGGCTCTTCCTTTCCGCCCACCACATGGCCGGGGGCATGTTGAGTGACAAACATGTTCCCGAGCTTCAATATCCGTTCGTCTCGCTTTGTCAGGACCGGAGACCAGTCGATATCGAGTTGGGAGGGCGGCGGTAGTTCAGTGATGATACGTGGCTTCGGTCGTGCTTGAGGTTGTGCGCTAGCTGGTGCTGCCGGTGTCGAGGGTCCTAGATATACGTTAGACATGTTCTCTCTGCAGAAATGACGGCGTAGGTTACCATTGAGTTTAATGGGTTCCTGGGTGGGCGGGCTGTAAGCCTTCAAGCGTGGCGCCTTTTGTTTCCACAGCGTCTTGCCCCATTGGATTCCATCGAAAAAGGCATGATTCTTGATGTGTTCCATGGGTAATCGCGTCAATGGATCCAATACTAACAGCCGTTCGACCAAGTCTCTCGCGAGCGGGGGGAATCCATCTGGAAATGTATACTCCAGGCCTACAATTTTCTGGAACGTCATGTACTCGTTGGCAGCCTTGAATGGCGGTCGTCCGGCAAGCAATTGGTAGATGATGCAGCCAAAGGCCCACAAGTCGCTCGCTTTGCACGCGTTCTTGTCTGTTAGCAGTTCCGGGGAAACGTACTCGGCCGTGCCGACAAACGACTGCGCGCGATCTGACTCTACGCCTTCTAGCGGGTCACCGGTCGCGGAGCCGAGGCCGTTTGACCTCTTCTGGTCCAGTATCTTTGCTGTGCCGAAATCTGTAATCTTGACATGCATTGCGTCGTCGAGCAGCACGTTCTCGGGCTTCAAGTCTCGGTGTATGACGCCCTTGAGGTGCATGTAGTCTATGGCGTCGAGTATTTGTGCGCCGTAGAAGCGTGTGCACTCGACGTCGAAGGTGCCCATCTTCTTAAGGAAGCCCAGTAACTCTCCGCCAGCCGCCAGGTCGAGGACAAAGTACAGCGAGCGCTCGTCCTGGAAGGTGTAGTACAGTCGGACGATGCCGGGATGGTCCGTCAGCCGGTTCAGGGTGTCCTTCTCAATGTTTACGTATTTGACCTTCTTTTCCTTGATGATGTGGCGCTTGTCGAGCACTTTGATTGCGTATTCGCGTAGCGTCTGGCGGTCTGTGGCGGCCAGTACTGTACTATAGGAGCCCTCTCCGAGTGTCCTGCCAAAATTGAAGTCCTTGACGCCCTTCTTCACCACGCGTGTAATGGGCCGTCCGTTCTGGTCGAGATCTTGTCTGGTGCTCACGGCTGCCCCCCGGTCCTTCCACTCCTCGCTGCTAGACAATGGCCCGCCCTCGATGCTGTAGGGCGAGCTCGACAGCTGGGATACGCCCGGCACGGAGCCGTCAATGGGAATGCGTCGCGAGCTTCTCCGGGGCGGCAGCGGGCCGCTCATGGCCTGCATCTGGGCGGACTGACGATATGCATTTCTCTGGCTGAGCTCCCGGGTCGGTATGGCACCCGGGGCGACGCGCGAGCTCGCGGTGCGGCGTATGTCGCCCGTCATGGCCTCGTCGTTGTAGCGATAGGTGCCGGGGGCGGTGGTGGAGGATGTGGAGAGGTTCGGGTGCTGGTACATGCTCTGGGACATGGGCCGCTCGCGGATGGGCTGCGACGTGGGCGCTTGACTCCGCTGCTGCTGGAGCAGAGGGCCTTGTGCATAGGCCGGATAGCCAGGCTGGTGCTGGGCCTGGTGGGCTAGGGGCATCGACTGGCGGTGGGAGAGGCGCGGCGAATGGGACGAGGCCGATGCAGTGTCGGCCAAGGGGGAGGGATAGGCCGCTGGGGAGCCTGAGGGGGAGCCGGCGTAGGCATTGCTGGCATTGACTTGTAGCGAGGAGGTCTGGGCGGGCGGCTCCTCTTCAATGTACGAGTGGGAGTGTGGGAGCGGGTGGGAGTGTGGGTGGGAGTGTGGGTGTGAGTACGTGGGGTCCTGGCTCTGGCCTTGGGCATGCGCATGCGGCGTCTCGGTGACGGCACTCGACGACGAGGCGCGCGACGGTGATGGCGGCGATGGCTGGGCTGGGGCTTGGGCTGGGCCTGGGGCTACGGCGGTGCCCTCGCTATCGTGGGTTTGCGGCAGCAGCGGCGGCGGTGAGGGTGAAGGGGTGTCGTCCTCGTCTGGGTTCGCGATGCGCAGTCCGCCGAGCGTCTGCGACAGGCTCAGGTCGCCATTCATCGTGACAGCCACTGGGCAGCACTGGCGGTAAACGAGCGAAAGGTTGCAGGTAGCGAAGGGACCACCCGCGGCGCGTCAAAGTAGCCTCGATTAGCGTGCGGGATACGAACGTGCAAAGGAGGCATGGCAGGGGCCCCAGAGGCCAGGAAATGGGGGAGCGGACAGGTTCTATCGCCTGGAGTTGAGGATATGGGGGCGCCCGTGACGCTGGAGCCGCTGGCTGATGCCATGTCTCGGCAAATGGCTGACCAAACCGACCTTCACGCCCTCACCACCGCGCCCCACCAGCACTGCCCGCCATGTTGGCTGCCAGTTGCGCAGACACGCACGTAATGCTCTGCCTGTTTCTACCACGCCGCCTGCATACAATTCCGTCTGCCACAAGATGCCGCCGCCCCCGTCGTGTAGCCGCCGCAATCCACACATACACACTCCACACCTGCCATCTCCCCTCCCCAAGCCAACAGCTCCTCACACGCTCGTCCGCCTCCGAGTGGCTTGCGTATTCCGAACTCGTGCATCTCTGCTTGTACCGCGGCAGCTGCGACCAGACACTGACAAAATCTGGGGAGCCCCTTCTCTACACAGCACAAGCAATGGCATACACTACACGTCTCTCCTCATGTCTCTGGTAAGAATAGGCTGAGTGACGAATATCATCCTCCGGCAAGGACCGCCATGATAGTCACAAATTCACGGTGCACCTGCGGAAGGCGCCTCTTCACCCGTCGCCACTGGTACAATGCACGACAGTGAAGCTTCCCCTGGAAGACTGCAAGAGTAGGCACTCAATCATCAGGTAGGCTTGCACAACCACAACATGCCGTATTCTTTCATTCCGCTACACTCTAACTTGGATCTCATTGTATCGCTTTTCCACACCGTCCAACCCCGGCTGCCGCTCGCTTGCTCTCAATTGGAACAGCATGTTACGCCTACGCCCGTCCGAACTTACCTTGACGCCCGACGATGTCGAGGAGACGTTTCGTCGCATAGCACTCAGGCAACCAACAAGACCTCAATCCAGCCTGCCACTGCGCCCGTTTGGACAACCCGGACGGCCCATCCTCCGACGCGGCCCACAGAGAGCAACTCGGGATGCCGTCACTGCCCTGGGCAAAATTCCCCTTTTGCAGCCACAGCAAGCACTAGTCACGTCTGTCGACGACAGCTGCGAGCACACAGCTGCGCATGAAGATATATCCCCAATAGACCGAGACAGTAGCAACAACCAACATGTAGAATCTGTTACGTCTGATCATGCAACACAAGATGGGCCAGCACACTTGCCAGCCTCGTCTGCGTCACGTGCTGTGGAAGTTGCATTACGAGCTTGCGGAGAATCAACGGCACAGTCCCCGCCTAATGGCACAGCTTGTAATGCTCCTTGTACACCCCAAAGACAGTTATCTGAAAGCCAAAGGTCCGGCTCCGCTGACATGAGTGGTGATTATGCACTGTCCGCCGTGGAGAGCACACCCGGGCTACGAGGCGGTGGACATGTAAGTCGAGATTCCGCCCTTTACTTTCCTCTGAATCTCTACTTCATCCCATCCTCGTCCCGTCCCCGTCTCCGCCATCCCAGATGCACAAGCTCAGCTCACCTGCACAGGGTAAACCATCAGGAGATCCTATCAAATCATCAGGCCAGCCTCGCAAGACACTTTTCTTACGTGGATATGTCGAGTCAACCGCAACAGGCGATGTGTACAATTTTCACGAATCCTGGGAAAGCGAACCCCGGCGGGGTAGTGCTCGTGAAGTACCCGCCACAAGAAGCCGATCTGCAGGGCCTTCACTGTTCCCCTGGCCTACAGGTCACAGTCATGTTCGCGCTAGCAACGACGACCCTTTCAGCACACAAAGCAGGCTACCAACAGCAGCTACACGCCCTAACAACTTCCTCCCTATGTTTTCTATGCGACCTAATGAGTCCATAGCTGAGCAGAGACGTCCGATACCGGCTGACTGGCTATTCCCGAATACTCGACAGACTTCTGGTAGCTCGCAACGCCCAACCCGGACGAGGACAAGATCAAGACACTTTGGCAGCGACACTTCTGTCGCTAGTGTTCCATATTCTTACTACGGCTCACTTCCTCCCGAATCGAGACATAATAGCTCTGAGAATCCTGCAGCATATAGTAGTCATTATCCTTTTGTAGACGGGGCTGCAGGCTGGAATGAAAGCATCCAACCTTCCCCCCGTATGCACCCTCACACGGGATACGACACGCCTGCTGCATATGCATTTGGACCGACTGTCGGGGACGCTTCTACGTTTTCTTCCCCATACATGACTCATGCTGGGCTGCATGGGCCTTCTCCATTGCCTGCGTCGCCATACACACGTACTCAACATAATCCGGCCAATCCTTCACCGGTCCTTGCCTCTATGAGAAATTCCCCACGAGGGTTCATTGATGCAGCCACTGCAGCATCTCGAAACCTTCCGTCGCCTTTGGATCCAATGGCAAACCAATATCAACGTCGCATGCAAGCCACGACAAACCGACAAACCGAAGACACTCGTACCATCGCCTCCTTTACGTCTCGATCCCAAGGTTCACAGATGCGTCGGTCCAGTCAAGCTCGAAGTCCTTCTTATAACCCCCATCTGCCGTCCTGGGCTAGGAATCCAGGTTTTAGTCAGCCTCGGCACAACATATCAGGACATGATCAAAGTCCGTTTGCTGCACATATGGTTCCGATGCCACCCTACGCAACCCATACGTACGGTACAGTGATGCTTCCAACAAGGGACGTACAGGTCTCGAGCGAGAACGCTCCAGCTCATCCAAGCCGTGCTACGCGTATCAGCACAGTACAGGAGCACAGGGCAGCCTATGAGCGATTGCAGACGGCAAACCGAACCACGCCCACCAACGCCGCAAGAGATAGTAGCATGCAACCATTTCGTCACAGTATGCCTCAAGCATCTATTTCTGACGATAGATCTAATCGGTCCCGCGTCAATGCCTTGCATAATTTCACAACTGCAGATCAATCACATCACCGAACAGAAGAACGGTCGTACAGTCGAGCTTCTACATACCACCACCACCGACGGCCATCACCAGGCCAGTCGCAGCCTGTATTGAATGCAAATGCACCAGAGTTCACACCCAACCTTGCAAACCCGCCGCCCCCCCGACAACATGGTAGCGAACCTTCACAGCGACTACCTACACGCGCTTATCGCCCCGGGCCCGGCGCTACCCATCTACAACCAACACGCGATAGCCCTCTGACAGCTCTGGCCCTCGACCAAGGTAGTGGGACAACTAGTCGACGTTCTCGCTCACCACTTACTCGTGGAACAATGACAGTACGCACCCATAGGCGCGTTCCTCCCGAACAGCGCGATCAGGAGAATGATGGGGATAGATCCATGATGAGGCGGGCAGAGGGCGACATCAACGCACGGTATGGCGAGGATGAACAGCAGAGGACGACTATGAATGAGACGCCACCCAGGACTGGGCCAATTGAGCGGAGGATGCATGATTAGATTGTGAAGGACGAGGCAGGGGTACGAGAAAAGGGGTTGAACATGACAGTCGGCACATTGGGTCTGCATGGAGGCTGACTATGGTTCGATTGGTGGGCATTCTAGTATCAACATCGTCGGGATATCGTTTTTCTTTTGTTAAAAACATGAATCGAGCCGTAGCTTTTGGACAAAAATACAGATCTCTTGATCCCCGTTCTGTACATGTCTGAAAAAAAATTCATACACCGATAAAAAGAAGTGTGAAAGACG
>Ga0265797_10003056_pt1 | contig 27237 bp, 29 predicted proteins | sample P2T30metagenome_FD_192433 | JGI IMG/M metagenome (GOLD analysis project Ga0265797, IMG submission 192433) | Plant litter microbial communities from East Loma Ridge, Irvine, California - P2 T30 | ecosystem: Environmental > Terrestrial > Plant litter > Unclassified | place: USA: California... | reverse complement strand
TGTGAAACAATCCCAATTTCTCATTTGAGTTGTTTCTAAGAAGAAGTGAGTAAGAGTTGGATGTTATATAGCAAGCCAAGCCAAGGGACAGAGAAGGGAAACCCCAACCCTAACCCTGATGTCACTGAACAGCGTCACACGTGGCTGCTCTCAATGCACACAGTACTTGTATTAGTAACTCATCTTGATGTATGTACTTGAATATGATGCAGCTTATCTTTTTGGATGACCAGCAACGTTCCACGGTGGGTATTACTTGGTTCACACTCAAGAGACAGAGGAACTTGGAGCTCGAGCACACCAAGTTGTACGATTGAGCCATGGATATATTTGAACTCTATGCGAAGAGTCGCTTTGTGGTTGAGGCTACCGGTATTCCTTTGGAGACGCTCATACAAGTCACAAAGCGTATGTCGACTGCTTGGCTAGACGAACGATTATCGATCGCACGATACATGTAGGTTGGGTCTGCTACCAAGCCCAACTCCCGCAGAAGGTCCTTGGTCGTATGATGGGTTGATGGCAAAGTGTATCCATAAAAGCACCTCAAGTAGGCCACTCACGATACCGTCATCACTCCAAGAAGCCTTATAACCGTATGTGGATACAAGTGTAGCACACATGGCATATGGTACCTGAGAGGACTGCAATAGATGTACAGTTGCTTGGTTGAGTCGCCCACGAGTCTGTGCGCCTGACATCCGAGAGCCCGGCCTCCGCAATCGAGACACTTTTGCGAGCTGTGAGCTGCCTCGCTCTCTTCATTCCCGTCATCGCCATCAACTCCACCTCTCACTCTTATACCCCCAACACATCTACCATACACAAGATGTTCGCCGCCCGTCAAGTCTCCCAGTCCGTCGTTGGCGCCGTCCAGCGTCGCGCCTTCTCCGCCTCGGCCAGCAACGTAAGTGGACTCGATCCCCAACCACAACGACCATTGAAAACATCCGAGGCGCGTCCGCTGACATTACTTTTGCTATACAGCTTTCCAAGGTTGCCGTCCTCGGTGCCGGCGGTGGAATCGGCCAGCCTCTGTCCCTCCTCCTCAAGCTCAACCCTCGCGTCACTGAGCTCTCCCTCTTCGATATCCGTGGCGCCCCCGGCGTTGCCGCTGATGTCGGTCACGTCAACACTAAGAGCACCGTACGTCCCACAAGCTACAACATCGATACGAGAAGGGCGCAAACTGATAATGAATCGCAATAGGTCACCGGCTACGAGCCTGACTCCGCCAACGGCGGCATCAAGGCTGCCCTCACCGGCGCCGAGATCGTCCTCATTCCCGCTGGTGTTCCCCGCAAGCCTGGCATGACCCGTGATGGTACGTGAAGCTGGTTTCAGAAGAGACGGACACAGAACACAAGACTAACGAGCTTCCAAGACCTGTTCAACACCAACGCCTCCATCGTCCGTGACCTCGCCAAGTCGGTCGCCGAGCACTGCCCCAACGCCAACATCCTGGTCATCTCCAACCCGGTCAACAGCACCGTCCCCATCACCGCCGAGGTTCTGAAGAAGGCCGGTGTCTACAACCCCCGCCGCCTGTTCGGTGTCACCACCCTTGACGTCGTCCGCGCCTCGCGCTTCATCTCCCAGAACAAGGGCACCGACCCTGCCAACGAGAACATCGTTGTCATTGGTGGCCACTCCGGCGAGACCATCGTCCCTCTGCTCAGCCAGAGCGGCCACAACCTCGAGGGCCAAGAGCTTGCCGACTACGTCAAGCGCGTCCAGTTCGGTGGTGACGAGGTCGTCCAGGCCAAGGGCGGTGCTGGCTCTGCCACCCTCTCCATGGCCATGGCCGGTGCCCGCTTCGCCGAGTCCCTCCTCAAGGCTGCCCAGGGCGAGAAGAACGTCATTGAGCCCTCTTACGTTGAGTCCCCTCTGTTCAAGGACCAGGGCGTCACCTTCTTCTCCACCAACGTTGAGCTTGGCCCCAACGGTGTTGAGAAGATCCACGAGATCGGCAAGGTCACCGAGCACGAGCAGAAGCTCGTCGATGTCTGCGTCGGTCAGCTCAAGGGCAACATCGAGAAGGGTGTCAAGTTCGTCGCCGAGAACCCTTAGATTTCAGCTTGAAAGAGCTGGGTGTTGATAGATAGGTTGGTGGTGTTGTAACGAATACAGTAGAGCTTTTTGTAATCTCATGTAGAATTACCAAGGCTTTTCCTGATGCCATGCATTTTTGACGTTGGATGTACTCATGTTCTACTATTCAAGGCTACACAGCTAAAAGACGCCGCGGATGTATTGCGGTCGACGTTGCAATCCACATTTCAATAATTGATCTTTACCAACGTCACGTGCTGAGAACATTTCCATCGGCCTCTTCGGTCCAGGGCAGCCATCAAGCACCGAGGCTGGAAAGATAAATAGTACGGTGGCTTGGTGGTCACGGTACAAGTGCGTGTTGCGCGCGTAACCTAGAGTTAGTTGTAGCCGGTTGTGAGTTAACCGGATGCCGACGGCGACCCACTTCTCTCTTGAGACGCTTCGATCAGCTCACGTGTCCATACAGAAGTGATTAATATTGCAATCGATGACACTTGAAGTTCGCGGCACGAGGTATGTCTCTCCTCTGATGAAGACCATACTCGCAACATACTCCCCCCAAAGGACTGTAATGTGTAAGGGTTAGTAAACGGGGTTGTTCGCAATCTCCACAATAATCACATCTGGGAGCCCCAGAAAAGACAAAAGGTCGAAAGCCGGAGTTGAGTTGGTCGAGGCTTGGTCGAGGCTTGGTGCCGAGCAGAGAGTGACGACGGCGGCACGAGTGACAAGTGCCTCGGTCCAACGGGCAAAGAGAACACAGCTGTGCATGCGGCTCTTTGTCGCGGACAGGCGGCCGGTACACGTCCAAGTACAAGGAGTTTGTGATTTATTTTCTTACTGTACTGGCAACAACACTCTCTTTCCCCCTTTGAACAATTCAATCTGCTGTCTGAGCCTCTTCTCGCGCCTTCAATCGCTTCCAACCCTCCAGAGGCATGTTCGGCGTCCCTGCGCGCAACCGAGCGCTATTCACTGCTGCTGCGACACATACCGCGTTCACTCGGCCTGTCGCCGGCTACCGAGGATCTTTTATCAGAGCTGTCAAAGGTGTACGTGACTCTTCCCTTCTTCATACTTGTTCCTCTGTCACTCGTCGTACTGCTTGAACACTTGCTCTGCCTCGACTATACCATCCGCTTACACTAGAGACCACAGTCCGCCGTCACCATGGCACCACAACAGAAGAGGAAGCAGAGCAGTCTGCCTGCTGGTAAGTTCCATCACATGACAAGACTACCTTCAGCCGGTTGAGGCTGACGGCTTTGCCAGGATACAAGGAGGACCACAGCAAAGGAGCCATGCTCAGATTCGAGGAGAACCTACCCCGGCTCCCCGTGCCAACTCTCGAAGAGACCTCAAAACGATACCTCAAGTCTGTCCGCGCCCTGTTGAGCGACACCGAGTACCAGCGTACGAAAAAGGCCGTCGAGGACTTCATCTCTCCCAACGGTCTCGGCCCCGAGCTGCAAAAGAGACTCGAAGCAAGAGCAGGCCAGCCTGAGATCAAGAACTGGCTTTCAGAATGGTGGAACCAAGCCGCATACCTGGCCTACCGCGACCCAATCGTCCCATACGTCTCATACTTTTACAGCCACCGTGACGACAGGAAACGAAGGGATCCCGTCAAGCGTGCTGCCGCCATCTCTTTCGCCGTGCTTGATTTCGCAAAGCAGGTCAACGAGGGCTCGTTGGAGCCCGAGTACATGAAGAAGCTCCCCATCGCCATGAGCTCATTCGAATACATGTTCAACTGCTGTCGTATCCCTCTTAAGCCCGCCGATGAGCCGAAGAAGTACGACTACAAGCAGAACGCCCACATCCTGGTCATCCGCAAGAACTCTTTCTACAAGCTTCCATACGAGGTCAACGGCCGTCAGCTTAATGTTGCTGAGCTCGAGGAGCAGTTCCGCCGAATCTACACAGCCGCTGAGAAGGGCCCTGCCGTCGGTGTCTTGACCACGGAGAACCGTGACAACTGGACCGACGCGCGCGAACGTCTGATCAAGACCAACCCGTCCAATGAAGCTGCCCTCGAGCAGATTCAAGCCGCCTCGTTCGTTGTCTGTCTCGACGATGCAGCACCCATCACTCTCCACGAGCGCGCTCGCCAGTACTGGCACGGTGACGGTAGCAACCGCTGGTTCGACAAGCCCCTCCAATTCATCATCAACGAGAACGGTACCTCTGGCTTCAACGGCGAGCACAGCATGATGGACGGCACACCCACCCACCGCCTCAACGACTACGTCAACATGTGCATCTTCAACAACAAGCTTGACTTTGACGCCACCGAAGTGCGCTCCGACCTTCCTCCTCCCACTCCCATCAAGTTCCAGCTCTCCTCCGAAAACCTTGAGGACATCAGCACCGCCGCCTCTAACCACGTCAAGCTCATGTCTCAGCACGATCTCCGCGTCGAAGCTTACCAAGGCTACGGCAAGGGTATGATGAAGAAGTTCAAGTGCTCCCCCGACGCCTACGTGCAGATGATCATCCAGCTCGCATACTACAAGTTCTACGGCAAGAACCGCCCAACCTACGAATCCGCCGCCACACGCCGCTTCCAGGAGGGCCGCACAGAGACTTGCCGCACCGTTTCGGAGGAGAGTGTTGCATTCTGCACTGCCATGCAGCACCCTCTCAGCACCGCCGAGGAGTGCCGCGACCTGTTCCTGAAGGCTATCAACGGCCACGTCGCTTATATCAGCGACGCCAGCGACGGCAAGGGCGTCGACAGGCACCTGTTCGGTCTGAAGAAGCTGCTCAAGGAAGGCGAGGACGTGCCCGAGCTCTACAAGGATCCGGCCTACACATACTCCAGCACCTGGTTCATTTCTTCTTCGCAATTGAGCTCTGAATACTACAACGGTTACGGCTGGTCCCAAGTCGTAGATGACGGTTGGGGGTGAGTTTTTGCCCACATTTCCTCGTATTTGCCGAGTTATTTTTTACTGACTTTTTATTCTTTTCCGCAGAATCGCCTACATGATCAACGAGAACAGCGTCCAGTTCAACATCGTCAGCAAGCACCTCGGCTGCGAGCGCATGGCCTTCTTCCTCAACGAGGCCGCTGGTGATATTAGAGACATGATGAACGCTACCATGCCCAAGGACAAGGCGAAGTTGTAGATGCGATAGATAGTTCGAGAACAAAGAGCTGGATCTTACTTGTATGAAGATGGTGTTACGATGATGGTATAAACATTTTTCCTCTGAATCCGGCCACGAAGTCCGAACGAGATAGGTATGATGTCTTGCATTTGACAGCGCTGTGAATGATGCTACGTGTAACTATATTCGAGCAATTGTTAGGCTCTGCCTGTAGACGTAGCTGCAATGACCGTGTATCTGATGTTAGGCTTTTCAAGTAGATCTCTATCGGACATGTGCGGATCTTATCCGTGATTTGGCGGACTGGTCGGTATCGTCCACCGTACTAAATCTGACGAAGCTTTGGGACATGCAACTACATGCTGTGCTGCTCTTCTTCCATGGTATGGTATGAGATATGCATATGCGGTACGCGTCGTCACTGAAACCATTGCTCATCTCGTCTGCATCCACGAAAGCCAGTGTCGTAAAGAACGTCCCTGTCCGCCACCACACGAGACGACCACGCGTGGCACCGAGTTGCTACTGCAAGCCAATGGACGTGTGCAGCGAGAGAATAACGGGCCTAATTCTGTGGGCGATGTGCTTGAAGAATCATCCGCGAACTCCATGTCGCCGTCAATTGACGTTGTTGAGCAGTCCAATGCATGCAAAACCCCAGCACGTGGCGTCGCTGCTGGCAGGCAGGAGCGATGAGGCATCGTGCCTGCCGTTCGTTGTGCAATGGCAACTTCAACAACGCACAGAAGACTGGGAAATACCTACAAGATGATGCGACAGCTTTCCCACCGCCATTCAACTCCACCTGCAGTGAACACCTCTGCCGTCCTCAACAGTAAGTCCCTGGTCTGCTACGTCGCACCGCGCCGTTACCTGCGACACGCCTTGCAAGCACCTGTGTAACAACCACGTCGCGGGTACCTGCGTACCAAACGCCACGACTGCGTTTGACGCAAGTCGAAAGAGGAAGAAAAAAAGGTAAGCAAAAGGGAAGAGAGAGACACAAGCAGTATCAATCGACTGTCTGTCGCTCCGTCAGACGGACATCAACATCAGCCTTCGAACACCTCTCCCTCCTCACCATGTCTTCCGCCCTCTTCAACAGAGCGCTCGTGGACCCCCCAACATGGCCCGTCAAAGACATCGTCTACGTCTCGATTGTCGGCACCGTCATGCTCGCCGCTCTGCTCGAATGGATCCTCTGGCTGCTGGCTTTCCTGTTCTGTTTGGCGAAAGTGGTGCAAAAGGCCGAGAATTGGTCGGTGAGGATCCTGGCTCTGGCCAATATGGTGTTCTTTGTGGCGATGAGGTGTATCTTTCTGCCTATCGTGGTGGTCACTTTGCCGTTGCCGGAACAGGTCATCGGTGTCTTTCCTGAGGAGGTTGTCGGGATCTTGCAATGGGTGTGCCACTCCTTTGATATCGGGCATCTGATTTATGGATCGACTGATGAGCTTGCTGACTCTCCATAGTATGTCTCTTCCTCGCGACCTGTTGGACCGCACTCAATTCCTGGCATTCCATGCTTAGTCGAGAGCTTCGAAATTATCAGACTTGGACAATGCTCCTGGTATATGCTAACAGGAAAATTAGGTTTGCGTTCTGGTCATTCGCGGGACTACTAACGATACCATGGCTTTTCTGTGTGTACCAACTCGTCACCAACAATGTCGGCCGATCTCGTCGAATCAAATATGTTCTGGACGAGCACACGGCACCCAAGGTCGTGATTATCATGCCTTGCTACAACGAAAAACCCGAGATTCTTTTGCGTACAGTGGACTCGCTGGTCGACTGTGAATATCCTCCGAGCTGCTTACATATCTTCCTCTCCTTTGACGGGGAGGATGAGAACGAGCTCTATTTACGGACAATCGAAAAACTGGGTGTGCCGATCACACTCGAAACGTTTCCACGGAGCATCGACATCGCCTACCGTCGTTGTCGGATTACGGTCTCTCGTTTTCCTCATGGCGGCAAACGAAACTGCCAGAAAAAGACGTTTCGCCTTATCGATCGAGTCTACGAAGACTATCTCCGCCGACACGACGATCTATTCATGCTCTTCATAGACAGCGACTGTATTCTTGATCGCCATTGCATACAAAACTTCATGTACGAAATGGAGCTGAAGCCTGGGAGCAGTCGAAACATGTTGGCGCAAACGGGAATAATCACCAGCACGACTGCCAAACATAACTTCATCACCGTGCTGCAAGACATGGAATACGTCCACGGCCAGTTATTTGAGAGAACGGTGGAGAGTGGATGTGGTGCTGTGACATGCTTGCCCGGGGCTCTTACCATGCTGCGATTTAGCGCTTTTCGGAAACTGGCCAAGTTCTACTTCGCCGACAAAGCGGAGCAGTGTGAAGATCATTTTGACTACTGGAAGAACCATCTGGGCGAAGACAGATTCTTGACTCATCTGTTTATGATTGTAAGTGCGTGCTCGTTTCATTTCACCTAACAATCTACTGACAAGAGAATACAGAGCGCGAGAACACGTTACCAAATCCAAATGAACACCGGCGCCTTCTGTAAAACCGAAGCGGTACAAAACTTCAAATCACTGCTCAAGCAGCGGCGACGATGGTTTCTCGGCTTCATCACAAACGAAGTCTGCATGCTTACGGACATACGCTTATGGATACGGTATCCTCTTCTGCTGATCATCCGACTTGCACAGAACACGATTCGCACAACTGCCCTTCTGTTTTTCATACTGGTCATTTCTCTACTCACAACATCTCAGAAAATCAACAATCTACCTGTCGGATTCATCGCCGTGTCACTCGGTCTGAACTGGGTTCTCATGATCTACTTCGCCGCGAAACTTGGTCGATACAAGGTTGTGTTGTATCCTGTGATGTTCGTCGTCAACCCGGCATTCAACTGGCTGTACATGGTGGTGAGTACCAGATCTTTTAGCCGAACACTGCGATTACTGACGAAATCCTAGTACGGCATCTTTACCGCAGGACAAAGGACTTGGGGTGGACCGAGAGCGGACACCGGCAAAGCCGACAAGAAGACGACACCTGAACAGGTCGTCGCCGACGCTGAAGCGTTCGGTGACGATCTTAACGTTGATCCGGAGACTTTCAGACCCGCTGCTGAAGCTCGTACCAATCGGTACCTACACGTGCCTCTGCAGCCCCCAAACCATCTCCAAGGAAGGTTCGCGCCAGCAGAGCGACTACCTGGAGGCTGGTACCGCCAGACTAACGACTCGGGTGTTCTGAATCCTGACTTAACTCATCGCCGTCCGAGCGATCCGAGCCAGCAACTCAACTCTCAAAGGACGAGCTGGCAGTCAATCGAGCCGGGATCTGGATCCAGCCGGTCGAGCCTTGTTCCAAGGAGAGTGGAGAGCCTCATCGGCTTGGAAGCAGTCACGGCTTATCACAACCAACAAGCAGCCCAGCGACCAGCTGGTGGTGCTTACTATGAGACGGCGCGACCGAATCGAGCACCCCAATTCCCAAGAACGGATCTGGACGGCTCCGGCCCGAGTGAAAAACCTCTCCAGATGCCTACCAACAACAAAGGCAAGCATCGTGCTGCATCGGTTCACTCAGCCGGCTCTGGTTCTTCTGTTTCGCTACACTTCAACATTCCTCCTCGGACCAGAGAGTCTTCTCCTCAGACCCACCCTTGCTCCTACATCCCAAGCAGAGCTCCAGACGATGCGCCCGTTGACATAAGCCTTACGCTACCCACGCCTACCTACCAGCCTGGCTCATCTGCAGTCCGCAATGGACGTAGTCCCTTAGCGCGGAAAAGTTTCACACGACTGGCTCCTACATCTCCCACGAGCGAGCAGAGGGAGATAGAGCTTGAAGTGAGAGTCCCAAGGAGAGCATCCGGCGCCAGAGAATCTGGGGAGGAAGAACGGAGAGGAAGAAGGGGACGGAGGAGCATCAGTGTTGACGGCCAGGGTCGGAGGCGTTTGAGCAAGCAGAGGAAGGGAAGTAGAGATCCTGCCTGAGAAGGTGTGAGTGGACGGTGAGACCCAACGACGAGCACTGGACGTTTGACTAGTTGTGGCGAAATGTCCACACCAATAAGCATGGCATGACTGCTTCGTAGGTCAGCATTTGTGGCGAAACATTTCTCCAGCATGACACAGCCACCTCGCTGGTTAGGCTTGCATGGCAATACCAGGACTCGATATAGAGCAAATTGCCGCAATTGGGCACGACGACGTTTGCTCTCATGTTTCACAAGTGCGTTGTTTAGATGCCGTCAGCCGATGAGAACGACCTTCCCGCCGAAAACGGATCGACAAAACCACGCGAATGGGAACTCGCCCGATCGCTGCCTTAAATGCAGGATCAAGGCAACCTGGCCGTGCCACACTCTCTCTACTGAATTCGGCCACTCCGGGGACTAACATATACAATGTGTCGAGAGTCGCGACAAACAAAACTGAAGGTGTGCATCCTACTCAGCCTTTGAGCCCAATTTGCTCGCCCTCGTGCTTCCTCGTGACAACCCCCTGCGCCACTCTGCATGTTTGCCCGGTCCGACTTTGATGTCGGACAAGGCAACTCTTTTCCGAACAGATGCCTTTATCAACGTCGTCTCTCCGTCAATCCGTCTCCCGGCTCCCTTGTATGTTGTGCACCGCCAATTTCAAGTGAACTTCCACCTCCACCTCCTAACAACAACGAAAGAAAGCAAGAATCAACATCAAGACTAAAAGCAAAAGAAGCAAAGAAGAAAAAAGCAATGTCCCTAGTCCCCTTCCCCCACCACCAACCCGTCATTCCCTCCCTCCGCCTCCCCGCCCGCCACGCCCGCACCCTCTCCCTGCACGACCACATCCTGCAAACCTACCTCCCCTGGTTCACCCGCCCCCACCACGAGCCTGACGTCGACCTCATCCTCGACACATGGCTGCGCTCGAACCCCGACCTCCTCGAACCAACTCTGCACTTCCCGCTGCGCGAGCGCGAATTCCGCGGAGCCTTCTACGTGGTGATCGACGCGATCGAAGACGCCGACGCCGACGCCGAGGAGGGGTCCGGCAGAACCACCGATGCGTTGGTCGTACTGGACGCTTCGAAGCGGTTGCTGGAGACTCTGGAGGACGAATGGGAAGAGGACGTGGAGTTCGCGGGGTCTGGGCGGAGGGTTGCGAGGGCGCAGAGGCTGTTCAGGGCTTTGGCGGAGGTGTCGCATGCGACGGGGAGTCGGATGCTGGGGACTGTTCTGAGGACTTTTTTCTTGGGCTGGTTGCGCGAGCTTGTCGAGGAGGAGGATGGTGTGGCGTTGGCGGGGTGGTGTTGGGGGGTTGCGAGGGCGTGGATCGATCCGAGGGAGAAGGAGGAGTGTTTGAGGGATTTGGTTGCGTTGAGGCCGGATGTTTTGGGAGAGTTACATGGGAGGGCGGGCGCGGATTGGCTGCCTTTGCCGCTGCATGCGCTGAACAATGGGGCGGGGACGATGAGGGATTGGCCTAGACGTAGGAGGGCTGCGGGGAGGAGATGGTGGGATGATGAGAACGATCGGAGGATCAGGCGGATGATCGAGGACTTGGATTATTATGGCCGGGGCTCTGATCGGGACAGGCGGCGCATGGTGAGCTTGCAGTTGGGCGATGACACGGATTACTATCGGAGGCCTACTGGGCGAGCGAGGCCGATTCGATCGAGCAGGAGTCTGGACAGTGTGCTTCGACGATCGAGGAGTCCGCGTCGGCAACGTGATAGCGACGCTGCTCGTCGATTGAGGTATCTTGATGACCTTGATCAGGATGATGGGTACTTGTCGACAGGGCAAAGATTGTTGGAGGACAGACCAAACCGCTCAAGAGCTCAGCTATTAAGGAGCCAGGCGAAACAGGCACTGCTCGTTCGGCAGCTGATGGATGATTGATCGAATTGTTGATCGATCGACCGACTGATTGATCGGCTGGACAAATTGCTGTTGGAGTTATGCGAGGATTTGTCGGTTGAATTTGGGATGTCTTATGGTAGCATGTTGCTTTCCGTATCGTATCCATTGTATCTCGATCTTGGTAGTGAGTTCGAACAATCCATTAGCTTGCCACTGTGTGACACATTCAAGGCAGTTCTCACCGGCATCTGGAAGCTCCTCATGCACCAAAGCCTTCAATACTATCCCGTGTGAAGGTGAGTTGGTCAATGAGAATCGATAGATATCTCCAGTGTGCGGCATCTTGATGGTTTGAATGTGCCAGAGCCGCCGTTGCCGCGTGGATCTAGTCAAAACTGGGAGATCATTCTAAGGTAGAGGGCAGAAGAGTGCAGTGAGAGTGAAGTGAAGTGACGTCGGGTCCGTGACGTCCACATGCAGCAATCACATGCCAATCGATTTCACTGTAACAAGCGACCTGTAAAGTTACATCAGCAGCTGCTTCGCCCTTTCAACCACCACAAACTTTAGCAAAGTCGTCGAAAACACTCAATTATGGAAGGTCGCTATGTGTTGCCAGGTATGGCAGAACAGCACATGACATCCACCAGCTTCGACTCTCCGCAAGTTACAGTGGCGACCGACAGCCGCCTCGGTGACGACGGTCCCGGCGGTATGATGCAACACGAAGACAGCCTGTACGCCGACGCCAATATGTCCGATGCGAGCGACAACTATGGCGTAGGCGATACCCTCGGTGAGGCGCCGTACTACGGCATCCCGCAGGTCGATCCAAACCTAGGCCAGCTCCTCGACGACGACATGGCAGACATCGATCCTCAGGCCGACTCCAACGACGTCTCCCCTACCCAAGCCTACGCCGGCGACGCGAGTTCGGCTGCCCAAACTCCTCCCACCAAACCGAAACGCACACCCTCCAAGCGCAACAAAAAGGGCAAGCAGAAGCAGTCTGTCGCATTCAAAGATCCCGGATCGCAGGTCCCCAGCGAAGATGAAGACGATGCCGAGGAGCCCGAGGACGAAAGCGACGAGTTCACACCGGAGCCGGCGACCGTCAAGAAGTCCGCGAAGAAGACTCCGATCAAGCGCAGAGCAGCGGCACCCAAGGCTCCTAGGAAAGCGGCGCGCAAGAGCGCCGGAACGTCCGCACGCAGGTCTGCGGCCAAGCCTCAGGATGAGATCCCTTTCAACCGCCAGCGCAGAGCACCGAAGAACGGCATCATGGATGCCCGTCCCATTGCCCGCTGCTACGACGAGTGCGACGAGGCCGACAAAGCTCTCCTCGACTTGCGCGAACGTGAGCTGAAGACTTGGAAGGAGATCCGCGTGGTGTGGGAGGAGATGACTGGGCATAAGACTGGAAACTCCACTCTGCCGAACCGTTACGAGTAAGTTCCTTCGCTGTGGGTATGCTTAGCACCGTCAAAACTAACACGATTTTGCAGGCGCCTGAAGGACAACTTCTCCATCATCAAGGAAGAGGACCGTTCGCGTCTCTTGGAAGCCAAAGATAAAGTGGAGAAGGAGTTCAACGAGATGAAGTGGACGCTGATCGCGGAGACGATCAGGCAGGAAGGTGGAGATCTATACACCGTAAGCTGCAACCCCATCCAGATTGCCTACTTGTTCGAGAGACTTTGCTAACTCCTCTTCAGCCCGACAACCTGCAGCGCCAGTACAAGAAGCTCATGGTGAAGGAGGGACTTCGCCCGCCGCCGGGCATCGTAGATGCGGACTTCAAGATCACCATCTCAGAGGATGAGGAACTAGGCGGTGAAGATGATGATAGCGAGTGATTGTCTAGAATCCCGGATACCGGAGAGCCTGGATGATATGCGCATACGGCAGACAGCAGACAGATCGGGGACGTGTGAGATGGATGTGACTTCAGGGGGTATATTGTACCTACAACAGTCTCTCAATGAAAGCCAGTCTTCAGGCTGTAACGATAATCATCCGATGACTGTTTCCACAAGAGTCTCTGTGACTAGAACATTCGGTGTGGTGATTGTTCTAGCCACAGTGTAAAGTCCTTACATAGCACTCAAGTGATCTTCTCTCGGCGATACTGGAAGGATGATCTGGGTGGACGTGTTGGATAGCACCGTGAGAATCACATGTATGTGGCAGGTAGACTGAATGTAGTCGGTTCACGAAGCAAGGCTGAAGTGAAGTCGCGGAGCATTTTCCGCGATGATCAGACACGTAGCGCAACGACCTCCAGCAGAACATCTAATGCCTGCCTAAACAATGCGGAAACGCAAGAGGCTCTTCAAACACACGCCGTAATCATGGTAAGTACTGTACTAGATCATAAGATGACACCATGTTCCCATAGCTAACCAAAAGTCTCCAGAGCGCCCTCTACAACTCCGCCCTACGACAATCCAAATCAATCCGCGCCGACCTGGCCTCTCTCACCGCCAACCCAGGACCCAATCCCGCCCTTCAAGGCCAACTCACAACCTCCCTGACCTCATTCGCCCGCACCCTCGACGACTACCAGCGCTCCGTCGACGTCGAGCTCGTCCCCGACAAAGCGACCAAAGGCGCCGAGCGCATCGCCAACTTCCGCTCCGAACTGCTGGAGTTCAAATCCCGCTTCGCCGAGCTCAAGCACGAGAAAGAACAAGAAGGGCATGCCGCCGATCGCTCAGAACTGCTGGGCCGTAGACCCCATGCGAGCCAGACGCCCGAGAACCCATACTCGGATGCTGCGATGAAAGCGAGCGGAGCGGGGACTTCGAACCCGCTGTTCAGGACTTCGAATCCGAATTTCGTTGCTGGGCAGAGCGGCGCGAACAGTTATTCGGCGTACCAGTCGCCGTATGGGCTGGGGACGGATCAGACGCGTGAGAACCATGCGCTGCGGGAGCAGAATTTCTTTGGATCGGCTAACTCGACTCTTGATGAGTATCTTGAGCGGGGCAGGGCTGTGCTTGGGGATTTGGGCGATCAGAGGGAGATGTTGAAGGGAACGCAGAGGAAGCTGTACTCCGTTGGTACCACTATGGGGATTTCTGGCGACACTATCAGGATGGTGGAGCGGAGAGCGAAAGAGGACAAGTGGATCTTCTGGGGCGGAGTGCTGGTGTTTTGCGTCTTTGTCTACTTCGTGCTGAAGTGGTTCAGGTGAGGGGAAAGACATGGTCTGGAAGATTATTTGCTGCGTTTAGCGAGGCGTCATGGCGTTTTGCAATGGGATTGAAGATGAGGTGTTGATTATGAAACATCGAACACGGGCAAAAAAGCGTTATATTACCTATCACCGACCGTGCTACCTTAACGAATTAACCCAATATTACCCCTGGCCACCATCGAGCGTGTATATCGAGATGACCAATAATGCGCTCTATGTTTGACCGAATTAGGACAAGGAAAACCCCCCAGAAAACGCCAGCTCAGTCTCGATCTTTTGCGACCAAACGCCCTTAACAATCAATCATGGTTCTCATCAAGTCAGCATCCACTCTTGCTCTCCACCGTCCGACATCTCAAAGCGATCCCGCTCTCAATAACATCGTCCCGCGTCTTGCAGCATAAGGATCCAAAACATCATCCTCACCAGGACGATCGATGATCCTAGCAGCTTTTTCCCTGAACCGTTAGTCAGAGCTGATCAAAAGTCACAGTATGAAGGTAGCGAGCTACCTCAAAGAAGCCCAAGTGGCCAAAGTCTGTGGGTTTGTCCTTGCGGCCTGGCGTTTGGCTTGCTTCTCGCCCGGCGAGAGCTCGTCGTCGGGCTTGGACGATTTGTTGTTCTTGGGTGTGAATTTCTTGAGCAGAGTTGACATGGAGCTCGTTGTTGAGGAGCTCAGGACTGATGCTGTGTCTGCTGAAGGCTTCTTTTCGGAAGCTGGGGATTGGTGGGAGGACATTGTTGTTATTGGTGTTGGTGTGGTTGGTAGTGGAAGGGTTGGGGGCGTTGGAGGTGTTGAGTTTGACTGGATGGTTTGATTTGATCGAATTGTGTTGATGTGGACGAGAGAGAGACAAGATGGTCGTTCGGTTGGTCTTATTATACGATCGATTGTTGGTGCGATTGATTTTTTCTTGCTGCTGTACTTGCGTACGCGAGGATGCTTGCTCGGAATAAACAGGTCCGAGGGCTCGGAGATGGTTTACGTGATGTGGTTGCTCGGGTCCGATCGTGTTCTCCACCGAAGGATTGTTTGACTTTTGTAGATCAAATGATCAAAGATGACTGCTGAGCAAGTATCTTTAGGCAGCAGATGCGATAATCGGGATTGTGATGATTGTGGTGACGGTTGTGTTGGTGGTTGATTGATTCAAGTGGGACAAAGACGATTACTTATATCTCGCACGTACAGAGTAAGTCCAATGGCCCTTCCTGTATGGGTCATTACCATTGCTTTGATTTCAAAGACGTGTCACACCATCAATAGGGCGTTTGCAAACACCGCAGTCTTCGAGGCATGTGCTTGTGCTTACCATTGTCGAGTGTATGGTTGAAAGCAAGGCAACAGCACAAGCAAATCATTGGCCGCTCCGAACTCCGACACCGCCGCTCCGCATCCTTGGAAAAGCTAGGCCCATCTCGAACTCCGCCGGAAGGAAACGCAAGTCGGTGCTCGCTTTCGCTGGCGGTATTTCTCAGCCTACGGTCGTGGGTCTGCAGAGACAGGTACATGCAAGGCTGTTGAGATCAGTGGTCATATTCATCGCCAGATGACTGCGGGCTGAAAGATGGTGTCCGATGAGCTCAAGCCTTGTCGAAGTTTGGTGTCTCGCTCAGCCTTGCGATGCGGTACACGCCGTGTCCTCTACATCTGTGTATGTTTGCAACCTACCTACTACCCACACGTATAATAACAATGTGAGCATATGCCCGAGTGACTACTCGCCCACATTGGGAACTCGGCCGGTTGTCAAGCTCTGATGACAGTCACGATTTGACAATGCTATCTGAGCAGATCAGACGACGATGCTGTTTGCTTGAGTCATCTCAATGTACTTTCTACATATTGGCCCCCAACGCCCACGCCCTTCGCGGCTGAGCAGGTCCAGAATCCTTCCGACAATTCTTCGTCGTTTGCTTTCATACCATGCTGACGTGGCGACAACCTGCAAGGACGCGTGACATGCGATTACGGAGACGTATATGTAGGCTCGGGAAGTCGTTTAGAGAAAATGCCCTCTCGCCGATATCGCCATCATTCTGCTAGAGTCGAGTCGCTGACAGTCATTCCAATGTAGGTCTATACGCAAATCTGCGTGTCATCGGCATTAAGACTATGTGATTCTAGTCGTGTCTTTTCTCTGTTGACCTACAACACATTAGTCAGGCTGGAAGAAGATTGTTGCCAGTCAAAGATTCAGTAGTGACTTGTCCTCGGCGCAAGAGCAAAGGGACGTTTTCGTCTGCTGACTGCAATTGTACTACATGTACCAACACGTTTGTCCAGGAAGTAGAGAAGGCATAAGAGAAGTTGCGTCTTAGTGACTTCGCTCCATCCTTTGGCTCCCAGTCCGGGCACACCTACCCAATACTGCCGCTTTTGTTTCCAAATGCCGTACCCGACCACAGCCATTGTAAAAAGAACCTCTTTGCGTGAACCGTGATCCCGAGAACAATGCATGGAGTGACCGCTCCCAGTCGCGTCCAGTCGCCGCTGAGAATAAGAGTGATGAAAGTGAAATTGGTCGGGCAAGGCTGTTGATGGCATTCAAACATGGCAGTTGGCATTTTCCCGCTACCTATAAGACGGGTACGCCGCAGTAATCCACCAAAAAAAGCTCCGACGTTCTTGTCTTCCTCTGTCGAACTTTGCGCGCCAGCCGAAGGCGAGTAGATCACTTCAGCTTCTTCTTGGGGCGGAGCTGGTTGGTGTGGCCACACTTCTTCTTGCGGCAGTTGGTGGCACGGGGAGGGAGACGAGCCTGTCGCGCAAGACATGTTAGAGATCCGATCCAGGTAGTAAATTCATGCGGCGGCAACTTACGTAGCACTTGCGGCAGATGGCCTTGTCGCAGTTGTACTTGGAGGCAAGGGCCTTGAGCGAAGGCTCAATGATGCCACCACGGAGACGGAGGACCAGGTGGAGGGTAGACTCCTAAGGCGATTATCAGTATTCCGCTCATTCTTCCTTAGTCGCGGCTTCCGGCTTCCTAGGATCAACGGACCTTCTGGATGTTGTAGTCCGACAGGGTACGGCCATCCTCAAGCTGCTTGCCAGCGAAGATAAGGCGCTGTTGGTCTGGGGGAATGCCCTCCTTGTCCTGGATCTTGCTCTTCACATTGTCGATGGTGTCGGAGGACTCGACCTCAAGGGTGATGGTCTTGCCCGTCAGGGTCTTAACGAAGCTGTTGCGATATATGCGTTAGTCGCCGTTCCTTCATTTGCGCATGGCTGCTCGTGTCGCGGGTGGGTTTGTGGTTGTGCGGGTGCGGTTTTCGGTTCGAGATTTCGTGGGCGCGAATACATACATCTGCACTGTAAAATTGTCAGTATTTCATTCTCGCGATTACGCCTGTACGGTTCAGAGCATCCTGTACTCACTCTTTGCTAAGGTTGTCGATCGGAGGTCGTCGTAATCAGTAGTCGTCGGTGATGGCGAGGAGCGCTGAATATGGTGGGAGTTGTGGGCAGGTTACGGCCGTCTTGGCGCGCGGGCTTTGCGGGTCTGCTATTGGCTCGCTGGATCCATGACTGCAGCTTGGGGATGTACGGCGATTTACTTGACAAACAATGTGTTAGGTACATATTGCCTTCAGCTGATTTTGCAAAATTACGTCGATCTATGACTGAAGTAGGCGATTTTGACATTGTTGTCTCTCCAGATCTTCGCATATAGCAAAAGGACGTGCAAGTTGCTGTACATTGTTGCATAAGCAATACGTCAACGGATGTTAGATCCACCATCGCACGAAGAGTCAATAGGAACAATTGGGCCGTTGATGTTAGAATGCGGGTAGTCGTACACCGTGTAAGAATAGCAGTGTAGTTATTCCCCAATCTGCAATGCAACCATTTTGGATGGGAGCGTCAATCTTAGTCGTTGATTCCGCCAGAACTTCACTACTTGGGTGTGGTCGACAGCATCTGAGATTGTACCATTCGAACGAAAGATGACCCATGTTGCCATATTTACCAGACCTCAATCTAAAGGGCGATGAGACTGCGTACGATCAAGCAGGTTGGCGATAACTTCTAATCTAGTCTATTCTGGTGATGGAGTTCCGCCTCGCGTCCTCATATGTGCCATCGATTCGTGTATTCGTTAATAATCTCCGGTCGTGTTGCCATCATGCAACTCTCAAGTCGACTACACTCAAGAAGATTTGAAAACTTCCGGGAAGACCTTGCGAAGGTCTTGCAGGTTGCTGATTTGGTGCTGGGACACCGGCTCAGGAGGCGACTTCGCATCAGGCTCAACCAGATGCGCACACTTCCATCCATATTTCATGGCGGCTGCTGCATTCAATGCGGAGTCATCTGATGGTAAGTTAGAAACGGTGGAGACCAAACAAAAGGTAATAGCACGTACCAACAAAATAGCAGTCGTCAACGTTAGTAACGTTTGCCTCCCTCATCGCTTTATCGAACATCTCTGGCGAAGGCTTGCAAAGGAGCCTTTCGGCGGCATAGTCGCAGAAAGTCATACCACCAAACAGGTCGTCCACACCAAGTAGACGAGTCACTCTCTTGCCGTGATTGACGTACGCGTTGGTGAACAGCCATAACCTGACCTTCTCCGAGTCTATGTCTTGCAGCAATTGCCTGAGCTTCGGGTCGGGCTTGATTATATCGTCCAATGGTAGTGCGTCGTCCACTTTTTCGTTGTACTCCAAGGGATCGACTTTGTGGTGGCGAACGAGACCTTCAATGGCGAGACCGTAATCCTTGTAGTAGCGTTGGTGCAATGTTGTCGCGTCTTCCTCGGAGAGTGAGAGGTGGTTCTTGAAGTAGTTGTCGATGAGGATAGCCATCTTGTCATGGATCTGATACGACTTTGGGTAAAGACAATTGTCGATGTCAAAGAAGAAGACCTTTCGGTTGTCGCGCTGGACGCCGTTGGTCGATGTGCCGTTTGATGCCATGCTGTATGAGAAGGATCGTCTATATGCGGGTACTGAACGACCAAAAAAACGAGAAGAAGAAAGATTGAGATGTCTTGAAAAGTGACGACTGTTCATGGCTGGGCGGGTGACTGCATCCATTCACCGCGGCGGGCGGCGAATGCGAGAGTTACTCGACTCACGCTTACGTTTCCGACAGGCGGTCAAAGCGGTCTGTGCTCTCACGCCCGCCACAACTTTAAAGTCGGCCGGAGATTCAAAGTCGCGACAGGCTTGGACTTGGACTTGGTCTCCTTTGCTGCACACTGCTCCGCCCACAGTACACAAAAAGCATATCACGCACCTGTGCGAATAGCTGTTGTCGATATCCAAAGTATAGCACCGAGAGCGTATGATGGCGCTACACGCTCAGGCGCACGCGCTAGACATACACTCAGATCTGCCTACTCTTGAAGATGAAGACCATTTTCTCGCGACGCTCTTGGATGTCCAAGATGCCGTTGTCGCAGGGACTCACCCTAGAATCAAGCTGCCACCAGCGGCTCTAGCGGCGCTCAAGGCGACTCTTGTTGCTTCAGATTCCACAGACAATGCCAGTCAGCAGCGCGCAGCCCCTAGTGGGACCAGCAGTGCTCTTGCAAATGGTGTCGCCGCGACTACTAACGCAGCCAGTCCAGTTTCCATGTTCCCTGGCCTTCCTGGATTGAATTCGAATGTTCCGTCAGCTGGAGCATCATCCACTGCGCAGCACAGTCACGCGAAGCCCACGTCCTCCGGACTCGATCCCATTTTCCTGGAAAAGTCAGACAGCCTTGTAAGAGCAGAAGGACACTTGAAGCGTCAGCGTATTGAACGTGATCTTTCCGATCACTGGGAGAAGAAGAAGCCAAGTTCGGGGCGCGACAAAGAGTATCACGCCGATGCACCTTCCAGCATGAGCATCGATGCTGCGTTGGCGGAGGCTACGAAGCGCGTGAAACCCGTGTCAGGCCTGAAGTCACCACCTCGTGCGGCAAGTATTGCAACGTCCTTCGACGAGAATGACTACTACTCTAGTCAGGTGCAGAGCGAGTGGTCGTCAGAGGCCGGCTCTGAACACGCTGTAGGCGCCTTCGCCGCTGGTAACGAGACACTCGATCGTCGTGCTCGCGGAGCTCCAGCGTTATCTTCAAAGTCGCGCGGCAAGCAGCCCGTCCAGGCGAATGGTGCCTCATATCGTGCAGACATTCTCCCGTCTTCCAAGAACCAACCCCAATTTGATGCCCATGAGCATGATGGTGTGCACGAGGCTGACGACGAGGATGAGGAGTATTCTCCACCAGAGCCCACTGCCTTTGAAGGTTACTACGACGCGGACACAACTATGGACCCAGTTGCAGACGAGGATGACGACGACTCAGAGTATGAGCCGGGTGAGGTCACCCAGGGCAGTGTAGTGGTAAATGCCTATCCACACCACCAGTCGAGTGCACAGCCCTCTCCGCAAGTGCCAATCTACCGCAACCACCTGAGCCATATCGCAGCTCCGCAACCAAACCGTGTCTCGCCACTTGCGGTGCAGAAAGGCCCAAGCATTGAACTTGAATTGGTGAATGGCCGTCCTGAAATGGTGTCGAAGCCGCAAAAACGAAATCCTCCGGCGCAGTCTCGTCCTTCGTCTGCTTCACCATCCGGTCCTGGTGCGAGCGCACGCAAAAAGAAGAACGGCAATAGCAACAAGAAGAGGAAGAGAGAGCAAGAGGCAACGAATCGGTCCAAGAAACGACATGACCGACAGAGCGTGCAGTCTCCACCTTCACCTGTGTATCGAGAGCCGTACATCAAGCCAGAACCAGTTTCTCCTCCGCCCTTCGCAAACGTACCAGAGGCGCAACCTTACCCGCCGAGATATACAAATCAGGCTGCCCCTATTCAACTCGACCCGGAGTCGCCACGCCATCCACCCCAGCCTCAGTATGTGTACGCTTCCGCGCCTCGACACGAATACGCTCCGCAGATGCCACCGCCGGCCGTTGTTCGCGTCAGTTCGGCCTCTGGATATCGACCGCCGCAGAGAGACACGCAGGATCTCCGTCGCGTTGCCAGCTTGCATTACGCACAGCGCCCAGCTTCGCCAACTCAGCGCGTCTACTCGCCCGCGGGACATTACCCACCGCCGAACGGCAGAGCATATGCTGCGCCTCGTCAAGGTTCCGTGGCTCCTTACTCACCATACGGCGAGGATGCGTCCGGCCTCCGCTATCCGCCTGCTGAGCCGCGCCACGAACCAGTACGTCTCCAGGAATACAGAGAGTCTAGCCCAGCTTTGATGGCTCCACCACCCGCCGCCCCTCGCCGCGTTGTCGTAGATCAATACGGCAACAGGTACTACGCTGAGCAGCCCATCTCACAACCAAGAGCATCAGTAGCACCCATTGCTAGGCATCCTGATGCCGAGCTAGGATACGAGCGCGCGCCTAGCAGAATGGCAGGTGCATATCAACCACCTCCCCAGCCGGCCCACTACGAGCCTGCCGAGCCTATCATGGCACCGCCTCCTCCGCCTATCAGACATCACGCACACCAGGAACAGCCTGTAGAGTACATCGACTCGCACGGATACCGAGTCAGGGAATATAGCACTCGCCCAGCAGAGCCGATCCGCTACTCTCATGCTCCGAAATCTCCGGTCTACCAGCCGGCTGCCCAGTTTGATCACATGCCACCACCGTCAGCAAGACCGGCACCCAGGGAACTACACTACGACATGCCGCCACCACCGATGCCTCAGCAGTCGCGTGAACCAACCTCCCCAGTCTACGCACCTCCGCCTAGAGCTTACAGTGTTCGACCAGACGGCGAAGATGCACCGCAAATCACATATGCACCAAGACAAGCCAGTGTCGCTCCGGTACAATATGTTCGCCACGACGTGGCGCCCCCAGCCCGTGCAATGAGTGTAATGCCGGGACCTGAATATGGTGCACCCGTGTACCAGCCACGAGCACCAAGCTACGCGCCTCAACCTGCCGCGCGGTATGTAGACGAGTACGGAAGAGAAGTGGTACCGAGAGAAATGAGCCAGGCAGGCCACTACAGGTACTGATTGGAGGATTGGAGGGCAAAGTGGGAGGGCGTTCACATGTACGACTTGGGCATTTGTTCAGCATTTTGTAGGGTTGGTTTACCAGTGGATTCAACGCGTTGAATTCAGCGCTTTGATCACGGTGGCCTGTCGAAGGGGGAAAAAGTGTATTCAGTCTCTAGAGGTTGCAGGTAGACAGTCCAGGAGTCCCCTTTCTTAAGGAGGCATAAATGCATTGTATGATCGAGTTCCACAGGCGAAGACGTTTCAGTTGTCAGAATGTAAGCGATGACCAGGGTCAGTGAGCCAACGGCGTCTGATCGGGTAGATAGTGCGGCGATCATCAACAAGGGCGAGCTCAGGCATACGCTTATCGTGTGAACCTGCATCGCATGTGTATTGCCTGCACTGCACGAGAACAGGTGTCGTGTTTCCACTGGGCGATGGACTGACGATGATGCGAGCTTGCTGTCCGTAGCTTGTCGGTGTCAAAGGCTACATGTGCGTTGCTGCCTGCGTATGCCGCGATATAAGGTATATACTGACATGTCGTCTGACCCGGGTTGCCTGAGAGAGCTCAGTAGTACATAGTAGTAGCTTGATAGCAATGATGTTTCGCCCAACTGTGTCTCCCGGGTCGCGGATGGCAAACGGCAGCGGGTGCAGGACGAGGTAGATTGGGTCGAGATTGAACAGTGGTGTATTTCTGGAGATTTAATTAATGTCTATGATTCCTGGTACGCATGATTCCACCTGGGGGCTGCGGTAGGGGAGGAGGGACGTGCCTGGCGGCCGTTGCTCCCCGTTCAAGGTCGAGATCCAGTAGTGGTGTGTGTTGGGCCCAGGCGCTGCCAGCCCGTCTACGTCTGGAGGAGGGCAGACGTCACGTGCTGCAGAGAATCGCTCTCGTTCCCCAACTCTCTCTCTCTCTCTGGCAAAGCAAAGCCAAAGCATCTACCTTTCCCGGGCATCTCTCCACCTCCAACACCACCTCCACCACCACCACCGCCTTACTAACCCCACCGCCCGCTTTATGCCTGCCGCTTGCAACTGACGACGAGCAGCGCCGTCCGTCTCTCCGCACGCGCAAAGGCCTGGGGCTTTCTTGTTTCGCGTCACTCTTTTGCCTTTCCTCCCTCCGCTCCGCTCCCAGCTCCCACCGAGTCCACGCGTGCCATCTGTCCGCACGCCTGGTCTCGCTCGCCCACGCACAGTCCTGTCATGCACAAGATCCAAAACTTCACCGGCCAGGCTCGCCATGGCTGGGAGAAGATGACGCCCTCGATGGGCTTCGGCATGTCGCGGCCTCATCAACAGGACATGTCCGTCACGCCGCCACCGCTCAAACGACCCATGCCCGGCAACTCGATGCCTGGCGCCTCAATGAGCCCGAACCCGACCATGCCGGGCGGCCGTCTCGTCAACATCTCCTTCAACGTACCCTTCAACTCGAATCTGCCCGGCCCGGATAGGGAAGATGTGCTTTACAGCAGCTTGGGTGCTTTCCAGAAATGGACACACCCTGATGGCGCCGCCGACGACGTGCCCGTCCATGCTCTGCCCGTGCACGCGCGTAATGTCGATAACTTGAGAAGCCTGTGTAAGCAGGTGAGTGATGGCAGCGGAGACCGATTGCACGCGACTGTCACATCATCGAAGCCCAAGCCTGTGCCTGGTATGCAACGTGGCCCTCTGACGGCACTTGTCACCAATGTCTGCATCTCTGGCGACTCCGAAGCTGTGCACAAGATGAGGCAGAACCTGCTCAATGAGACGCCCATCACGCTCGTAAGTATTCATGCCGGACGTGGAATACATAATCATCAACTAACGAATGCTAGCAATGTGCCACGATCGACATCGACCGCGAGATCATCTTTCCAAAGGGCCAGGACGCCGCAAGAGCAGACATTTTAAACCACATGGACGAAATAGCGGATAAGACGAAGGCCGACGTGTTTCTCTTAGAGGCGAAGGCCCGGCGGAAGGACTCGGAATCAGCGAGCACGAACGGCAACTTTGAAACGAGTATGGACAACCGTCTCCGAGTTCAGGTCTACGGTGACATGGAGAGCTGCGAGAATGCAAAGACGAGATTGTTGATCATGATCGATCAGATTCTCGGGCGACAAGTCGACACTATCAGACTCGAACTCTCGTTACACAGTCTGATATCTGGTCGTCATCGCCGCAACATCAAGATGATCGAGTCTGCCACCGGTACTGCGATCTACTTCCCGCCAATGTTCCCGTCTGTCTTCGGTTACTCGGCACCGGGCTCTGTTCCTCTACGCGGGAGAGATGAAATCATCATCACGGGAGACACCATGGATAACATCCTGCAAGCGAAGAAGAGGCTTCACGATCTGGTCATGACAACCAAGACATTCGTCAAGGACGTGCAAGTCACAACCTGCAAGGTTGACTACATCCTCCTGGAGCGACTGGACAAAATTCGCAAGATCATTGAGGCGAACGGCTCGTACGTGCTTCTCCCACCTCTCGGTAACACGAGCGGCGTGCTTCGTGTACAAGCAACAGACATCTTGAACGTTGAGAGGACGGTCCGCGAAATTATGAGCCTGGCAGGCCAGTTCTACAGTGCTTCGTGGTGGGTCACCACTGCCGATCCTCACCAGAGACAACCTACTCCTTCGGACATTCGCGCGATGCTCCCAGATATCTGTATCAACTCTGGTGCCGAGATCACTTTCGAGCAGCTCAACTTCCACATCAACGGCAGTGACGACTCTGTCAAGGCAGCGATGGCTATCATCAACAGCCTTCCCTTCCTCCAGCGTGCCCAGTGCACCCTGCGTGTCAAGGTCGAGCTCGCCAACGAACACAAGGAGTTCGTCAGTGGCAAGAAGAATGGTAAGATCAACAAGATCATGAGCCAAAGCAACGTGCAAATTGTTTTTGATGGCTTTAATGAGTACAACTTCTACATCGACGTGCGCGGCGCGCAGTACGAAGCTACGAAGAGCGGTCTGGATCTTGTGGAGCTTGAGATGCCGGCTTCCATCTCGTTCCACGTGCCTGATCAGTACCACAAGCGCATCATTGGCATCGGCGGTCAGCACATCCAACGCATCATGAAGAAGTACTCCGTCTTCGTCAAGTTTTCCAACGCCATGGACCGCGGTGGCATTGGCAAGGACGACGATGACATCAAGGTCGACAACGTCATCTGCCGCACTCCTGCGCGCAACGCCGACAACCTTGAGCTTGTCAAGCAGGAGATCATGGACATGGTTGAGAAGGTTGACGCCGAGTTCGTCTCCGAGCCTGTCCCCGTTGACCGTCTCTACCACCGTGAGCTCATTACCCGCATGCCGGAGATTGAAGCCTTGGAGAAGAAGTGGAACTGCAAGATCACGTTCCCCGGCACCGAGCAGGCAAGCGACATCATCACTATCTCAGGTCCTGAGTATCAGGTGCCTCAGGCTTTGGACGAGTTTTTGGGCATGGTACCAGAGACCCACGAGCTCGAATTCCAAACCTCCGAAGAGCTCAGCATGTTTGTCAGGTCTCATGAGTTCCTTCTCGAGACTGCTCAGAAGCTCAGGGACCAATACGAGGTCGATGTTGCCCTAGGTGAACCGAAGGCTGTCATGCAAGGCGACAAGGAGATCGTGGTGGAGAAGCTGATGCTCAGCTACACCCGCAACAACGCTGGCGGTCTCAAAGACGCTATTGACTTCCTCCTTCTCCCCTTCATTTCGCGCGGACTCGAAGCCACTGAGATTAAGGGTGCTATCCCGCGGCCAAAGTCTGACTCGTTTGAGGACAACATGCCCTACTTCGAGTCGAAGTTGCTTCAACGTGCCGAAGCTCCGCTGACCACTGAGTCCCCTACTCGTTCTACCTTTGCGGAAGACGGCCAGCAACGGTCGTTCTTCGACAAGCTGCGCAAGCCTGGCAGTATGAGCAGCTTCAGCTCCTTCCTCGACCGTCGCCGCAACGGGTCCAACTCGCCCGGCTCACTCTTCAAGCATGCATCGTCTAACGCAAGCAAGGCTTCCCTTGTCTCGATGGAATCCCGCGATTCGGGCTACCGCAACCCGTGGAACGACTCGGGCATTGAACTCGAGCACGACACTGCTGGTACTGGTATGCAGGGTCTCGCCGCTCCGTCTAACGGCCATGCTCACTCTAACTCTCACGGCATGTCTGCCAGCTGGGGTAATCTGAGTGCTCCCGCTCCCACTTCCAACGGTGTTGGCTCTACTTCCCGCCCCAACACCTCCTCCAACTCCCTCTCTGGTGCCTTCGAGACCAAATTCCCCTTTGGCACCAATGGAAACGCCTCGACCTCGTCTCTCTCCACCCCGCTCATCCCGGGATTGGGAATGGTCAACGGCCACGGCCAACACACCACCAGCGTCTCCTCCCTCGCCGGAGACATCACGCCCAAGTACGACGCGCGCAACGGGACGTCTCGCCCGGCCTCGCGCGCGGCTCACACCGCTACGAATACTTCTGATGCGAATGCTAGTTCAGGATACCCGGCCCCGATTGGGTCTCAGCGTTAAAGATATCCGGCCCCTTGTCGGGCCTTGCTTTGTTTTTGTGATTTTTGCTTTTTGCTTTTGATGATTTTGATCAGTCCGCTATTTTTCGCAAACGGGGAAAACGGGGTGTTTTGTTTTTCCAACGGTTCACTCTGCTTCTGTTTTATTGGAAGGAAAAGACAATACCCCAACATGCTACTGCGATTTTCGAGAGTTACCGATGCCTGAGCAGAGGCGGATCGGCTTCAGTGTTGGAGTGATGGAAGACGGAGAAGGAGAAGAAAAGTTTACAACTTTGTCCGAGGGTCTCCGACGTCCCTTGCGAGCTTCCGTGTCTGTCCTGCGCAGGCTGGGTCATCTCGCGAGCTACTTTGGGCTGTCGACGAGGGCGAACAGTTTTTTTTTCCGATTGGTTTTTGCGTTGCGCGATGAATAAGGATATACCCGCTTGATTACTTATTATGCTTCTGTACTTGGGTCTCTTGCCACTTTCTCTACTCATTCTTTGACCTCACTGCTATGTCGTGTCTCTCATTGCGCTTCTT
>Ga0265797_10003054_pt1 | contig 27241 bp, 14 predicted proteins | sample P2T30metagenome_FD_192433 | JGI IMG/M metagenome (GOLD analysis project Ga0265797, IMG submission 192433) | Plant litter microbial communities from East Loma Ridge, Irvine, California - P2 T30 | ecosystem: Environmental > Terrestrial > Plant litter > Unclassified | place: USA: California... | reverse complement strand
GACTCAGTCATGTCTGGCCTCCACATCCCGCCTGCAAACCACCACCCCTCACGACGCGTCGCAACACTGAGCGTGAGCCGCCACCTAGGAGGCCCGCACGCCATGTTCGCAACAACATGGCACAGCCCGGCCATGCGCAGCGCCGTCGTATTCGGCTGCGTATCTGCCACCGCGCGCATCGTTTCCACAGTTTGCTTCCCACTCATCCAGCTCTTCGACGTGCCCGGCGAGGCAGCCTGGCTGAGCCGCGCGCTCCGCGACGTCTTCGACCGCATCAAAGTGGGCTGCGAATGGGCCATCTACGTCTTTAACAGCGTAGCCATGAGCTGTACGCTTGCTGTGTCGCGCAACCCCAACTCCGCGCGCTCGGTCATCGATTCGACGCTCAGTACCGCGACGTTACTCTTCCGCATCAAGGACACGTATGTGGCTATCTACCGCGCTAAAAACAGGACCGCAAGCCCCCCTATGGCGCCGGCGCTGAACGTCGTACAGAGCGTAATGGGCGTCGCGATGCTGGTCTCCGTGTGCGTGTCCGTAGCGATGCAGACGCAGGAAGCGGTTCCAACTGGCGTGCCCGCGCCGCAGTGGGCGGGCATCATCACGACTAAATTCGTGGCTAATTGTGCGGATGGACTGCAGACGTCGCTGTCTTTTGCGGCGCTGACGGAGGGGCAGATCAAGGTTGCGGCGAAGGTGGTGAGGTCACTTTTGGTGCTGATTCAGGGGTTGTCGACTTTGGCGAGGGCGGGGTTGGAAACGTCGATTGCGTATGCTGGGTAGATGTGTGGTGTGCGTCAAGATCTGAGAGTGCGTGCATGTATGAGATAGTGGTTGAGATATACAGGGTCGATGTAGCTTGTTGTACAGAAGCAGGTCGAAGCGCTTGTTCGTGAGCCTGTGAAGTGTCCTTGCTAGCATGCTTGTACTGTCCTTCACCTGCGTACACCTGCTAGCGTCTTTCAACGCGTACAAAGTATGAACGCGCTCGTGTCTAACTTGTCAAGCTTCAGGACACTGAACGCCATGTCGTTGACTCACATAACACGAGGTCCTTCTTACCCTTCATTTGCAAAACCTAGTCTAATACTGATAATCTTGGAGAGCATGGTTGCAGCTTTGTGTTTCATCTCATCTCAAATCAGACGGTATGCTCTAATTCCACGCGCGCTATGCAAGACTGAACACCATCTATCCCAAAAACGCCTCGACCAAACGGGGTATTAACCATCTCCATCTCAACCTCATCTCCTCCCCTCCCCGCTCTCCTCACCCACCATACTCTCACGACTCTTCCTCCCACTAAGTCCCCTTATCAACCCCCCCAACGTCCCACTAAAACTTCTCCCCCGCCCACCCGGCACACTCCCCTCCTCCGGCCCTGTCTGCCGCCGACTCAATGGCTCGCCCATCCCATCTCCATCCGCACTGATACCCAGTACACTTTGCCGTCTCTCACCCCTGAAACTCTCCTTGCGCTTGAGATCCTGCACCATTGCGCTGAGCGTGGTACTCAGCGGACTTGCGAGCAATGGGCCCTGTGCGCGGATACGTTCGGCGGTGCGGAGGCGACGTAGTTGTGGCGTTGAAGTGCCCGGCGTAGTTGGAATTTCGGTCTGCGATTTTCCGCGCGTGGGTGTGCGTGGGGGGATGAGTTCGGGGTCGGAGCGTGCGGTTAGGTTGGAGGAGAGGGGTGCGGCTTCGGAGGGGAGGATTGGGGTTGAGGTCTGGCGGGGGAGAGGGGGGATGTTGGAAGTCGTGCTTGGTTCGGTCCAGGTGTTTTCGGACATGAGGTTGGTGTTCATGGCGGGTGTGATTGGGCGAGTTGTGTCTGGCGAGGACGCGCGGTTTGTGGATGAGCGGCGTGTAGTACTTCCGCCCGCCTCGTCGTGGTAAGGGTCTTCTGCGAGGTTGATGGCGTCTTCAGGCTCTGGTTCGCGGTCTTCGTCGTCGTCGTCATCTCGTTGTGGACGGCCGGTGGTGATGAGTGCTACGCCGAGAAAAGTCATGGCGCAGCCGCCGACGAATTTGCCTGCGTCGTCGCCAGATGTACGTTCGAAGTCGCGGTATAGCACGGCAGATCCGAGAATGACAGAGAGTGTGAAGAGGACGAATTGGACGGGAATGACCTGTGTGGCGTCGAAGCGTTGGAGGGCGCGGTTGACGTATTTGATCTGCATGATTGCGGTGGTGATGAGGACGAGGAGGAGGACGTAGAAGACTGGGAACGTGACGACGCGCCAGAGGCGGTAGGAGAGGAGCGAGGATACGCCTTTGGTTGAGAGAGCTGTGTAGCCGCCTATGGCCATGTTAGTACGTGCATTCAAGTCTTCCAGCTTAACTATGAGAGAACATACCAAAGAGCCCAACAAGCCCCAAATCAATCAACACACTCTTCTCCCCATATCGATTACTCGCCCACATCAACACCAAAATCACCCCCACCGTCACCCCAAGATACGTCTCAAACTCCCACGCCGTAATCAGCTTCCAGATCTCATCCGGGCCCAGCTTCGGATTATTATCATTCGCACTGAGCACAACCGTCACAGCACCGCCCACAGCCACTATCACGCCCAGCGCATCACGTTTCCGAAACGGCTCTTTCAGCATAAACGGCGCAATGATGCAGTTCGATATCAGCGCCACGACGCCCAGCGGCGACACAATCGACGCAGGCGCGAAGCCGTAGGCGAGAAAGTTTCCAGCTTCGCCGACGGTCATGAGTATGATGCCAGCCCACCAGTACGGCGACTTGAGGTACGATGACTTCTGCTTATATGCGCCCTCCGCTTCTTCCTCCCCATCTACCCGTTGTAAGAGCGGTTCGTTCTCCGAAGCGCCATTCCTCTTGCTGCTACCGAAACGCGATAGACTTGTCCCCGATGCGCTGCGCTTCTTGCGCTGTCGCTCCTTCTCTTGCAGTTCTCGTTCCAGGCGTATGTGTGCGTAGCGCTGCATGTTTAGGGCGAAGGAGATGAGGACGTTGCCGACGATGGCGGTGATGATGCCGATGAGGGAACTCCAGTTCTCGCCGTACAGGGGCTTCTTCTTGGTGATGCTAAGGAAGCCATTGTCGAGTGTGGTGGTCGATATTGATGCGTAGCTGGGCGGTGGTAAACGCATGTTGCGCGGCTTGTCTGGAGGTCGTAATGGCGGCTCGCGGCGGCGTAGAGTTCGTGAAACAAAGATATACACACTAGAATACTATATACACATATTCAAAAAGACTCAATACCCTCCGGACCGCAGTGAAGGTCGCGTCGGCCGTGCAACTCGACGATGCCGTTATGCCGCGAAACGTGCAGGGTTTCTGCCGCCGATCTTTCACATGACGACAAGGCGATCCAAGCTTGCGCGCTAGAAGGCGTCACTGTGCAGCATCACAACCACATGTCGCTGGAGTCTAGACACAGGTCTATACACTTTGAGATGGAGGTCGTTTAGGGATGCTGCGCAGGCTTGGGTCATTATGTTGTTCTCGTTCTCAGTGTCTATTCCTTGGGGTGCAATCGTACCATACAGATGCCTGTTTGTTCGTCTTCTGCATGTCATGAGATGCTGCAAGATGTCACGACTACGTACAGATGAAGCTGCAGCCATCCTGAAGAAACTGCCTATTACGCACTTAAGATTTTCATACGATGCAAAAATGTTATACACTACGAATTTCGCTCTCAATCCTTTCTTCCATGAAGCAGAAACCCACAGATCATGCCCATGTCATGCTTCGCTGAACTCCATCTTTTTTGAATGAACCAATATCCTACACATCTCCTTCCTCCTCTCTCACGATGCTCCGACCTATAGCTCAGCCATCTCCTCCGCCTCAACCGCACCATTCGCACCATCCTGTTCCATCTTCTCGTCCACATCCGGCTCCGCAGCCAACAACTTGATGCGCGCCTCAACCGCATCCTCTCCAACCACGGACTCCTCGACCTGCGCCTTGCGAATGAAGACCGTGTGCCAGCGCTTGCCCCACGCCCGAATGATGTTGACTTCCTCCTCGGTGAGTCCGCCGCTCGACTGCTTCTCGATGAGTCCGTCCGCAGCACCCTCTGCAACACCGCGCATCGAGTCCTCGATGTACTTAGACAGCTCGCGGGCATTATCCCTTTCCTTAGCAAGGGTGGCTTCGACCATATCGATTTGCTCCTGAGGAAGGCCTTTCTGCAGACGCGCAGACGCGATCTGGCGGTTCCGATTCGTCACCTTGGCGACGGTGTTGGACACCATTTCGAAGACCCAGGACTCGGTGAGAGCCTCTCCGGCGCCCATGTGACTACCAAACACCCATTGAATGACCGTCATGGGCGCGAGGATGGTGTAGTTGAGCAGAATGTCGATGATGCGGACGGCGACGCCCGGCTGGTCTTTCCAATACTCAACGACGGAGGCAACGATTTGGCGGCGTGCGACTTCGTTTTGGGAGAGTTCGAGCAGGCGATCCTTGCCGCGCTCAATGCAAGAGAGGACGTGGGAGAGGGACTTGGCGCCGAGGCGGCAGATGGCGGTAACGAAGGCGTCAGTTGAGGGGACGAGGACTTCTGCGACGCCGTGCTCCAAGGCCTGCTCGTGGATCTTGTCGATGGTGATTTGGATGTCTTCGGGGGGAGCCTTCTTCCTGAGCTGGGCGAGCAGAGTCTGGCCTTCTGCAGCGTATGGGGTTTCTGATGGACTGTCAACAGACTGATTTGATACAATGAGTGCAGGGACGTACGCTGATTGTCGTATTTGAAGTCGGGGCTGTTATCCGCGTCCAGGCGCTCAGGGATCAAAGCATGCATAGGGTCAGGCAGCGTAGATCGAATGCGCTTCGCGAACGACAAGCGGATCTCCTTGTCAAGCGCTGCGAGAATGAACGCCTTTTGTGGATGGAGGTTTGACTTCTCGAGGTTATCCAGCCTACAGGAACATTAGCTCAGTTGGTCAAAAACATCAGATCCACTTACCATTCAGTCCATCTCCACCTAAACTCGAAATTGCTGAGATGATGTGAGAACCAGTCCAGGAATCGGTATCCGAGCTCGAGATCCAGGTACGACAGGTTCTTGTAGATGGTACGGATAGCTCGCCCAAGCGACGGGGCGATGGCGGCAGGAGCAACCTTGCAGCACTGGGTAATGAGTGCATGATAGTACACGAGCTTGTGCTCAGCGCTCGGAAGCTTGAAGAGTTGAGAGAAGACAGCGTCGATGACCATATCCTCCGACTTGTACTGGAGCTTGTCACCATTTGACTCTCGAAACTTGTCAAAGGCAGTGCCACGCTTAGCAAACGTCTCAGGGGCCCAGAAGCAGTCCAGGTCCACGAGGAACTTGGCGACCATCTCGCGGTTGAAGTCCATCTGATTGACCGTGTCGACAATGACATCTCGGATGAGTGACGAGGAGACATCGCTGGTCTTGGGAACTGTATCGACCTCCTGGTCGGCGAAGAGGGAGAAGTACGCCTCTGGGAAGATAGGCCTCGAGCCGGGGTTGACAGGTGATGGGATCGTGAAGGTGGGGAAGGCGTGTGTCTGCGGAGCTGTGGGTAGCGAATCATCGTCTGCCTTCTCGACAGTCTTTGACAGGGCGTCGGCGTCGAAGCGTGGAAGACATGCAAGGGGAAATTCGGTCTCTCCCTCCTTTGAGAGCTGTGCTTGAAGCAGACCGATAACACTGTGGTACTTCATGAGCTTCGCTTCTTCCACATCGCCAACGTAAGAATGAATCAGGCTCTCGATTGGCACCATGTTGCCTGCCACAATGCCAGTGTTCCTGAGCAGCTGCTGTGCTTGTTCGTGAAAGCGGCTGCCGCCTGAGACGATCGCGTACGGAATGGTAAGAAGAATGATCTTGACGAGCTCGATGCCGACAACCTATTCACGTTAGACTTGTAGTAAGCAAGAATCGAAAATGCCTACATCGTTCTCGTTTGCGCTCTGCAGATCTACGACTGTGTCGAACAGCTGGCCAAGCAGCGCAAAGACACCGTCGTCCTGGTACAGGGGCTGCAGACAGGCAAAGAAGCGTATAAGCAGCTTGAACTCCTTCCACTCGCCAGCGTTCAGTGCCTCCTGTGCGCGGTCTCCAACACGCTTCATGGCCTCGATGGCCATCTCAGGCTTGACCTCGTTTCCGTAGAGTGCGACGGCGGCGATGAAAGGGATCTTGAGGGGCTGCTCGATGATGCTATAATCTGTCAGCAAAGTGGCCCATGGCGCAAAGACACCGGACAATCTTACAGCTGCACCCAGATGTTGAAGACGTCGTTCCGGAGCCTCTCGTCGTCAAAGTTCTCCCCGAATACCTTCGCAATCTCCACGGCCTCGTCCTGGGCCAGCTTCGTCGGAGAGCTCGCAATATTCAGCAGCAGTCGGCGAAGTTTTGGGAACGCCGGCTCCTCGTAGCGGCGACGTGGAGGCGCATCGTCCTGGCGGCGTCGCTGGGGACCGCGGCCCCTGTCGCGAGAGTAGTTGTCGTTGTCGTCTATGCACGTTAGTCTTATGGGGACCTCGAGAGCGCTGCAGTGAAGGCCTACCGTCGCGCCGGCGCTTGTTGCCTCCTCCACGGTACCGATCCCCATCGCGTCGGACATCAGGCTCCTGCTTGACGTCCATGTCTGCCATGCCTGACACAACAGCAGCTTCTGCTCGAAGACGGAGAGTTTCTGGCGAAGCTTCGCGGTACTGGCGGTCGTAGCGATAGGCGCGTCCGCGAGAGTCGTCAGGGTCGTGGTACTTGGAGATCTTGGGCGCGTGAAAATCGCCTTGTTGGCGTGAACGATAGTTGCTGGCGCGATTACGTCCAAGGCGAGGCTCCCTGATGGGTCGTGGTGTTCGGTCGCCAAAGTCGAGGCTCCTTCCGTGACCGTGAACAGGGCCACTAGCGCCGTTTAGGATACGCAGGCGCAGATCTTGGCGCGCTTCCTCGACCTCCATGGGCACATCATCCACCAACGACATCGCAACACTCGAATCTTTGGGTGCTGATAGTAGGGCCCTTCGCTCTGGCGCGACGAACTCCATGTCAACGTCGATGAGGTTTTCGCGACCGCTGGGCGGATTCTGATTCCACGTATCCGTGCCTCCATCCATGTTGAGATTCATGGCTTGATTTTGAGACTCGTTAGCTTCAAACTACAGCCTGGCTGTCCTCAAAGATGTCGACGGACTGCCTGTTCTAGTCGTGGACTGGCCAGCCTTTGAGTCTTGTTGGCTATCAGGTCTTCAAGCCACCAGAGTCGTTCTTTGCTGTAAAGGTTGCCGCAAGTGTGGTGGAGAAGGAGAAGTGTGTAGAAGTACCGCGGGAGCAGTGATATATATATGGACCAGCAAACGCCTGCAACGCCTTCAAAGCAGGTAAAGGCAGACTCCAATATCACCTGTCTCGACGTTGCAGCAAAAGCTCATGGTCGACCAGCTCAAGGAAGCCGTTGATCAAAGTATAGCCTGTATATCCTCAACACGTAAGTTAGTATTGGGACTTCTTACTTGACTTAAAGGCGATCCGAGATAGACGCGCTATCAGTTCAGGTGGTAGAGTATTGTTGTAGCCCTCAAAGCTGGTAGCTGCTGCTGTTCTCGTCAATCACGAAGTATCGGCCCCCATGGTGGGATCCGAGTGAGAGACTTAAGGTATGTAGCTCACGTCTCAACAAGAATGTCGCCTCGATCTCCACTTGCGTAAGCCCACGCACTGTAAGTAAAGCAGTGTCACTCGAAACTGCTAGTATGCAAACATCGCATTCACGCAACAAGCCAACACACAAACATGCAAATGAGAATACTGGATGGTTTTGCCAAGGGGAAGTCTATCGATCATAGGTGCAAACTGCCATCATCGAAACGCCGAAGCAGTAAGACAGCTGGCCCTAACGCCAGTAAGCGCGGATACATCTCATGCGCAGGGCATTCCCGACATGTAAATATCTCCACTCCGGTACTGATCAAGGTTCAGAAGCCCACTTGCCATCATGCGAATGGTCCGCCACTCCTTGTTTTCCCGTCGCTAAGAAGTCATCCGCCGTTGCACCACAAGCCCGAAATGTGAAGGTCCCATTCCTCTCACCCCGTGTCCATGAGTGGACGAACGAACCTCGAATTAAAAACTCCCCCATGCAAACCCGGTGACGCATTGCAACCTATGCTGTCGCGCAACCCGAACACCAGAAGCCATCCGGGGATGCTTGTAATCGGCAGTTCCCCTAATTTTGACACTTCCACAATCCCTTCGTTGACAGCCATCCTGCTCGCCAGTCGACAGAAGAGGAGACAAAGGAGAAATTCATGGGTGCCAGACCGTAAGATTGCTGTGGAGATGGTATGGCAGGCGTCCGGAAAGAAAGCATGCCAGGTCAATCTTGGAAAATGTGAAATCCGGTATCATTCAGACGCGCTCAGTATTGCAGGAAAGGGCGTACACGTCGTAGCATACACGTCCAAGAAAACGACGCCCAACCAAGATTCCATTTTGCATCTCATCGGGCGAAAGCATTGAGCTCGTGAGCGGTGGGGCCAACAAGTCACGCCACTTGGGCAAGAATTTCGTTATGTGGATCAAGGCAGACGGCCTTAATCCAGTCTCGCAAGCATTTGATCCTTTGTCAATGGCTTGAAGTTCGGCGATTCGAAATCGAGACCACGAGAGGCCAGTGTTGCGCGGATGTGTTGTGGCACGAGCTGCTGATTGAGGTGAGGGGCAATCGACAGTTCTATGTGAATTAGACATGCATGCATGGACCAAATGTGAAGACTTACCGTGAAGAGTGAAGTTGTAAATTTCCGGCATGTCACGCGCTGGTCCATTGGGATGACGCGAATCGGGCAGGCGGGTGGTGGGATCCCTCAACTCGTCGAAGAAGGGATGCACCATAGCATCGATGGCCGAAAGCCGCTGGGTAGGGGTGTACTCCAAGAGTTTCGAGATGAGGTCGATCGCATTAGGGTCGGCCTTCCGGAACACCTGTGATGCATAAGCGTGGCACAACAATTATCAATGTGAGCTCGATCATACCTTACTGAACGGATGAGGCTTGATCTGTGGGAACTTGTGCTCCATGTAGTTCGGATTCATGGTGCGGATCTGATCCCGTGTGGGAGTGCCGAGGACTTTGATGATCTCTACAAGCTGGTCAATGCCTGACTCGCCAGGGAACAGCGGCTGGCCCAGCATAAGCTCTGCCATTACGCAACCAGTTGACCAAACATCTATATCAACTTGTCAGCGAAGGAACCAAAGATTTCGCGAGAGGTTCTTTACCAATCTTGGTGGTGTAGTTGGTCGCGCCGAAGATGAGCTCTGGTGCTCGGTAGTATCGCGAGCAGATGTACGACACATTTGGCTCGTTCTCTACGAGGATCTTGGCGCTGCCGAAATCGCAAAGCTTCAGAACACCGGTAGACGGGTCCAGCAGGAGATTCTGGGGCTTGATATCCCTGTGGCAGATACCCTGCGAGTGGATGTAGGCGAGGGAGCGGAAGAGCTGGTAGATATAGAGCTTGACTTCGAGTATGGGCATGACGGTTTTCATCTTGTTGAAGTAGCGAGACGCGCGGTAGACGGTCTCGGGAACGAATTCGAGCACGAGATTGAGGTAGACTTCATCCTTCTGTGGCTGACACGGTTAGCTGCACGGTACGCAGGCGGAGGGGCAATTGCAGACACGTACCCGCTCGCCGTTGTTGTAGAAGAAGGCCTTGAGCTCCACGATGTTGGGGTGCCGGACGATGCGCATGATTTGCAGTTCTCGGTTCTGTGAATGGTCAGGAAACGCGTGGTTCACGTCGCGTCACATGCGCAGCAGACTGACCTTGAAGCGCTTGTCTTGAAGTACGCGCTTGATGGCGGCGTCTTCTCCACTCGGCGACAGCTTGGTCTGGAAGACGACGCCGAAAGAGCCGTTGCCCACGATCTTGCATTGGGTGTATGCCAGATCTTTGTACTCGCCGGTTTCGCCGTCCTGGACCTTTTCGCGGATGACTTCTATTGGGCTATCAGCACTGCAGGCGGGCGTGGAGCACAGGATGCGACTTACCGCCCATTCTGAGAGACGAGAAGGCCGACGGCCGGTTCGTGCTCATTGTTTGGTGTTATGCAACGAGGGGAATCCGCCAAGCTCAAGCGGAAAGCGGGCTACAGCTGGACAGAGTGCGTGGCTAGCTTCTGTGGACGTGGTTGAGGGGTTCCGTGGCGGGCGATAGGTGGTAGGGTTGGCGGTAAGTGGAAAGGTGAGGTGAGGTGAGGTAGGTCGTGGGTCCACGCGAATGACGTTGGGGGTAAGGTGGGCTGAGGGAAATGAGGGCAGGTGCGGCTAGTCACGCAAGCAGCGATGCTGGAAGCTGGCAGCGGGAGATGAAGAGCGAGGTGAAGAGGGCACAGGAGGTCAAGGTGAATAGTAATTGGCGAAGACGGGAAGAGGAGCTGGCGCGGGTGCAGGAGAAGTGTTGGGTTCCCTCAAGCGACCGGAGAGGGGTCAAGAGTAGTAGTTTTAGCGCAGTCAATCACGAGGACAACTCAGGACAGTCAGCCAACGCGCGCAAGGACAATTAGTGGCGGCGGAGTGAATGGATGGACCTGCAGAAAGCCGCGACTCAGTAATTGATGATTTCAAGGTGGCTGCGGTTGGCGGAGGCAGGAGCGACAGCCTGCGCCTGCCTTGAAACAACGTCACCAGGCCGCACCGCAGCCTCTCGGGCGTTTGCAGTGCTGCGAGGCGCGCCTAGCATTCACCGACTGCACGGCTGGCTGCTCGCGAGCCCTCTGTGGACTCGAACCACGCGTTGCCTTTGCAGAGGCCCAACTTCTTCATGTTTTGATGCTCTGCACATGCTCCAATACCTGAAACCACCCAGGGCGCGCGCGCATCCACAGAACGCATGGCCCACCCCTCCACGTGAGCATCTATATCTTCGCTGGCGCGTGGCTTGGGGCATCTCAGGTGGAGCCAGCTCTCCAATAGGGATCCGCACTTGACCATGATCATACCACACAGAAACCGCAGCAGCACGCTTTAGTCCCTCAACCGGGTGTCACTGGCTGTGCTTCTTTTGGCCCTGTCCAGCACCGGAGACATTTGCGTCTGCGGCCGCGTTTCCTCAATGCTTTCCAGTCTGTGAGCGCCCGCGGCCAGTGAAGAAATTATGCGACGTGCGAACGCCCATGCAGGTGCGTTTATTTGCACGACAGCCCGTCAATCAAAGCACTGCCGCCGCTAGTGGTGGGTGGTTTCGTTGATCAAAACGCCTTCGGTTAAGGCTGGCTATCCCCAAGGCTGTTGCAACACAATATCAAGCTCCAAGACCTTGAAAGTCTTCAACATCCAGCATCTGCCAAACCAAGCTGTCGCAGCAACTCATGCCTCGCTTGATGACCGCGCCCCTGATATATTACGACACCGGTTCGCCTCGTTCTGTGGCCGCATCTGCATGCGTCTCCACAGTTTTACGAGCACCTGACGCCCTCTCTCGATCCCTGGTCCTAGCAAGCTACCTGCAGCTCGCTGTTCAGTTACGAAAAGCACAGCTAGCGGTACCTACCTGCACAAATATTGGAACTCTGCCATGTTGCTCCGCTATGCAACAACGTTGCGTTTGACGACTCTATGTGCTTCAAGACACCACCGCAAATGCTGTCAACAACTGACGAGACAGCGGAGCTTCAACACGAGCACAAGCACAGGCCCTAACATTCGGCTGGACGAGGGTTACACACACAAAATTCGAAATCTGCCTTAAGCTAGATCGAGCCAAAGGTGCAGGAACCGACATGTTCGCATCGCATCATGACGCCGACGTTAGTCTATTCAGATTCAACACTTGCTAGATTTGCCTCCTCCAAACCCGCGCCATACGACATCGTTCAGGTTTCGACGTGCAGAAGAACGCGCCAGCAGCAACATGCAGCCTGCTCAGTCAAGATGAAGCTGAAACACTTAGCGATTTGCTCGACGCTGTGTGCATAGCTCAGTCGACTATCGAATCCAGGCGTGGTTGAACACACGTCAATCTGCAGCTTCGTCAGCGAGCCGTCTGTCCGTGAATGGGCCGATAGCGGTCACGTGATGGCTGGACCACCACTCCTCATGCAATTGGAACCGAACAGAGTCACAGTCTCACCATGAAGTGCATGATCGCCAAGCCCAACATATGCAAGATTTTTCTTGTTGCTTGATCAAACCAACCACCATCACCTGAAATTCAAAGGAAGCAATATTTTGGTCGGCGGTTCCTCTGCTTGCTGTGAACGACAAAAACTCGATTCGAATCATTCACAGCATCCTCGTCCAACTGACCATCCGACTCTGCATGTGGGAGAGAAAAGCCCCTAGCTTCTTTCATCAAGCCGCCTATGGATCGAGTACTATTCGCAGACAAGCCACAACTATCCGAGAGCCGTACGAAGGTACTCGTAGTTTTTGAGTCACCGGCTTCGGCTGTACCAGTGTGTGGGAGCGCCATAGTGAACGCCCAGATCAGATCGATGTATGACTGACCGCCGCAAGATCTAAGACAATGCGGGAGGAGCCGTAACATCAAAATGATATACACCCCAGCGTAGAAAATGCATTGGTCAGCGCAACAGCCACCATCAAGAGGCGTTTGCAAGGCGCTGGACTTTTCAATGACTTCCAACCGTTTTGCCCGGGAACTGCATCCGACTTGATAGCAAGAGCTCGGCATACGAACGAGCTCTTTTTGTTGTGTCAACCTTCAGGACCCACTGGACGCCTTTCGTCTCGTACAGGCTTCACATGATTGATTCGTCATCTCCCAGGATCTGGCATTCAGCCCTGTGGAGCGGCCTCTCCTACCCACGGTACTTTCGTGCCATGGACGCAAATGAAATTGAACACAGAAGCTGTGTACCTCTCTGACGTTATACATGCGGAGAATTTGCTGCCAATGAGACGCAGCTTTAACTGATCCGTCACCGGTCTGACCTGGGAGTGTCGTGGTCTTCAGGCGCTAGATGCACCGGAGCGCCATGCAGTGCCCTCGTGCAACTGCTGTATCCGGCTACCGACATCGGCCGGAACGCCAATAGCGTTCACTGCAGATGTCATTCCTGAGGCCCATGGTGATGCTCGACGTCCCGCAATGCTACTCGCTCTCGATGCATGGAGTCCTAGCCTATGCTTTCGTCCGGAATGCAACGCTCCAAGATGTACAGCTTTGTGCACAAGGAAGATGAGCGGACGGACTACCAATTTGAGCAATTCCAGCTTTCTTCAGCGTACAAATGGACGCCGTGGAGGTGACCATACATCTGTAAAGATGATGGCCGGAAGCCGGGTGGTATCTTCACTGTAACGATATTACCCCATGCTGCACGCTGCCATAATACTAACTGGATCGCTGCTCGCTGGTACCACAAGCTGTGAGATACCGTCGGGAGCAAGGACCGCCACTACAGATTCTGCAAATGTCCATTCTCAACAGTACGACTTGAAGTGAGGCTCAACGGGTGTACGGCGCTTTGAGCGGTACTACACTCCGGATTGGAATTGACATCAGCCACTGTGAGAGAAAGATCTTGTTCGTACGGAAGCATCGACGATCTACGCTGACAGCAACTGCGACAAATCTACCTTCGCACGCATAGGTTTTTTCTTGAGAATGACAACTCCTGACTGACAACTACAGAGACTTGGGATTCATGTAGACGTTTTCCAGAGTGCGTAAGCTGCAAGACTCCGCCATCGTCATCAGTAATCGGGACCCGAAGCGGTACGTAGAACTTCAAAGTTCAAACTCCCATCTCTTTCTCGATACTGCAACAGTGCAACCATGACTTCCAAAAACTCACAACCACCGCCACATACTCCCTTTACAAAAACATTTCGCACGCCTCCGTGCCATTTTCAGCCCCTCGTCCAAGCAAAAAAACGCACACTCAACCCCATCAAGCTCACGTCACACCGACACACCAGACCTCGCATGAGACATTCTGACCGATCAAGGCGTACACCGCAGCATCGTGCATGACTCCCCCCTCCCCCTCCCTCAGCCGCAGTACCACGCATAAAAGAATCCTCATTAGCATGCACGCACAACAGTTGCGGTGAAAGGTCCTTCAACTTTAACGAAATCCCAATCTCAATTGCAATTCCCCTCGCATTGCGATGCGACATATCATCGTCCCTTGAATTTGACCACATTTTGGTTCGCCGATGTCTCGGAGTCCAGCGACTCCGCGCGCCGGCGCCGATCCGGATGTTGCCGGCGTCTAGTGCGGACCGTAGATGAAGGGAGTTTTCTGGGGAAGATCGTAATTTTACGCACGTGCGGCGAAGGTCAGCCGGATGCTCGACGTTCGGAATGCGTGGGGAGATCGCAATTTTATACACGTGGTGTCGTTGGAGTGCGTTTTGACGATGGTCGGCAAGTAGTAGTTTGCAATTCGACAACGTCCAAGTGGCAATGCCTTGCTATCTCGATGACTTATACGTGTGGCGGTAATGTACTGCATCTCGATTGTCAGTGTTTACCATGAGATATATCGTAGGTATGAAATAATTGAAGAACAATTCATATGTCCTGATGAGCTCGTGCTGACGGGGGCCTTGATTTGCTCATCTCAATGTTGGAAGTGTCGAGATTTGTTAGTGGAGATGTGGAAATGAATACGAAAAGCTCCAAAGACTATCTGGCCGTCAATTTCGCAGTATTAGTATCGACACCACTTCATGTCTCGGGTGGGTGTTGCGTCGCTGCTAAAGAAACTCATTTTCACAAGGGGCTTGAGGCATGTAAGCACTTGTGCTGACGGTCGGCGTGACATGTCTCCATGGTTGTCAACCAAAATTATCACGAGAGGTGTTGTGAGCATTTATTCATGGACCAAGTTGCAAGTAGACGCTTGTGGTTTGGTTCGAATCGTATCACAGCGTGTCTTAGCTGAGACATCGTATTGGTATTGTGTCGTATGCTGATGTACCCTATCCGAGTTCTGTGGTTCAAGGGTGAATGAAGAGAGAACGTGATGTAGGGATTTGCGATACAGCAAGCACAAGACTTTCCCTGATTATCGTATTACCATGTGTGGCATCTAGTGTGTCCTGAAAAGTATCACGTTATAACTATGCAAAATATAGTCATACGCAGTCAAGTAAGATACATTGCGGGTTCTAACGGAGATAGGTTCAGGAGGACTGCGGACAAAAGCAAAGCTGTCTAGTAATGATCGAAACACTTCTCCATCGTTCAGGTCGTAGATAGATTGCGTCTATGAGCATGTCATCGTGTGGTACGTTCGCAGACCGATTTGTCCGAATTGCACCAGCTTGAATCGTTTGCGCTTCCTCCCAGCCTTATGGTATAGACATATGAGGGAGCTCATGTTGAAATTCATCAATTTTCAGAGTATCTCGAACACTAAGGTCCGCAAGTTACGAAGCACGTATTGGCCAGTGTTACAATGATTTCTTGAAACAATGCCTTCACTTCGATGCTGTCGTGATGATGACGTTACAGTCAAGCTCAGCACACTACGACGTTTATGGCTCGTGCCGCTTGGTGATGGCAGTATGCACGTGTTGGTTGTTGTTCGCCTCATCTGTGGTCCTTCTGGTATGCGCCAATCGTACTTCTGCATCAGTGTGATTGTATACTTTGAGCGACTTGCGAGTCTTCCTCGCATTGCTCTCCAGGCTTCACTTTTTCCAGTCGTCGTTCTTGGTCGGTAAATGCTGGAACATCTGACCACTTACACACGGCAGGCTCCGTGGGGATAGTTAGGTGGGGAAAGGAGCCTACCCCCAAAGTTCACGGAAGATGACTCTGACGTTACCCAACAATCGCGTCATCCCGGATTGCGAAATCGCCCCAAAGCTTTGCAAAAGTGTCTTCTCCGAGGGGAGAAGGTCTAAACGTTCAAGACGGAAAGCTCGGATGTGATTGAAGTGACAGAGCGAATTCACCAGAACACACTTAATGACGTGTACCCGATAGCTATCTCAAGGTCCAAACCACGCAGGGTGATCTAGGCTTGGGCACGAGAGAATCTTGCATTGTATGAAGGAGCTCAAATCTAAGCACGATGAATACTCGCAGCTCATGAATGCTCTTGAGGTTTCAGTGGCGCAACACGACGACAGACGGATGAGCGTCACGAGCCAGGTATGTAAGCGGTGATTCAGCTCCTCATCCCGTCTGGCGACAGATACCGGCCACGTGCACACCCCTTGGGTAGCTATGCAGATGGACGCCTTTCGCCTGTTGTCCTCATCATCTAAGGCAACTCATGTGTCCACGAGTGATCAAACACATATGAAGACTAAGGCAAAAGAGACTTTCCCTTTGCATCGAGTCTCGCGAAGACTCGGTGGCTCTATCGGATCGACTGGCGTTACGCTTCGTTTGCACCAGTAAATCACCACAAAGTCTTTCAGTTCCACCACATCCGCGAGACAAGGGTCGGCTTTCTTTACCAGTGGTCTCGCATGCACATCTTTGCTTTGGCGTGGATCTCAAGTCAGCGATGCCCCATCACGTACGAAGGTGCTCGTTTTCACTGTGTCAACCTTCAGAACGCTTTAAATGCGAAAGTGTCTATCGAATGAGTACCTAGACCTTCGTGTGACCTGGGTCTGTTGAGCTCACGCGTACTGCTGAACCGGGCGTAGCTCGGGGTAAAAAGATGCAGCTCCTTGATGCTAAGTATCATCATTCGATCGATCGCATCTAGTTGGTGGAATTTGCCTTGGTTCTTGGCAGATTTCGGGTGTCGATAGCAGAAACTGTTGAGCTTGCTCTCATAATCCAGAGAAGAGACCAGTTCATGCTTTAGATGTTGTGACGTGTGGGAGTGTTGTTCTCAAGATCGCGAAGCCGAAGCGAGAGAGGCTTGTTCGAATGGTATAGCATTCTCTCATTGAGTGATACTGCGCCACTGAATGCAAGACAGGATATTTCTCCTCCGTGGCACCTGCTGTTGCTTACCTTCAACTGCCGGCGTCATCATCTATCGGGACCATTTGCAAGACTTCAGCATCTCCCATCGCACGGCGCTTGCCTCTCTCCCATCTTGCGTCTTTGTTACTTCTGCCCTTATTCCCTGAAGGTTCGTGACCCCGCCTTGTTGAGTTCCTAGCGGAGATGGCCCGCTGCTAGAAAGAGAATGAGACGCACTGCTGGTAACTAGCAGACTCTGCACCACGGCATCGTGAGCAGTGCGGGGCAAGCCTTGTCTATGATCTTTTGCCAGAGTAGTGCCGGTGGCGTCAATCAGGTGCTTTCTCAGGCGCACTTGGCTCGCCTACTGTGTCCTTTCGCGACTCCCCAGAGCGCTAAGCAAACAGTGGAAATAAGCACTGATAGAGTTCTTCCGATCAAGCGACGCTGCGACAACGTTCTTCTTGTCGGAGTTTTCGGTCGATCGGCAAGTTCAGTATATAAGCAAAAGGCAGTTTTGACGTGAGGTGCAACTGAAGAAGTGGCTATGATGATTTAGGACGCTTCAAGGCGCTAGGTCACCACGGTAGACGTCTGCATGCATGCTGAGGATGCGCGAGGGTCCCAAGGCGATTAAGTTCGAGAGAGTGACGCATCGCCAGCGCAGGAGAGCAGGACGAAATGATTCGAGAGCTTGTCGATGAAGATTGGGGCCAGTAGCTATCTTGTTTCCAAGATGGCCTTGCTCAAAGACCAATCATGCTTGAGACAGCGAACGAGTTAGATGCAGGAACTGCCGACAAAGAGAGATCACGACAGTACCAGTTTTGAAACAAGACACTGCTGCTTCTGAGGCATGGTCTGTGGCTAGACAACGCGCAACCTGCTGTATCGCGCAACTTGCAGCCGATGCCCTGCAGGCTGCGTGCAGTATCGTGGACGCTAAGAGAGCCTTGTTGAGCGAGAGACAGTGTTCGACCATTATGCAGACTGCGCGCCAGTGCTTATGTTCCATTGCAAATCGCAGCATGTCTTGCAGTGGGCAATGTTTTGCTTCTTGATAGGATAGACTTCGGTGGAAGCATCGTGCGTTTCAGATATTCGTTCTATCCACTTTGTTGCTGGAACATGGAAAGAAAATTGCGTTTTGATCGAAGGGTGATCATGTTACAGCCACTGCACTGGTCTCTCGTGCCTGTGGAGAGCATCTAGACTCGTCTGCGATGGTTGGTCGTGTCGTCGATAACGTCACTCAAAGACTGCATCGGTAGTCCATAGTCCATATGCCCAGGCATTACGGCCATATCGATGCAGCCAAAGCTTCGTGGTCAAGATCTGCAAGCCACCAAGCAGATGGATTGTGATGAATAGATGCCTGAAATCGGACGAACTGCGAGGATTGAAACGTTGCAGCAAATGCTCACACCATGCCAGGCATTCGTTATCTCATGTTCAGGCCATTGTTGAAGCCTTGACCTGCCGCTAATCCCTGTGAAGTCATGGCTGTTACGGATTTACTTGTTGATCACGGTACGGCTTGGCCTCTTAAGATAACCCTGCCAAAGCTTACTTGATATAATGGTAGGAAGTATCAAGCGTTGATGTATACATCTTGGCGACCGCTCGAATAGTTAAATTGCCTTCGGGGGTCTCGATCTTGCCAGGTGATGCGGATTCGGATTCGAGAATTGGGCAATTCTGGTGATGCAAGCTGCAAACAAGGACTTACCATGGACATGTTTCGGATGCGATTGCAGTGATTTCCAGACGTGGCCAGCTGGCAGTCAAGGCGGGTCAGGCCCCATGGGCTAGGAGCTTTTGTGCCTCAGGTTACGGCACACAGTCTGCCGCTCAACGTCTGCGATCTGGTCATGAGTCGAGATACGACCGGCTCATACGAGACCTGTCCGTAAAACAATACTGATGAGCCTTTTGCTGCCCTCGAACGTTGGACCTGTAGCGTTGAAAGCTTGGCGGTGTGCGTTAAGAAACGGTGGAGCCCGGAACGCAATTTCTGGCAGATCTTCCCGGCTTCCGCAAACTTAATTCATGTATTTCCCCGGAAGACAATGATTCGTCTCAAACGTTAGTGTGTGCTGCTATCGTCCTGTCAACGAAACAACGTTTGTCTGACCACACCTTACCCCCGCAATTTCCTCGCAAAGCTGAAGGGCCAGATCACGAGACACAGATGTTTTGGGTGCCTAGCTGGGTTCTGAGTTAACGCAACATGGCAAATGCAGAACGATCTGTGGCGCTGAGCAGTGCTATGACGAAGTGAGGTACCGCGCGAGCTATGATCTGAATCGCGATGCAGTGACGGTGATGGCCGAGATCCGTTTCGACGTGCTACATACCATAACAACATTGCTGTTATCTGCTTAGCGGATCATCATTTAGCTTGAGCTGTGAGGGTCGTTCAATTCGTAGCGTTCCCGCAGAAAATTACAAGATCGTCCATCATCAGCTAGAGGAGTAGGCTGTGAGTGGTCGAAGATTCGAATTCGCATGCATCTTATTTGCTGGCCGCCTGATCCGCGGAAAACAATTTCAACGGGCGGATCGTGGAAGTGCCGATGCTGATCTGGAGGCGTACGTAGTGGGCTGTAGTTTATCGAACAAAACCAGCTGATGCTTTTGGGTACAGGAAGCCTAAAGTGCGACCGCCGTTAACTCTTCTCCTAGGGCGTAGGTAGACTGTACCCAGGTGTGTGTATCCGACTGTGCGTGGCATAGTTTGATTGATGCCGGAATGCATACCTGGTCGTAATGGTGCTGTCCGCCCGTCTGCCCAGGGTCCTTATGCCTGCATACTTCACTCACCAGAGCCATTGAAAAGACCTGTATCTTTGTACATGGCAGGACATAGTTTGGGAGTTGCGTACGGAAAGCAGATAGATCTGCTCGCCAAATGTGTCAACGCGACGCAGACAACTCCATTTTCCAAGACCAACGCCTAGATTTGCTTTGTACGAGTGAAACATGAGACTGTCTCGTATCCTGCTCTAGCACCGAGTCGACGAGGGATGGGGGGGCCACGCTCGTCAGGGTGTGCGCCCGCATGGCAGGTGTGTGAGCGAGCTGCTTACTTGGTGCCGAGTCTTACCTCTTCCGCTCAAGATGAGCCAGTCCTGATCCGAGAAGCACAGATGTATTAGCACATGGCGTAGAGCAGATCCAGATCGACAAGGCGTTATTCCGAGCTGAGCGGGTTGTGTGGGAAATCTGCGGCATTGTTATTAGTTCAGCAAGCTTAGACACAAATGGCGTAAGTGACGGGATACATAAGGTTTGACGTGGCGCTGAGGAAATCTCACGCTGCTGCCGCGGCCCTGAATAACAGCCTTAGTAGTGATTACAGCTGTAATCTCTGAAGATGGTGCGACATCCTAGAATCGTCGACGGACTAGAGCGATGATGAACGCCAGTGCGCAAAGACGACCTCATGGTGGTCATTCGAGATGTGTAGAAGATTGTTCTGCAGTAAGTTAATATGATGTACACCAAGTTGGGAAGTCAGGCTGTCCCACGTAGGTGTATTGGGGTTTTGGTCTCTCGATCATCTCTTGAACACCGAATCTTTGTGCGTTTGACGAACCAAGTATGTGAATTTGACGTGCTTTGTTCAACATGATGAAATTTTGTATGCTATGCCTAGCAGGCGGGGCACGTTGAGCATCAGATCTCGGCATTCGCTTTTTTCAACTCCAGAGACAACGTCGGAGGTATCAATGTCTGCTGCTGTTCTGAGTCATGACCGATCGTGTAACAGCCGCGAGATGAATTGGACATAGCACGGCAAGAACAGCCGAACAGAGACGCCACGATATGTGGGCTGTATCTAGTGAGCGTTGAGGCTAGGGGCTTGTCGTCTGTAGTGTGTACGTCGGTCGAAACTGTGGGCTCGTTTCTCGTATCGTGGCGAAAGATGACAAACGACTAGTCTAGGAATCGATGGTGTGTAAGACCGCCCCGGTCTCCCGAACGAAAAGGGGCGTAGGAGAAACCAAACGATTGTCATAACCTTACTGGTGCGGAAGTTTTGGAGTATGTACTCGATTTCCCGGATCGATTTTTTGGAATTTGCAGCTCGACACGTTTGGCTCGAGGGCAAAGTTACATAGCTAAGTGAGTTCGTTAGCTATGTGGGTGCTCGAACTCAGGAGAATTGTGTGCATGAACTCAGGAGAATTGTGCAAACGCGCCGTCTCTTTGTCTCGGGCCGGACGCGAAAGTCGCACGTGGGGAAGGCACTGTCAATTGTTTTAGCGCAGCAGCGTTGAAGATAGCGTTACTTTGAGAGAGGCGAATGAAACCTCTCATCAAACTCTTCTCTCAAGCCATTATTTGCCTGGATGTATTTTGTGCGATGGCACGAGCGAAGGTGAACGAGATTCGGGAGGGACGGGTGGCGGTGCTAACATTAATCGGAGAGAAGACATATATGAACGGGCCGTGCGAGTTTACATATAGCTGACCTATATTTGTGATAATATGAGCTTGGAATCCAACGATGAACCCAGCACAGCCTGTGCCTGCCACGAGCTCTGCGATCTGTGGGTTGAGGGTAGTCTAGCTTGGGCCACCACCTAGTTGTAACACCTTCTATGCAATACTTTGTAGCTTGTAAGAAGTCGCGGATCCCATGTCTTGCGCCAGTCCAGAGTCCAGAGGAGCCGTGACGTGTGAGCTAGATCGAGGATACCGACCGCTTCGCCAGCCCCTCGGCTTGCAGATTTCTTCGTGGCTGTGGTGGTGATTGAATATTGTGTGGGGTGCTATACATTGTCGAAATGAGCACCCGCTACAGAATCTTCCACGTGAGTCCGGTCCTGGAAGACTCCTTCCGGGTGATCAGACAGTTGATAGCGTTCTAAATGCCGCGGTTTGGACGGACTTGTCGTCACAATGACTACTGCACGTAAGGGGTCTGCGAAAACAATAGTCCCTGCTGGTATTTGACGGAGAGTTGATCAATTCTGCTAGTCCCAGAGCTTGATGTGCTGATAGGTCCATCAAAGCCATCCCTGCAATTCAGATTACAGGGATGTACACGAGTGTCCAACTTTCCCATGCAGCATACATGCATCTGCTGCGCTGGTCACTGCTTATCAGGTATTGTCGTCACTTGTGCCCATGACAGCTTGCATGTTTGCGCAGAGTCAGCATACACGGCCACCGCGTGCGGATGCAAACGGTTGTCCAGCGGGGCCGCCTGATGCTTTTGAAATTCTTCTCAATTCACAGTCATGAATAATGTGTATATGCCATCAGGAAAGCAGGGGCCATGATCGCTCATGTTCCTGGATACTACCTGGCCTGGCATCCTGTAGATACTCGCGGGAAGAGCCACAGATGGAGTCGGAAGATCATAGTGCGCTGCGTGCTACGATTTTCGACGTCTGTGTGATTGTGAAAGACCGTGCAGCCGATCCATGGATTCTCTCAAGGATGTTGGGACGACAGGACTCGCTAAACACCACTGCACGTGCCATCTCAATGACTTTTATCCATGACATCCGCCATGCATGGTCGACGCCAGCTGCTAAAGTAATGCTCCAGGAATTAGGAGAGGACCTACATGGCTGTCATCGGCACATCTGCTTGGAGATACGCACTGCTGGGGCTGTTGACTGGGCGTCTTCTCAGCGACAGCAGAGTTGAACGAGGAGACTGGGAAGCATCCGCGAGACGAAACATAGCGCACCGTTCCGATATCCGCGAGCATTAGGCGTGCTTGGCTGCCTATCGCACCGCGCTGCGACTGCGCTACTCCACGAACGGTTGGAAGGATTCGTACCCCAGCACGGTCCTGCTGGCCCTGTGCGTCTCTCTTGGCTTCTCGTCTCCGCATGTTTCTCAGTAGGTATCATGCGTCGTCGACCTCGGGCGTGCTGGAGCCGTGCGGAGTTGCCACCGCCGCCCTCAGCGATCTGACTGCACAGTGCCTATTATCGTTTGCTGCTGCACGTGTGGTGCTGCCCAAGGGCAGCACAATCATCACAATGCGGGAGCCGGAAAGTTTCAGCGTACTGCCCACGTCGCGGCCGCCGTCCAGGAACGCTATGCTGCCCACCTGCAAGGCCCTGCTCTGGCGTGGAGTCATGGGCAGCTAGCCGGCATGGTGCAGTATGGCGGTGGAGCTGGCGCAGCGAGCGACTCTTGTCGACGGCGATCGTCTCATGGGCCCAGAACAGCGAGCGGGCACATGGGGCTGGCGGCGAACATCCCCAGCAGGGCTGCCTCAACTTCCTTCAAAGGGACACCCTAGACTAGCATAGCTTGCAGCAGGGGCGATCGTTGAGCTACTGTGGCCATTGTCCTCGCCAGCCAAACGTGGAAAAGCCTCTTGAAGCCTCCGGCGACGGTAGCGTTTCATAGTCGCAGGAGCGCTGCAATTCCTCAGAAGCTCCACCTCTACGAACTGTCGTCGTGCTCCGTCGCAGTCGTGCATAACCTCACACGCATCACCTGCCCCATACATTGCGTTCCTGCCGGGAGACGCCCGTTTTCCGACCAGCCCACTCCGGCTGTCAAATCCCACATAGCGTACTTCGTCGCAGAAGCAGGTCTATGCCTGCTGGCTGATGCCGCCGTTGCTGCTATTACCTGGCTCCCCTTATTATCGTCGCAGGGACCCGCTAACCTCGACATCCTGGCCGCTTAGCATTTCGCCGATGCAGCAATATTAATCCCAACTATAACCCTACCCGTTCCTTGGACCACTATCTGGTACTTCCTGCTCGCTTCGTACTCGATAACACTGTTGTCGACATCTGCAGTACCAGTACGTGCGTTGTATTACTGCCTCCACCCCTCCACTAAGCCGGGCCTTCACTACAATCGACCGCCACTCCGCAGTGCCCCAACCAAGCTTTGTACCCAATTGCCCAAGACGTGCAATCGGGCCTGCTGGCTGGTGAACGCAGGCGGCAAGAGGAAAGTTGGAGAAAGGAACGATTCGGCCTTACATTGCCCCTCACTACCACTCGTTACCTGCATGCGCAGCAGGTTGACCCTGGACGACCAACGACGTGACCTGGAAGCTCAATGTTAGGATCCGATATCCCCATATAATACTTGTAAGCCAACTCATGAACGTCTTAAATAGACACTGGAGCTGATTGTTCTACTCAGTTTTTGTTCAACCAGCATCGATTTCTCACGTTTGTCGTAAAGATCTTCCCGATAACGATTCACCTCACGTTATATCCAAGAGCAGTCCCAACGTCGATATTCTCCATTTGCTTGCACGAGGTCTCCAGGCGTGCCAGTGTTTCTGCGAATCCACTTGACAGCAATCTGCTCATCACGGGCCTTCCCAATACCTGTCATTCCCCATGTTGCAGAGTATCAGGGCATCGACGCTGACGATGCCCCCCTTTGGACATGACTTGTCTCACAGCGACATTTCCAAAGTCGACGGCTATGGGGACACGGATGCTTGGGTATGGCCACAACACTCCAGTACTCAACAAGCACCGTTTTCCCATGTGTTTGATCCTTCAGCCTACAATACAAATTTCGCGGCTCATCTGCAACCTCCGACTTCACGGCTACCCCCCCGTCACCATTCAATCGCCTCCAGCCATGTCACGTCCGCGGGTTCTGTTCCTCCACCTCCATCAAGGCCCCAAGGACAAGCCAGCCTCGTCAAGGCACAGCCTGCATTCAAGCCAACGTGGCACGGCTTTCTGGACACCACCAAGGATGCGATGACCGTCGTTGAAGCAGCTCTGCAAGGACGACTCAGTCACATCAGTCGTAGGCCCCACGATAAGGAGCGAGCTGAGATGCTCACATCTGGTACCATTCTTGTTTATGAAGAGAACGCTTCCGGAATAAAGCGCTGGACAGATGCTGTGCATTGGTCTCCCAGTCGAGTTATGAACAATTGCTTGATATATCGGCAACTAGTGCGAGCACTTAAGCCCGAAGAGAAAAAGACGGCTCTGAATCCGTCCTGCGGCACCAAACGAAAGCGGAAAGAAAGCATTGGACCCACTATCACAAAGTCCGGAGACAACCTCAACACTTCGGATGACGAGTTCGATAACCCTTCTTTCGATGGAGCACCTGTAGGAGATCCAGAGTCCACGAGTAAGGTCTACGCCAACTTCGCCCAGAGTTTGACCCCGGATCAGCAACGCCGTTTTTGCGGATCGCTCATCGACAGCTACGAATTCAAGGAAGGTGGCCTGATGAAGAAGACCATCTCTGTCAAATATCAAGGTACACATCATCACGTCATCTCTTACTACAGCCTTGAGGATGTAGTCAGTGGCAAGCTGAAGCGACCGTTCCAAGACACGAATTTAGCAGACATCCGTCCCAGACCCGAACTCCTCAATGGTTGGAAGGTCAGCCTTGAGGATGAGGAAAGCAAAGACATGCCGCTCGTCGCTGGCTATGGGAGCGCTCTCCAGCCGAGTCATTTGCAGCATCACATTGTTGGCGCTGTCACTCAAGCTGTTGGACATGGTTTAGTACAAAGCCATGCGCCACACCATCTGCAGGTATCTGAATACTGGAATGCACCACAACCGCAAGTTCGCCAGTATGCGGGGACTCATCATAGTCCACAACATTACACCTCGCCTCAACTAGAGGCTTCGCAGTATTCTACGACACAACCGCACCAATATCCCGCTCAACGGACCGTCTCGCAGAGCTACGCTGCCCAACATGGTCCCAGCCAACACTACGCGCAACCATCTTCTCCGCAGCCGTACACTCCTTCACAATCGTCGAGCCCTCAGTATCCAGTACAAGCGGCTGTACCCCAATCATACCCAGCGCATTCGCAACCTACACGTCACTACTCGTACGAGCCTTCACAGTCTACGTCTGCAGCTCACTTTGCGCTGCCCACCTTGACAACTCAGTACCCGGCTGTAGATCGTGCCCATTTGTCTCAATCGCCACAATATGTCGGCCCACAGTCGGCTGGGTTCGACGTCAACTTGTCGTCTGCACATCAACCTGCATCGAATCAGCAGCACAATCAAGCTCAACAATTGCCGCTTCATGATGCTCAAAGAAGAGCCTCAGCACCTGTAGCTTTGCAAACCTACAGTCAGCCGCATTACGGCGCACCACCTCACCCTCAGTCATACTACGTGGCCGACCAGAAGTACACCTCTAATCCACACCACGGATACTAGGTTCTGGCCAACGGACCTGTCATATATCTCTTTAGGGAGGACATGAATGATTTCACTCAGAACAAATGTTGCTTCTTCTACAAATACCTTACCATCTTTTGAGCGGTTGCATAGTAATATCTGTCCTCTCTTTGCTCCTCGTTCTTGTTAGCATTTTTGGTATCGCGCCAAAACGGTACTTCTCGAGCGCTCCTTCATCTTATCCTCATTATCATCGGGTGGTCAAAAGCTCTTCATGATACCACATCACGCTTGTTTCAGCTCCTTTGCCACCCACTGTACTTGTTACTACACCATGACCCACATGTACAATATTACTATCAGTCTATCTGAACAGACCATAATGAATTACAAACGACCCCAGTTTCATCAACCAGTCCGCTACATCAGTGTGCAAACCTATTGGAAGGAGATCGGGAATCTGCATGCCACATGGCACACACCCCTCTTACGGAACCAACAGCGTCGCGAGACTCGAAGACTCACAGGAAGTCTTCTTTCTGCTTACGCTGTAGTTCACCAGTATTCATGGGACCTTCCACTACCGCTCTACTAATTGTCAGACACCAGGAGTTTTTTTTGGGTGATCGTCGACTGCTAACCAGACCTTGCAACCCTTTCGACCCTGTCCCGCACGACCCATCGCTTCCACGACTGCATCTACCCGACTCGGGCCGTGAGTCGGACTAGGTGTCCGCCCAATCACAAATCATCTCCTCCGCCTCGATCAAAAATCCCAAGGCGGGCAATCAGAACGATTCTAATTGCAGAGCAAATAAATCTCGAAAACGCTATTGCGCAGTCATGGTACGAAGAGTGGGAGATATGCAGTGTAGAATCTCTAGGTTTAAGCTCCTAGAGACGGTCTCCCTACTTAAGCAAGGCTTGCTTAGATTTATTCTAGGGTAGGTAACCTTAGGCAAATAGTAAACTAACGTTAACTATCTAACATTATTAAGTCTTGCTTATAGCCTAGTAGTCAAAGATATAGAGTAGTTAACCTATCTCCTAACGTATAGTTAAGTTAACTTAATTAGTTAATCTAGTTTAAAAAAGCTTACTAGCCCTTAGCTAGGAGGAACCTAAATAACTTAGGTATTTACTTATTTTATATAGCCTCCATTTTGTGTAGCACCTTTTATTATTGTATTCTTTATAAGTTAACTTAGTTAGTTAGTTGTTGAGATAACAGTGCCAA